>OFRC01000339.1_pt1 | contig 12797 bp, 13 predicted proteins | sample 1543051 | NCBI WGS metagenome assembly OFRC01 (sample SAMN07774231, study PRJEB24372) | wastewater metagenome
ATGGGTGGGCTGCGATTCGAGGGATGTAGACTCAGGTGGCGGCGAGACGGGCGGAGCGGTAACCGGCGGGGTGGAGAGATACCGTTGGACAGTCCACATCCGGTTCCCGTCGACGAAGACACCCACTCCGACTCGGTCGAAGGCAGGGTCAATGATGTTGTTCAGGTGGGTCGGAGACGCTACGAACGCTGGGTATAGGTCAGAAGTGGAGTGCCCGACCCCAACGTTCTCGCCAGCCAAGTCCCAGTTGAGCCCAGCGTCGATGCCGGCGCCAAGGTCCGGGGCGTGGGAGACCCGTCCTTTTGACCTCATCGGAGCGATCCAATCACGGGCGTTATCCACAAGCATGGGGTCGATAACGAGTGGGTCCTCCCCGTACTCAGCGCGGGTAGCGTTGATCAGATCGACGAACTCGTTTTCGGACCGGGTATCCCAGGACGATGCCGCAGCACACGTGGGAGCAGCGACCACTTCGGCAAACGCCCCTAGCACTCCTGCGAACAGCAGGACTCCCAGTACCACAGCCGAGACGCGAGAAAACAGAAATTTCGGACGGAGGTCCATTCACCTACTATCGGCACCCGCCCGGTGAACTTGAGCGTGCCGTCTGGCACAGTGCAAAATGTTCGCGATGATCGGGGGTGTGAGGCATGCTGCCTCCCCGACCGTTTTTCGTGGGAGCTTCCCGTCTGCGCTCTGTAACGCTTTCAAGCGTGCCGCGTAAGCCATTCTGCGAGAGACGCGGGTGTTCACAACTTGCTGATGGACTTCCCAGACCGGGCGAGGGTCCGGGACCTGCGTCGGCCCCCACTTCACGGACGCGGAACCAACCGTTTGTAGCGGGATTCCGAGCGACCTCCCAATCTCCCCCACGCGTTCCCCTGCCTTTATGCGATCGGCGAACGCGTGACCTCGGACCCGAACTGCTTCACGGTAGGCCAGGTTCGCCTCCGATGCTGCTGATGACGTGGACGTAACCGTGGCGAGTATCCGGTCCCGTTCCGTCACATCCACGTGGGGGGCAGTGGCAGATGGGCCGAGGATCGCATTGACGTATCCTCGGTCCACCCCAGCGAGCGCAGCAATCAAGCCGCGTGCAACTCCGTGAGCGGACTCCCACGTTTGGTGCATCGCTAACCGGGCGGACTGTTCGTTCGCCTCTGCAGCGAGGGCGCGTCTGTGGGCGGACCGGAACTCTTCGAGGGTCGCAGCGTTATCCACGGTTCCCGCCCGGTGCTTGCTGCGCCAGTAAGCGACCCGCGCTCGTTCTGCCCTTGCTGGGATCATCTCTACATAGGTGATCCCAGCAAGATGGGCCGCGGACGCTACGTTGGCGCACTGTTGGTGCTCGTCGTCCCTCGCCTCTTTGGCTTGTCGCCACCGTATCCCGGCAGCTTTGAGTCCGGTCTCGTTCACGGGATCGGGACCGTTACCTGGTCTGCCCACCCCGGGTTCTCGTTGAGACGGGTAACTCGAATGTTCGGGTCACCCCAATACGGCGGATTCAGACGGAATGTCATCGTCCGATCGCTGTCCCATTCGATCCCGGACGCTTCAGCGTGCGCTTCGGGGATCGGGCGACCGTACTCGGCAACCCACGCGAGCGTCTCACTGGTATAAGGCCCGTCGTCTTCGACCGTCCAGACCGGGCATGTGCCATCGTCTTTCCGTTTGACACCGACGCGGTCGATACGTCTGAGCCACACTTCGATCATCGCCCGGTCGCCCGCAGCGCGCCATTCACACACTGTGGGGTTATCTGTGACCGACCGCGCAGCGGAAGCAACCCAGATCGGCAGATTGTCGGGGGAGTAGCGAACGAGGGGCAACGGCCACAAAGGAAGCGCCCGGAAGACTTCCGGAGTGATTGGCTTAACCTGTTTCGCTACCACCGAGCACAAGACCTCGTCGAAAGCCATCGGGAACGGCACATGGGGCCAGAACAGCCCGTTTGGGAATTCTGCCCGGATCACCAGACGGCGTGCAGACACGGTGGGGGTCCCTTCAGGCAAAGCGGGAGTGGGCAACGGCAAGCGGGCCTGCTCAAACACCACTCGGGCGATCCGGCTCGCCGCGTCCGGGTCGTAGGGCCAGTCCCGCCCGCCTGCGCGTGCTTCGGCAGAGAGAGCCATCAGCGCATCGGCGTCCTCGCGGCAGCCGGCTCTCTCTGCTAGCGATCTCAGTTCGTCCTCGACATTGCATTCACCTGTTTGCATACGCTTATCGTAGCGTGCCGCTACGACTTGACCTATAGCGGGCGTCAGCGCTTCCAAACGACCGGGCCGACGGCTCTCTCGACAGCCTCACGGCGGTCTTTGTCTGGAATGTGGGCGCCTGCTGCCCAGCGAGAAACTGTACCTGCGGGCGTCCCGATGATTTCCGAGAGCGCCCGGATTGTGACTCCTGCGGCAGTCATCCGCTCCCGTAAAGATCCTGTGTGTGCCGTCGACCGGCGCTGTGGGATTCCGTTGTTGTGCATGGCACCGGCCCAGTACCCGTGTTCGCGTCGCCTGCGTGCGGCTTGAGCACACTCGGCTTTTACAGGACACGCCGCGCACGCTGCGACCGCTCCCCTGCCCGGATACCCGGTATCCGGGTAGAACTCTTCCGGGGGCACACCACGGAGCTTGCACTCGGCCTGGTTTTCCCATTCAAAGCCGACTTCCACGCGCTTCATGGTACAGGTGCGTGGAAGGGAAACATCAGGGAGCCGCCCATAGCGTGTACTGCCCTCGCTGTATCAGATTCCGATGGACGGATCCGGGGCTAGCCTCGACGCCGACGAATGCGGCACGGAGCGCATCGTTGAACGTTCTATGGGCACAGAGGGTGACGTTCCTGTATTGGGTACAGCCACACGAAACGCGAGCGATCTCCAGTCCGATCTCGGCGGAGTCTTCCGGTTCGGGGCCGTCCCCGTCCCATAATGCGCTGAGCCCTTCGGAGGGGCGGGCGACTTCGCTGACCGTCGGGGTCCGTCCGGTTTCCCACGGGCAGACGTCAGAGTGCGCTTGGGCGTCAGCGCCGTATCGCCACCCGGGCGTGACAGTGCCAGAGATCGGGCGTTCGATGCCATCTCTGGTAGCGGTACGTCCGATGGGACGAAGGTCGCTATATGAGATCCCCATGCGGACCATAGTAGCCGGTGCAGTCACTGGCAGGACGACAGCATGACCCGCTTGTCATCTTGTGTGATCGTCAGGCTGTACTTCGCGGCGACTTCGGCGAACCGGTCTGAATACGCGCAGCCGACCGCCTCCTGCGGCGGCATCCACGTTCCCGGCCCCTGGTCGGACTTCGAGCCGTTCGCTGGGCCGTCCGAAGCAACAAGGTTCAGCGGGTCGTTAGCGAAGTTGACCCGTTGTTCCTGGGTCCATTCGGCAGCACCATGCTTCCACGCGTTTGAAAGCGGGATCACATGGTCGATCTGGATGTCAGATGATGTTTCGCGTCCGTACGTGAATGGGATCGTGTTTCCGGTGTACGGGTCATCGAGGACCCCGGTGATGACTCTGCAAGTGTCACCGGGACCGAAGGTGATATCGGTGAGGTCGCGTTGCAGGATGTCCTGCCTGGTTTCACATTTGTTGCCGGACGTTCCGCCCACATCGGCGGTGTTGTTGTCGGTCCAAGCGGTTCCGAACTGCTCTTTGCGCTGGTACTCGGGCACGTCCTCCCGGTCGTTCTCGGTTGGGAGTGCGTCGATCCGTGCCAACGCCAGTTTGATTTCGTCTGGGCTGTCGACGGGATCGAAGCCGCCGTTGACGGCGGGTCCGGTCGGACCTGATGCTGTGACCGTATCGAGTTGGTCCCCGATCCAGTTGTCGACCTCGGTTTTCACCGCCGGGATCTGGTAAAGCATGAACAGTGCGAATGCGATGGCGATGGCGGTGCGGATGGTCTTGTTCACTGGGCTCCTTTGTCCGAAGGGTTGACGGCCTTCAACTTACAATCGGTCGGACAGGCTGTCAATTTGAGGGTTGGGCGGCAGTAAAAGCCGCCCCAATCTCCGCACGAGACGTGAACTTGAAGAACTGCGGTGACCCGTGAACAGGACCCGACCCCTCAGCGAAATCGAAACCTTCCAACCCGAGCGTCCGAAAGTACGTCCCCAGAAACCAGAGACCTTCCGACTGCCCAGACCCGACCGCCGCTGCGATCTCATGCCCGTGCAAGTACGCGCCCTGCATGCCGCCATCGACTGTCGCCCACGGGAGCCCGTCCACGACCTCGTAGGCGGAACCCATCTGCTCGTAAGTCGCAACAGCAGCCGACACCCGCCTGACTGGCGACCCGGCAAGGTGCACGGCATCTCGGACCTGCTGAGCGAACCGCTCCGGCGTGGACTCGGTTTCGTCGCAAACGGAGCACATGGCGAGCCACCAGACGACCTCAGATGTCGGGTACATCAGGGCGGCTTCGGAACGTGCCTGCTCAACGGCACCCTTCGTCCACGCAGCGTGAAAAGCAGCGGACAGGCCCTGCGCTTGCTCTGGGACGATCCCCATACAGCAAGCGACGGCAGCGTCGAACCCGCCGTGACCGTTCTGCCCCCATGAGGGGATACGCATGCCGACTGACCCGGTGTCGTAGGTGTCGGGCCATCCGCCGAGGCGAGCGACTCGCTTGACGTTCCGGCGGATCTCGTTCCGAGCGCGCGCGGCGAGAGACGCAGGGGTGTGGGCGATAGCGGCCCAGTCGATTTCGGTCATAGCCTCAAAGCTACCCGCCACCGGACAGTATGTCAACCTGTGGTGGTGACCGGAGCAAGTCCACGGAGAGCTACGGCTACATGCCCGACCGTCATGTCCGTCGGGGCGTTCGCCGAAATCACGTACAGCGCCGCGAGCACCGCGTACAGCGTCCGGTCGTCATCCAAATCGACGCCGTACGCCAGCAACGTCTCGCGCCACTCGTTCGTTCTCTCGGCGTACCAGAGAGTCATGTCCGTGCTGGACCCGATCTCGTCGATCGAGTTCAGCATTACGGCGAGGTTCCCCCATGGGACAGGTTCAGACATGCGCCCAGGGTACCCGCCGGCAACCCATCACCGTCACCCTACGGAGGCCGCTATGATCACCAGCATGACAAACAACGTCACGATGAACCCGCTGGCAGGAACAGGTACTGCGCCTGGCTACCCATCTGGTGACGCCAGTTCCGCTGCCCCGGCTTTTTGAACAGGACACTCTGTCTCTCGACCGGAATGCCCGGATTGTCGGCGAAGGTCACCCGAACGTTCTTCGTGACTTCCCATCCGGTTCCGCCCACGTAGAACCCGTGGTGGACGAGAGTTCCGCGTAGCACCTTGCCGTCCAAATCAAACTCGGAGATCGGCTTTCCGCCTGTCTCGGTGAACGCTGCGATCTCGACGGCGAGAGCGTCGAGCCTGTGCATGGTTTGGAGTAGATAGATGCCGGTGGCTTCGTCAGCAGACCCAGCGATACCGGGGATCTCTCCGATGAACAAGCTGTCGTACGTATCCAAACCTTCGGGTGCGACGCGTGCCCGTACTTCGGAGTAGGCGGCGAAGTACGGGCGGACTTGCTCATTGTTTCTGTAGTCGCGGTCCCAGACGAATGGGACGGCTTCGGTGGTGGCGGTTGTAGCGGGCATGGCGGGCTCCTTGTTGTCGATGGAACCCACTCTACATTCCGGGTGTGACAGTTTGTCCAACGGGCCTATTGGGGTGCGAACACGTACGCGGTAACCGGACCGTGAACGAACTCGCTCGTGATGATCGGGTAGACGTCATCCCATTCGAGCCCGCCGAGCCCGCAACCCAGCGCCGGGATCGCCACGGACCGGACTTCCATCCGCCCGAGAGCTTCTGACAGTGCCTTCACACCGGAAGAGACGTCTTCGAGCTTCGACGGGGCTTTCCAATGCCGTTTCGTCGGCAGGTTCACGACCCTCTGTCCGTCCGCCGCGGTCCAAACGTGGACCGTTCCGATGGCGAGCGCCCCGGAAGCGCAGGCACGTTGATAGTTCCCGAGCATCGCCGGGAACTTGCGTGCAAACAGCAGGGCGAGCCCGCCGCCCATGATCCCAACGGTGTTGACCGGATTCACCAAAGCGCCGACGTTGTAGGTGAACATGTCGCCGGAAGCGTCCACAACAGGCATCAGCGCACCGCCACAGGACCGGTAGCCACAACCGGAGTGAACGCTGCGAGGGTCGCCACAGCAGCGTCCCATCCGGTTTTCCAGTAGGCCCATGCTTCACGGTCGGTCGGATCGTCAGGATCCTGGTGGGTCAGGCAACGCCTGCCAGTGTCAACGCCTACCACCAACGTTTCGCGGTCCCATGTGACTTCGTTGTCGTGCCAGACCGTTGCGACGACCGATACTGGACTGGTCGGCGGCGACTGGAACTGGGCGGCGAACACGCCACACATCCCGGTGTCCGTCCATCCGTGTGCCTCGAACCTGCCGACGACAGTGCCGAGGTCGAGTCCGTTCTCGCTGTGATGTTCCATGAGGACCACGATAGACGACACGTGTGACACTGCCTGCAATTGGGCCTCACCGCGGAAGATGAGGAAAGCGCCCGCAGGGTTCGCGACGGTTCGCTGCAATTGGGCCTCACCGCGGAGGGTGAGGAAAGATCGACTCCCGCCAGGACCGAGACGAGATTCTCGCCGCTGCAATTGGGCCTCATCGCGGACGATGAGGAAAGGCGCTAGTGCCTTCCACACCGGCGAGCGCGATCGTGCCGCTGCAATTGGGCCTCATCGCGGACGATGAGGAAAGAGCCTTCCCTGACAGCCCTACGGGCGTCAGGAAAGTGGACCCGGTTTTCGAGCGGTACCCGAAACCGGGGGCAGCGTTATCGGTCATGTCAAGGAACAAACAGGCTACATCCCATACTGTAGCAGGTGTGCGAGCGACCCACAGAGATCATGGCACTATCGGACCGCTCGAAACTGTCCCATCCCATAATGCGAATGGGCACCGAGACAGAGCGGGCCTTCAACCGGCTCGTCGAACGTCAAACGGAACCATCCTGCGTTCGACGGCACATCCTGTTTCCTGGTTGTCCGGGTACGTGCCCAAAGCCCCGCAACCTTGGGTGCGTCAACGAATTCGACGGTGACTGGTGTGTCAATATTCCGGTATCCGAGTTCGCGTGGGATGCGACGGGCAGCGAACCGGAGAGACATCCCGTGCTGTCGCACAGAATGCCGGTGGTCCTGTTTGTTGGGGTGTCCGGTTGGGATCATCGGGGTCACCGACTCCCATACGGTTCCGGACGTCCGATAAGGATGTTCGCCTGTGGTGAGGCTGACGAGAGATGTTCGCATCTCGGGGGTCTGACGGGTCCGTCTGATCCGGGTGAGCGCGGTCATCGCCGCAAGGTCGGCGGAGGTGAACCCTTCGGGTGCCCACGCAACAACCTGGTTGACTTTCCCTGCCATCGTGGTGGGGAGGACGTGGAGGTGCAGATGTCCGTCTGTGCGCCTGTCAGCGGGGGTGTGCCCGGAGAACGTCGGGGAAGTCCCCACGTTGTTCATCGTCCCGTTCAAAGATTGGAGGGCGGCACGGAACCGTTCTGCGACCGGCAGGCACGCTGTTTCTGGGGGGAGTGGGCGTCCGGTGACTGTGAACACGGCAACTGTCGGTGTGTCCTTACGCACTGGAACCGGCCGTGTGCTGGTAGGTGCGGTGAGCGGCGGGGTGATCTGATAGGCCGTCTGGTGCGAGCCTGGCGGGCGGCGGAACCCGTCCTTTCGCATCTGTCCGGTGGTGATCGTCACCTGTTCCATGTTGAACGGGACGTTCGGGGTCATCACCTGAACGGTCCCATTATCGGACGGGGCGGCAACGTGTGCCCCTGACGGTGAGGTGGTTACGGTCTGGGCGTCCACAATGCTGTCGCCGCGTCCGAGGTACCCGAGGTTCTTGAACAGGATGTCGGCTGTTTCGGTTTCGTTGCCGGTGAGAACAGTATCCCAAGTTGCGTAAATGGGGGTGTTCGGGTTGATCGCAAGGAACGCGTCCGGAACTTTCCCGGTTGCCTGTTCCTTTGCGGGTGGACCTGTCCGCGGATGGTACTGGATCGTTGCGGCGCCGACCGTTGCGGGCAGATGGTACACAGGCGGTTGTGAGACCGCCGCGAGTACGGCTCTGACATCATCTTCGGGCAGGTCGGCACATTTGTCGTACCAGACTGCGATGAGCGCACGCGCGATCCGCCACGGTGACGGCGGCCATTCGATCGCGCCTTCCTTCACGGACCTGTCCCACGGTGTTGCGTGGTACCGTCCGAGAGGGAACCGGAACGCTACCGTGAAGGTCACTTCGACGCTTTCTTTGAGGTCCAAACAGCGTCGGTCGGGCCTGCCGTGTCGAACATGCTGGCGGTTGCTGCCATTCCTGTTTCGATCCGTGCAGCCAGATCGTCGACGGACGGGACAACCCGATCCAGCATCGTGTTGTCCACAGGGGTCAGGTCGCAGGCGGTACGGAACCGCATCCCGTTCTCGGCGAGCGTACGGATTTCCCACAAGGCGAGCGTTTCAAGAAGCGCGGTAGCTTCCGGCGGGAGCCCGTACGCACGGATCTGGTTGTGGTCGATGGCGAACGATGCGACGATCTCGCGGGCGGTGTAGTCGGTGCGGGTGTACGGGACCATCCCGTACCCTTCGCTGGTTCCGCCTTCGGCTTCGCCGAGCGAATGACGAACATGGTCGGTTTTCACTCCGCCGGAGACGACAGGGGTGACACCGTGAGCTTCGACCACACCGGTGATTGCACGGGCGATCTTCGGTTGTCCTGGCCATCCTTTGAGGGCGAAGAACACGCCGTGGAGCAGGCAGAGCGGATCGAGAGCGAAGATCGCGGCGGCGATGTCGCGGGGTGCGTGTGGGGTGTCCGCTTTGAGCGCGAACTTTTCGAGCATGACGTCTGCGACGGGGGTCCCGTCGATGGTTGCTTCACGGACGAACGCGGAGGCGAGCCGGTGCGCTTCGGTCCGTGACCCGGTGAGGTAACTGCCGTCCGGGTCGGTGACACGAACCCACGGGAGCCCTTCGATCGCCGGGTGCGGGGAGTTCGTTGCGTCGTCCCAGAGTGTCCCTTCGAGCCGGTTTGCCATCGACTGGGTTGACTCAACGAGAACGCAAGGTTCGGTTTGCCCGTCGACGGTCGGCCGGTCGAACGTTGCTGCGCCGATGTCGGGGAACCCTGTCGGCTGGAAACTCGATCCGATGATCGGGGTGACAGGGATGTTGACGATGGTACGTGATGGCATTTGGGGCTCCGGTTGTTGCGGCTACAGCGAACGTAGCAGGGTCGGTTTATTGGATGGTGTTGAGGGTGAACAAGCGGGACGTCTCGTCGCGTCGGGTGGGGACCATGAGTGCTGCTGCGACCCGTTTCGGGTCTGTGTGCCCTGCGATGAGCGGCGCGTGGCCCGAAGCCCAGATGGGGGTGACCCCGGCGATCTTGTATCTGCCGAGGGCGTCTTCGATCACCCGTTCAAGGTTCCCGGCGCAGAGTTGAGCGCCCCAACGCTTCGGGATCACAGGGACCGTCACCCGGCCCGTGCCTACCCCTACCGGATGTTCTGATACCCAAGGGGCGCACACTTTCCATGCGGCACACAGGGCCGGTGAACGGTCGGCTGCTGCGGGTTGCGGGAGTCCTGTATGGGAACGCGGGGCGAACAGAAGGAGAGCGTCAACCCATTCGGCGAGCAGACGTTCGTCGTAATCACCGGCAGCAAACGCTTCGACGTCCGCTACAGGTGCAGCCCACTCGGATGTCACCCAGAACTGTGGGCGGACACCACGAAACGGCGGAACGTCCCCACCGGGCACGATCGGATTGGTCCGGGTACGGCATCTGACCGTCAGCACGTCAGCGAGCACCTGATGGAACGGACGGGAGCCGTACCCTCCGACTGGCAGTTTCCGGGATGCCCACCCGAGCCGTGTTCGCCCCTGAGTTTCGACCGGGCGAACCATTTCGCGTAACGACCGGGGTGCCCGATCGACGGTTTCGGATGTCCGATGGTGGTCCCCGCCGAGGGTAAGCGCTGCGGCAACCCGAAATTCGGGTGTTCCGTCGTCAAGATGCGGGAACCATTCGAGAGTGCCCAACGGCTGGACCGGACCGATCTGGGTATTGTCCCGGAACTGGGTAGAACGAAACACGGTCCGTTCTGCGGCTGTAACCGCACCGAGAAACACACGGAGTGTGTCAGATGTCGGGCTGTTCGCAGCAGCAAACAAGGTCCGATCGAACTGCCGGATCGCGCCCGTAACAGATGCTGGCGGGTTCGTTCCACGGCGAAGTTTCCCAATCCACCAGTCAAGCTCGCCAGTGAGCGCAACCTGCGGACGGTCACCAGTCCGATGCTCCCCGACATGAACAGCGACCTGTGATTGTCCTGCCCGTTCAAGGAACGCGAACCGTTCGAACCGTCCGATGCCACGGTCCGTGCCGAGCGCTTTCATGGCCCGAACAGCGTCCAAACCGTCCTTTGCCTGCCGTCCTTTCCACGAGATCCTGCCTTCACCCGCGAAACTCGCAAGCTCCGGGTAGCCGATCGGGGTGTCCCAGACAGGAGCCCAAAACTCGCCTTTGGCTTTCTCTGCTTCACCGTCAGCGGACGACGGGTACCCTTCGTGGGTCGCACCGACAGTGAACGGCGCGGACATCATCCCAGTGTCAGCACCTTGGCGTCGGGACATCCCCGAAGCGAACGTGAGCGCACCGTGCAGCGAGAGCACGAAATGCCACGGGTTGGTGAGCGCTTTCGCTTCGCCTGTACGCCCCATGTTGTCACCGCCCGCACCTTGGATGTCGTACTGCCCTGAGCTGGTAGCGAGTCTCCGGGCCGGGGTGTCATCGAACGTTTCAGTGAGCCATTCGGTAGACGTTGGCGCGGTTTTCCGTTTCGGGGTATCTAGCCCGACGATCCGCGTGACATGTTCCATGTACGGGGGGACAAGGAGCAGAGCACCAATGTTTGCGCCTGTGCCGAGCAGCGGCGGGAACTTGAGCGTCCCGTTCGAGTAGACGACAGCAGCATCCAGGAAGTCGAGCGCCTCATCAGGGAGAGTGTTCCTGAGGGCTTTGACCGCGAAACTTTTGTCGGCTTTTTCGAGTTTGCCATCCCACCCGTAGATGGCGACAGCTTCGTCGACCGCCATGATCGTTGCCCGGTAAACAGCAAGCCGTGGGCTGGTCGATTCTCGGAACTGTCCGACGAGTCGCGCTGAACGGCCTTTGTCCCCAGGGAGGAAACCTCCGAGGTCCTTGCCGTTCCATGGGGCTACGAGCGGCGCGAACTGTGCGTCGTCAAGCAGAAACTGGAACAACCGTTCACGGTCAAGGAATGTCGATAGGACGGGTGTGTTCCGGTCCCATCTGAGTGTCGCTTGCGGGTCTACCTGTTCGGATACGAGTCGGAGTATCCCGGTGGCAGCGAGGTACTCCCCGAGGTTGCCGGCGGAAAGCCCTTCCAAACGGAAATCATGTTTCGTGTTCATCGTGGACCTTCGGTGAGTTTGCTGACACGCCAGTCGGCGATACGGACGATCGCTTCAAGGTAGCCGAGTCGGAACGGTCCAAGGTCAGGACGGGCAACCAGCCGTGATGTTCGCTCTGCCCATGACGGGCCGTCTGCTGTTCCGGCGGACATCGGGTCGAGCGACAAAGGGAACGGTCCGACAGTTTCTCCGTCAACCAGAGTTGCAGGGAACGGGTCGCCATCAACAACCCCAAGTGCTACGCGTGTGGCAGGGTCGGTCCCGGCAGGGGCTGTTTCGCCGGGGATACCACGGATCGTCATGCGGACTTTTCCGTGGTGGGCGGCAACAAGGTACACGATCAGGTCTGGGTCTGGGCTGTCGGCGATGAGAGTGTTCGCGCCGCCGATCAGAGCGAGCGCTGACACGAGTTCGTGACGGAAATGCCTGCGTGAGTGCCGTGCACCGCCCGTATGCCCGGACTTGGCCCACGGCCCTTCGAACGGGATCGGGTTCACGCCTGCGGACCTGCGTAGCGTGTCTTGGAACACCGGGTGCGCTTTTCCGAGGTCATGGAGGCGGGCAGCCCGGACAGCCGCCGCAACATGGGTGCTGGTGATCCCGTCCGGTGTGGTGCTGTCGAGTAGCGCCTTTGTGTCGTTCCCTGCGTCAGCAAGATGCGTTTCGAGGGTCATCCAGTTCCCTGTGAACGTGGACGGTTCGTCCGTTTCGCGTTCGTCGAGCGGGACCATCCCGACCGGCTGGATGTTCTTTGGTGGGGACGGAACACGCTCCGGTGACTTCCGATCCCAACCTGTTTCAGCCGTGTACCCGCCACGGTTCACGTCGAGGATCAGGACCATCCCGGGGCGTACCCGGTCACTGTTCAGGTCCACCCACGCTTTGCTGCGTGTGCCCATAAAGTCGAGTCGCAGGGCGACAGGCCCGGTCCCGTCACGCCGGTCTTTGACCCACGCTGCGACTTCCCCGACCGGAACCTGACAGATTTCGTCACGACATGGCGTCCCTTGTGCCAAGTCGTTCAGATCCCGCCAGCAGACCGACACGTTCGAGTCATCCCCGGTGCGAAGGAACCCGGTGATGTCAATGTCGTTTCCGGTGAGGTCCGATGTCGTGTCGAACAGACCGATGAGGTCCCGGCGTCGAAGCGCGAGCGGTGGTTCCCCTCCGGTTTCGGGGATGTCCAGACCGTCAATTGCGGAGGTGGTGACCGTCATGTTTTCGAGGTCGTCGAGCGCTGCCTCTGCCGTTTCGACATCCACATCAGGGTACGGCGCTGCCGAATCTGGGGCGTCCCAGA
>OFRC01000341.1_pt1 | contig 12793 bp, 16 predicted proteins | sample 1543051 | NCBI WGS metagenome assembly OFRC01 (sample SAMN07774231, study PRJEB24372) | wastewater metagenome
CGGCACTGCGGGTTTTGGCGGTTTCGCTGGCCAGCACAGCGGCCGCGTCGGCTTTGAGCTTGTTGGTCGCAGCCTGGTATCCGGCCTGGGCACGGCTGTAGCCCCGCCCCTCGATGTACTGCTCGCCGAAAAACAGCACAGCCAGCAGCGCCACCGCTGCGGCGATCTTGATAAAGATGTCGGTCATGCAAGGGCCTCCCCTGCTTCTCCGATCAGGCGTTTGCGGTCGGCCAAGCCGATCAGGCCGCCATTGATGCGTGCGGTTTGCTTTTCTGGATCACCAATCAAGTTGTCGGCAATGGTGTCTTCCCACCAGAGGATGCAGGCCTCCAAGGCAAAGCGCGGCTGCTCAAGCAGTTCGGGCTGGTTGATCAGGTCTTGCCCCATCAGCTCGCCAATATGGGCGTAGTTGGCTTTGCCGGTGAGCCCGATCGGGCTGCGGGCGCGGTACCGCCAGCCGTCACCCGGCTCAATATTTCCCATGCGCCCGCCATACACGCGGTTGGCCAGCGCCTCTGGGTTGTGGGCGTAGGGCTGCGCATCGGCCAGTGCTGGGAAGCGCTTGGGCCACACCACGCACAGGCGTGCGGCGCTGTAATCCATGTTCTCGGTGAAGTCTCGCAGGCCGTTGCTCTCGTGCAGGATCTGGCCAAGGAAGTCGTCCATTTCCAGATCGCCAAGGTTGAAGCTCTTGTCGCTCACCACTTCGGCGAACACCTCAGCCCACTTGGCTGCCACCAGTGGTTTTACCTGGCAGCGCAGCAGTATCTGATTCCACTCATTTGCAGTTCGGTGCATAGCTAACCCTCTTTTACGCGGGTGCGGATGATGAGCACGGCAAACCCCATTAGCACGGCGGTTTCCGCGAATGACGGGCTAACGTGGGCAAGTGCCTGGCTGGTGGGGTCTGCAATACCCAACGGCTGCAGCAGTGGGCCCATCAGGCCGCCGCCAGCGCCCAAGGCCAATAGCAGCCAGGCCAGAGCTTTGAGGCCATCGACCACGCGGGCGTGCGAGGCCATACCTGGTGCAAAGGGCGATGTGCGCTCCAGCTTGTTCAGCGCCTCGGCCATGACTAAGAACGCCGCAACCCAATGAATAACCAACATGGCGGCGTTCATTGCGTGCCCCCCTGCGAAGGGCTGTTTGTCGGTGGCGCCAGGCGGCGTATGACAAAGTTGAGCACCTGCTGGGCACCGCCACCCACAGCGCATGCACCGCTGAGCAGCAATGCGTCTGGCACATTGGCCACAAAGAGTGCAATGGGCGTGAGGTAGCCAGCCGTGATGGCGCTGGCCATGGCAAACATCATGCGCCGCAGCGTGGTGCGCACCAGGTTCGGCCAGGTGTCGGTGCTGCCGGGCACGGTGTTGAGCAGGATGATGCCAATCAGCGAGCCGAGCAGGCCCGCGATGAGCACATCGCTGCGCAACCCCAAAGGGACGCCAAATAAGGTCAACATGGGTATGGACACTCCAGCTGCGGCCATAGTCGTGATGGCAACAGCGGTGGTAGAAGTTGGCTCTGGCATGCAATTACTCGTGGTTCAGGGTGTAAAAAAAGCCGCTCTGTTGCGGCTTGGGCGTGACGATTTTTCCGGTCTAAAGTTTTCTCTGGAACTCTTTGCCATACTGCAAACGCAGCAGCTCGGACTCGTAGGCCTTGCGGCAGTGGTACTGTTGCCAGGGGCGGGCAAGCGTATCGATCACCGGCCGCATGAAACCCCAGAATCGGCCGTCGCGCTCCATGCGGTAGACGGCGCTGGACATGGTTTCGTCGGGTTCGCCGTTGCAGATGACCACATTCAGGAGCTGGTCGATGGCTAGGAGGGTGCGAAGGAGGTAGCTCATAGTTCGACGCTCCACGCAAGAAAGGCTCCGGCGGAATTTGCCGCGCAAATCGTCCCATTCCCCGAGACGAAACTCGTAGAACCAGACCGGAACGAAAGAGTGGCAGAAAAATTTGTCACAGTCGCATTGGAGGGTATGTTATTGCAGTTCACATAACCGGCTAAGCTTACGACGTACACTTGATAATCAGACGCCACATTCGTTGTATCAATCGTTGTTGGGACTGCCCTCATAGTGACCGGGAACGGGACAGTTATATATGCATACAGTGTGCCTATGGCAACACCAATACCAAAGGGAACCCCTGTAAGGCCCGGTGTTACGCGATAGTAGTACCTCTGACACAGCGCCAACTCAATCCCATAAAACCGCTGCTCGAAAGCGGTAGCCACAGAACCAAACTCAAGTTGCGCCTTAGATACCGTACCAGGCCCAAACTCAATCGTGGTGTTAGTGCCTCCAGTGATCGACCCGGTGATGCCAGATGCACCGTAAGAGCCTGCGCCAATCTTCCCTTGTGCAGTCCCAGACCAAGACAGTGTGTAGGTGCCACTCTCAAGGTTCAGTCCCTCTATAACTTGCTGCAACACCTTGCCTGCGGGAATCGTGACTGTGGTGACGTTGGCAGTTGTGCTGAACGTATAGGTGTCCCCAGAAGCCGCCATTTTCCAGCGGTCGTGCCCGTAAAGGCCGGCACCTACCGCAGCACCAGAGACATACGCCCGTTGGTTGACACCAAAGCCGCCATTGATGATGCGATTGCGAAGGCCTGCCAATGGGCCGCCGTTGATCGAAGCCACTGCGCCAAGACTCGTAATATCCGCATTCGGCCCAGCAGCGGCTGCACCCAACGTAGCCCGCGCGGCGGCTGCATTGGCATCATCCAACAACGTGGCAGCAAACGCGGTGGTGTGCGCAATCATTTGATTGAGCTTTTGCACCGCGTCCAATAGAGCACTTCGTGCCGTTGCTGGTGAGTCGGTCCCTGCGTCCATGTCGGTGGTTACCACCGCTGCTGTGGGGTATGTCATGGGTCAATATCCTTCAATAAAAAAGTCAACAAATGCGGGGTCGGCCAAGGTGCCGTTCAGCCGAAACTGCCAGCGCGGCCCGTATGTCAAAGCCTGGTCGATTCGCACACTTGTCCACGTGCCCGCGCTGTTGTCCTGGATGACCACAGTGGTGCGCTTGAGCACCGCATAGGAGCCAGACAAAGGGATGCGCACATCGCCGGTGCCGATGCGGTAGCTGCCAGTGAGCGCGCTAATCACAATGTCATTCAGGTACTCGGCTTTGATGGGCGCGTTGATCTGATAAGTGAACTCGCGCACCACTGGCACGGGGTAAGGCCCGGTGGCGGTCACGGTTAGGCGCATCTTGAAATAGCGGGTACTGAATGCCGATGCCGAGCTGCCCCATGCGCTCCAGGTGATGCCGTCGGCGCTGGTGGCAATCTCTTGCAGTAGCGTGCCGTCGGCGTCCACCGTGCTGTTGACTTGGCCCGCCACCACGGTACCAAAGTCACGCACCGGGGTTTCGTAGGTGATGGGCGATGCTGGGGCTACATTCCAGCGCGTCCATGCGTCCCAGGTACTTGGTAGCGTTGCCCAGGTGGTGCTGTCGTTGGCCTCCAGAATGCCCTGCTGCACATGGCAGCCGGTCTTGGTGCCCAGCCAGCCGTCGGCACGCTCATAAAACTCATCAAACACATTGCCCAGGCGACGGTCTGGCAGGGAGAGGCTGCGCACCAGGTAGGTGGATTCGTTGCCCGTGGTGTCCAGGCTTTTGCAGGCAAACGTCCATGCGCCCGATAACGGCGCGTTGAGCTCCACCGGGCTGCTGGTGTAGTAGGTGGCATCGTCTTGCAACGGCGTCATGGTGGCCCAGTTTGGGCTGCCCACGGTGCCGGGGGTGTAGCGGATCTCGGCACCCAGCCAGTCTGCAGGGCTGTTGCCGGGGCTGTAGGCAAAATTGTATTGCCGGGTGCCGTCGGGCTGGGCCATCACAGTAAATACATCAAACGGCGGTGGTGGCTGCGTTTTGCCAACCACCTGGTGCTGCACCTGAGTGCACCAGTCGCCAATGGCCAGCGTGGTGCGGGCACGGGCGCGGATGATGTAAAACGCACCGTCGAGCACATCACTGGCAATGGCCTGTGTTTCGTCGCCACTGACCACCATGTTGGTCCATGCGCCGGTGCTGTTGGTTAGGCGGTATTGCACCTCCACCTTGCCGGCCTGCACCACGGCTGCGTCTACCACCTGGGGCCAGCTCACGCGCATGCGGCTGACGATGGTGCCGTCTGCCTGCGCCAATAGCTCTGCGGTGCCGCTGGAGATGGTGAGCGGGCCCACTGCAGCAACCGTCCATGGGTTTGGCAAGTTTGTATTGGCGGCAAAGCCTTGGGCAGCAAACCCAGCGTCCATTTGCGTGATGGCGGCGGTGGTTTCTTTGAGCGTGAGTTGCAGCGCGCCCTGCGCCGTCCAGGTGCGAGCCAGCACCATGAAGGTTTTAGCGCTCCAGCCGTAGCGAGTAAGCGTCAACGCCACCGTGTCGAACAGCTCCAGCGGGTAGGCGCGCAGCTTGAATGGCAGGTCGACCACCAGCGGGTCACGCGCATCGCGCATCATCACACCCGCAATGTGCAGGGCCTGGGGGGCGTAGCCTACGGCGGGCATGGATACAGCCTGCACCAGCTCGCCGCCGTCGCGGGTTACCAGGGCGCTACTGGTAAGCGGCGTGAGTACGGCCTGTTTGTAGTCTTGCGCTTGGTCCCAAATAGTGGCTTTGACGCTGTTGAATTTTTTGGCGCGCTCTTTGTGCACGCTGATTTTGATGGGCGACTGGGACTCGCTGGCGCCGTCGCGCTGCACCACGGCCAGGTCGGCATCGGTGAGCGTCATGACGGAGGCGGTGTACAGCCCCGGTTTGAGGTAGAGCGAGCCACCGGCAAAGGCCCAGCTACCGCCCATGGCCTGGGCCAGGTCGTCAAACGCGCTGCGTGCAGGCGTGCCAAAAGGAAGCACCAATGATGCTTTGTACAGCGCCTGGGCGACTTGCGCCACTCCGCCTACGGTGTACACGGTGCTGGTGTCGCAGGCGTTGGCGGCGGCTATAAAGCGGGTGTCTTCGTCGGCGGTTACCGCTGCCGCGCCGAAGCGTGCATGGGCGTAGACGTGGCGCAGCATGAGCGCGGGGTTTTCGCTCCACACGGTCAGGCCCGTGCGGGGGTCGTACAGCTTGGCGCCGCGCACCACTGCGGTGACTACGGGCAAGCCGTTCGGAAAGGCGCTCTCGCTATAGCGGGCGCGCACCACCAGGTAGGCCACGCCCTGCACGGTGTTGGTACTGGGCCATGCGGCGCCAAAGGCGGCTTGCAGGTCGGGGTCTACCACCTGCCCGGCAGCGCCCAGGTGTTTGGTGATTTTGATGGCACTGGTGGTTTCATACACCTGGTAAGTGATAAACCCGCCAGGCACGCTCACGGTTGCCACAAGGCCCACAATCGTCACGAGGCTCTCATAACCATTGACACTGCCCGGCACGTAGTTAGCAGGCAGGTTGTAGGTGTAGCCCGTGGCATTGCCAAAGGCCGATGTAGTGGTTGCTACGCTGTATGGTGCGGTCAGCACATTGCCACTGCCATCGAGCGTAACCTCTTGGTCGTTGAGGTAAATGGTCTCTATGGCGTCGACCTCGTGCCCGGCCAATGCAATGGCCAAGTACAGGTCTTTTTGGTAAGCCCCGGTGCTGGCTTTGTAAAACACGTTGCCACCCTTGCGTACCCGGCCCAGCACCAGCTCGCGGGCGCCCACTGCCGTGCTCACGTTGACATTGCGGTCTACCTGGGCGGCGTTGTAGGCGTCCGCTGCTTGGGACTTGGCCTGCCGAGCCTTGGCTGCGGAGTAGGCAAGGCCGCCCACCAGCAACAGTGCCGTGCCGTAGGTAGCCACAAAACTGCCAATGGCCACGGCGGTGGCCACGGAGACGGCGCCATAAACGGCCAGGTAGTTGACGGCGATGATGATGGCGGCGGGCATTACGCAACCCTCCAGGCCATGCGTGCACCACCCATGGGCATGGCCACCAGCCCGGAGGCGGATGGCACCATGGCGGTGGCGCCGTTGCAGATGCCAAAAGCATCGCGCTTGCCAGCGCTCACCAGCACCACGTCGGCCACATTGGCGCAGAGGGGCGCTATTGGCTGACCCAATGCGGCGGTGGCTATTGCCTGCAGGCCGCCGTGGCGCTCAATGGCGCGGTAGGCTTGTTTGGCTGTGCGGTGTTTGCGCAGGCCTGCGGGCGCGGGGTCTTGGCCGGTGATGGCCATCACGCAGTCGCTGGCAAAAATGGCGCAGTCGTTGGTGCCCCATGCGAAGGGCTGGGCCATGCGCTGGTGCACAAAGGCCTCCATGCGGGTTTGCCAGTCGTGCAGGCGGGTGATGTTGGCGGGGCGCGTCATTTGTAAAAAAAGGCTTTGGTGGGCCAGATGATGGGTTTGTCGATCTGGTCGAGCACGTAGCTAAACGATGCGTCTGTGGCGTTGACAATGCGCTGGTCCGCATCGGTAAAAGTCCACGCATTGCCGCGCAGCAGGTCGACCGCGCCGCTCTCGGCAGTAACGGCGATGGTGGCGCTGGCGCCGTCTTCACCAATGGCCATGGTGTCTAGCTTGCCAACCCACTCCACGGGCGCGTCCAAAATGGTGTAGGTGGCGGTGTCAATAATGGCGGTGCGTATGGTGCAGGGCGTGCCTTGCACAATGTCGGCATCGTCCAGCGCCAGGCTGATGCGGGCGGCGTCTGCGCCATGCAGCTCCAACGTGATGCCAGACACCTCGCCCGGCTTGTCAGCAATGGCGCTGATTTGGCCCAGGCCGTAGGCGCCCAGGTAGGTAAAGCCACCAAACGCCAAGTTCCAGGTGCTGGTGTTGAGGTAGATGGGCGTGCCAGCAAAGTCCAGCTTGATGAGGGTGGCAACGGCCACGCTGCCGCCTGCCAGGGCTGCCAGCACGGGGACGCTGAGGGACTTCACGCAATGGCCTCGCCAAAGTCAAAGTTGGCGCCCTGCGCCAGGCCGGGTGCATATTGCACGCCGTTGGTGCTGAGCATGCGGAATGTGCCTTTTGGCTTGTCCCACGTTACGGCCGCGCCGCTGCTTTGAGCAGTGCGCAGGCGGTTGGTAATGGGCACGGTGATGACACCGGCCGCTGCCGTGCAGTCGCTGGCTACCATGAGTAGCAGGCCGCCCACGCCCAGCAGATCGCCCGCTTTGAGCGTGCCGGTGCTGGGGCTGCACCCGGTTACCACAATGCTGGATGCGCCCTGGGCAGCAGTGGCACTGAGGGTGAGCGTGCCGCGCACGGTGCCCTGCGGTTGTGGCCGCGAAAAGTGCCACAGCTGCACGGTGTTGGTTTGGCCGCGCATGGCGCCGATAAACGCCTCGATGGCGGCTGCGGCAGCTTGCCTACTGGGGGGCAGCTCTACGCTGCAGAGCCAACGGTCGTTGAGCAGGTCAATGGCTTGCTCAGATCCTCCAAAGGGCGAAGCGCTGACGCGCTGCGTTACTGATTGCACCATGATGCAGGAGCGCGGCTTGAATGTGGCTGGGAGTGTGATGAGTGCCATGGGTGTTAAGCGAGTGCGCCCCCATAGCTCATGCTGCGGCCCATGGCGGCGGCGATGCGCCGCTCGGATCCAGCCACGGCCGCGCGCAGCATACCGATGCTGGCCACGTCGCCTATCGTAAAGTTTTGCACTACGGTGACGGCCTGCCCTGCGGATTGGCCCCGGGTGTGGTCGACCACTGTTTCCTGTGGGTGCAGCATGGCCATGAAGCCGCCTTTGCCGTCCAGACCACCGGAACGGCTACCCGCGCCGGTGAAGCCACCGCCGTCAAAACTAAACAGGCTCGCCAACAAAGAGCCGCCGCCCGCACCACTGCCACCGGATGCGCCCAAGAGGGAGGTGACTAACGTTTCGGTCAGTGCGGTGGCTGCGCGGCTGTAAAGCACATTGGCAATGGCGTCGCCAAAGGCTTGCAGGGGCTCGCCGCTGGTGTCGCGAAAAGCCGCGCTGAATGCGCCTTTAAGGTCGGTTTGCAAAGTGTTGGCAAAGTCTGTGCTGGCCTTGGCTTGCTCTGCACGGCTGTCAGATGAGGCTTGCGCGACTTGGCCTTGGCTTGTGATGTTGCGCTGCTCTTTGAGCAGCTCGATCTTGCGCTCCATGGCGGCAATCTCTGCCTCAGAACTGTTTTGCAGGTTGAGCTGGGCACGGGCCTGCTCTGCTGCGGCAATGGCGGTGTCCATGCGGGCCAGGGTGAGCGCGCCCAGCTCGACCGTGGTTTTGCCGATCTCTTGGACGTGCTCGGCCATTTTCTTGTTGGTTTCTTCCATGGCGGCCGTTTCTTTCTCCAGGCCAGCGATGTATTGGTCTGACGTGCGGCGGGCGGCGTCAATGGCTTTGTAGGCTTCGGCCTCGGCTTGCAGGGCATCTGTCTTTTGGGCAATTGCCAGCACCAGCTCGCGCACCTGGGGAATCTCGCCAGTGGTGCCGAGGCCTTTTAAAAAGTCGAGCGCTTTTTGCTCTTCGGTCAATTTCTGCGTGGTCGTCAAGGCGCCGTCAAGGGTCTTGACGTAGTGCGCCAGGGCTTGCTGGTCGCGGGTGAGCTGCTCGGCTTGTTGTTTGTCTGCTTTGGCTTTGGGTGCGACCACAACATCACCCACACTACCTTTGCGCAGGCCAAGCCTGGCTTCCTCTGCACTAGATTGGTCGCCTGGGGAGAATTCGGTTGTTTGCAGTTCCACCTCCCTGAAATACGCCAGGCGGCGCTTCATGGTGGCAATGGCCGTGTCAATGGATGTGGTGTCGTTTCCGCCGCGAACAAAGCGATCACGATCGACCTCTAAATCCTTCAATTCATCGCGGTACTTGGCTGCGTTTTCAGACGCCGACTTCCATGGGTTTTGGGAGGCCTGGGTGAAGAAGCCATCCCAAAACCCAGTCGACGTTTTCTTGATTGCCACCAGCTCTATCGCCAGCTTATTCAACGCAGGCACCACGTCGCCAACAATTGCGCGCGCAACATCCAACGAGTTTTTTTGCAACTCAAAGAGCTGCTTGTTGAAAAATTCGGCCTGCTTTGCCTGTTCGGTGGTTACCGTGGCATTGAGTTGGCCAGCCTCTGCAAGGTCATTCAAAAACGGGGCCACCTCTTTCAGGCTTTTGCCAAACAGCTCTTGCGTCAGGCGGGCCTTGTTGCCGTCGTCTGCAAAACCAGACAGGGCGGTGGCGGTCTTGAGCAGGGCTTCGGCTGGGTCCAGCTCTTTGAGCTCTTTGACGCTGAGGTTGAGCGCCTTGAATGCTGCCTCTTGCTCGCTGCCAGGCTTGGCGGCATTGAGCGCGCTGTTGAACTTGATGAGCGATGATTGCACGGTATCAAAACTGGTACCGGTGCGGGCGGCCACGTCTTCCAGGGCGCTTATGTTTTCAATGCTGGAGCCGGTGGCGTCTTTGAGGTCGTTGAGGGCATCAACCCCATTTATGACGGCCTTGCTCATATCAACAATTGCCGTAACGCTGATGCCTGCGGCCAACCCACCCATGAAGACTTTGACAACGCCCAACGACGCCACGATTTGCTGGCTGGCCTTTTCTGTAGCCCGGGCGGCCTTGCCCATGTCGCCTTCAAACTTGGCCAGGTGCGCTACCAGGTCAACAGAGAGTGTTGCTAGTGCCATTGTCTAAATCCTCGGGTGTGTCTTGCGTATCGGCCTTGTCGGGCCGGTAGGTTTTGATGGTGATGAGATGGCGGGCAAAGGCTTCAAGGTCGGCAACACCCAGCAGGGCGGCAACGATGGGCAGGCCTGCCCAGTCGATACCGCCCATGCCGTTTGACAACATTTGGAAGCCTTCGATCGCCAGCATGTGCAAGGGGTCAACAGGCGGCGGGTCTTCGCCCTCGTACTGGGCTCCATAGGAGTCCAGGAGGGCTAAGAGTTTTTTGCGTCAACCTTTTTCTCGGCGCCGTGCTTGACCACAATGTCAAGCAGCTCGGTTGCCAACTGGCGCACCCAGGCAGACCGGTCGCCGATAACCTCGGCCCACAGCGGTTGGCTGAATGGCACGGGGTCGGACGAGCCCACCGCAGCGCCGAGCAAGTCGGCCTCGGTAAAGCCCTCCCAGTCGACCGTGAAGCGCTCGACCTCTGCCACGCCCACAGAGACGCTGCCGTCTTTGATGAAGTGCAGGCCGATTTCGATCTCGGTGGGGCGAATGAGGCGAACGCGCTTGCCGGGCAGATCAAGATCCACCCACTGCATGCGCTGTTCGCGCAGCCGCTTGATAAGTTGCGCCGTCATGCGGATCAGGCCGCAGGCAACATCAACACTTGGCCTTTGACCTTGATGCCAAAGCCGCTGTTGGCCAGCGCACCCAGGCCCAGGCTTTCGCCAGGCAGGCCGGGTTGACCACGGAACACGCGGCGCTCGCCGTTGGACAGGGTGATGCGCATGACGATGTAGCCGCCATTCAAGGCCGCTGCACGCACGATAGCCAGCGCAGGCAGCTGCATGTCTGACAGTTTGCTGATTTGCACGTTTTGGGCTGCCATGAGGCCGGTTTCGGTTTGCTTGATGCGGTCCAGCAGGGTGGTGGCATCCAGCTCGTCGGCAGCGCCTTCGGGGATTTCGTAACTGGTGGCGGTGGACAGGGTTAGCCAGGTGGCCACCGGGGTGACGGTACCGCTGGTAAAGGTGCCGAAGTTGGTACTGTCCAACCCTTCGGCGTTGAAGGTGTTGGCTGCCGTGGCGTCCACGCTGACGGCTTGACCCAGCAGCTCATCCATACCAGCGGCAGTGTCAAAGTAACCAATGGTGCCCTCGGCCAGTGCGTGGGCGGCGGATGTAACGATAGGTGGCACTGCTTTGGTGACGGCAGTGACGGTTTTTGCAGCGGCGTAGGTGGCAGCGATTTCGACGCGGCAGTTGCGGCCTTTGGGTACGGACATGGTGACTTCCTTTCAGGGGGTAAAAAAAAGCCCACTCGAAGTGGGCAGTGGGCTTGGGAACGTGGTTTGTGGTGTGGTAGCGGTGGCAGCGGTCTATTCCCACCACTGGACAATGAGCGGGGTACACTCCAGATCCAGATCAGGGTCATAGCCGGAGCTGCGGTTTTCTAACGTGTGGTAGGCCTGCTCGATGGTGGCCTGCACAGCATCAGCCACGGCATTGGCAGCCAGGCGGGTATCGGCCCAGCACTGCAGGTCAAAGGTGACCAGCACGCCGTGCACAGACCCATCCAAGCCCTTCATGCGCTCGGTGGCGGTGCGGGTAAAAACAACGAATGGGCGGGCGCTGCCCTGCTCTATGCGATCAGCGGCGATGCGCTGGCCCACCAGGGCGGTGACTGCGGGTGCTGCAACCAGCAGGGCGCGCAAGTCGGCTTCTGCACTCATGGGATGACCTTTCCTGTTCTATTGACTTTTTCAATCCAGCCACCTACTTGGGTTTGAAAAATTTTGAGCGCCTCCGGCAGACGTTTGGCGCCAGATTGCAAAAATCCGAATGGCTGAATTCGGCCAACTCCGCGCAATGCACGGCGGGCACGAATGCCCTTAACCAGCACGGAACCAGCTCGTTTGATGCGGGCCACACGCGTGCGAGCAGATTGCCCTGCCCGCGCATTGCGGCCAAACTCCAACCACCTCCAGTAAAAAGGGTCATTTGGGTTTTTGTACCCACTGCCACCGCCCGATGCCTTGAAAGCCTTGATTGCAGACTTATTGAGTGGCTTGACGTTGACAAATACACCAACATCCCCGCCGCGGCTTGCAACCTTGCTGATGCGAACTTTGATGGCGTTTTTAACCGTTCCAGGCTTTCGATAAGGCGCCTTCCTTGTACCATTTAGCACCGGTGCCTTGCGCTTAGCCTCATCACGCACCAATCGTGCGCCTGCTGAAAGGGCGTTACGCAGCACGCGCTTGCGCATGGCTGGGGCCAGCTCACGCAGCTTGCGGGCCAGCTCGTCGAAGCCTTCAATCTTTACTTCAACGGCCATCTTTCACCCCTTGCAGGCACATCAGCTCCAGCATGTCTTTGCGCCCCACGGGCACCACCCCGGTAATGTCGTGTGCCCTGCCCTGCCACACCAGGCGATGCAGCGGTGTTACGTCTGACCGGTACCGGATGCGCACCTTGACGGTCTGCTCTTGCTGCACCTGGGCAGCGGCAAAGAATTCGCGCCCGCGCACTGCCTGGCACTGGGCCCACACCGTGGCGACATCAACCCAGGTGATGGTGTCTTGCCCCACGGCATCGGTAACGACGCTGCGCTGTTGGATGGTGACGCGCTGGTCGAGTTTGCCGACCTGCATCATGCGTACACCTTCCAGCGGTCCAGCAGGCGGTCTGCGTACCCAAGTGCATACGTTTGCACACTTCCTTCCAGCTCGCGGTTGGCGTACATGGCGCCAACCTGCAGGTAGATCCAGTCTTTGATGCTACTGGGCACATCGCCTGCGATGGCGTAGCCTGCCACGTAGCGCAGGGCCACGGCATTGGGCACCAGGCGGGTGCTGGGCCAGGTGCTGCCGTAGGCCGGTACTACCTTGGCGCTGCCAAAATCGTCAAAATTGTCGAGCTGGTACAGCGTGTTGCTGAGGGTCTGCTGGGTGCCGTCGGTATCGACGTACTTGAGGCTGGTTACGCTGGCCACCGGGATACGGCTGAGCTGCAAGAGTGACGGGAAGGCTTCTTCCGTCAGCTCCCAGGTCTGCGGCATGATGGCGCGGCCGGTGATCTGCTCAGCCGCCTCAGTGGCGGCTTTGATGTACAGCTCGATGAGCGCGTCTTCGTCCGCGGTATCGACCTTTAGGTGCACCTTGGCTTCGGCTGCGCTGATCGCCAGGCCGGTTGCTGCTGTGATGAGTTTGAGGGCCATGGG
>OFRC01000343.1_pt1 | contig 12772 bp, 19 predicted proteins | sample 1543051 | NCBI WGS metagenome assembly OFRC01 (sample SAMN07774231, study PRJEB24372) | wastewater metagenome
AAATCAATAACTTAACCCCTAAAATTTTGTAACAGATTTTGTAACAGATGTAACAAGAATGATTCTCATCTAGGAGATGTTACATCTACTGGTATAAGAGGATACAGAGAAATGTTATCTCTTTAACTTGGAGAATAATAATGTCTAACTCCACGTTCCCGTGCAGGAGTGCACTACTGAGTAAAAACTATGTATGTTTCGTACTGGTAGAAGACTCCTTACGGAGTCGCTTTTTAGCTCCTACGTTCAAATCCACTACCTCAGAATGGTATAAGTAAGTAGAGAAGAATCATGTCGGTTCTTTTAAAGTGAGTATATTATTATGTGGAAAGCATACATACATGGCGGGGATCCCCGCCCAGAGACATCAGCACGCGTCTTGAAGCTGGTTACCGTTCTTAACGGTAATATAATCCCCGTGATGGGGTTAGAGGAAACCGATACAACGGTGGAGGTGTACTACCTCCTCCAATCGTATCAAGTGGGCTTCGCCCAAAGCTTCCATGTTGGTGAGTATGACGTTGAGATAGTCTTTGAAGACTAATCTCACGTCGAAAAGAAAACGCCTATCAAGCGTTTTCTTTTTAGCCTAGACACAATTCTTATCTCTTTTTAGATTAGATACTGACATAAGTAGATACCTAAACTTAGACTATTTCGTAGGTTACCAATATGAATAAAACAGAAGAGAGAGTTCAGATAGTCATATCTAATATGATTAAGAACCCTAAATTTGGGATAAAGAAGTTTAACCCTAATATGTACTTATCCGTAGAAGATAGGGAGGACGGTATCATAAGATTGGATTTAGTACTTTACCATACCATAATCGCCTCTATAGATATTACTCTTAAGTTCTCTATAGATGGAATACGAACATTCTGCCTATCTCTAGATACTGGTGGGCATGATACTCCAACTACGTCTAGATACATCTCAGCCGTGTTAACTATGTTCAATTTCATCCCACTATTCACCTGCATACGTCAAAGAAACTTATGTTTAAAGTCTCACGGTCATACCCCTATACTTCTTAAAGCAACCCCCTTTAGAAAAGCTGCTATCTTCGCTATGCAGTCTAGTAGTTCAAAGGGGGTTTTTAATTTAAAAAGTTTAAATATTGATGGGGTAGATTATGAAGTTTAGTCGGTCTGATGGGTATGTTACCTTTACCCCCGAAACACCTGCTGAGGTGAGGGCGTTGAAGAACACGCCAGCTTTCGAGGGTAAGTACGGGGTATATAAAGCAGTTGATAAAATACCTGTATTGCAGAATGTAGTGTCTAGATTACCTATCACTATAACCAATCCCTGGGCTAATCAAAAACCCGCTTTACGGGAGCTTAACCCAGATTTTAAGTTCCACACCTCCCCGTTCAAACATCAACATATCGCGGTGAGGTATTTACACACTAATAGGGGCGGAGGGCTACTACTAGATCCCGGACTTGGTAAGACAAAGATCGTACTCGATTACATAAAACATGAGGGGTTTCGCAAGGTACTTATTATATGCCCCAAACCACTCACTTTCGTATGGGATGAGGAGATAGACGTTCACCGTCCTGAGCTAACTAAAACTATCTTCACTACGACCGATTGGAAATCACACGCTAAGAACGTTTGTGTGTGGGTACTTAACTACCGTAAAGCGGTTATGTTATTACCAGAGTTATTGGACATTCCATTTGATGCCATGTTCATTGATGAGGGTCTCGTTAAGAATCCAGATTCAGATCAGACGAAAGCTATTACGATGTTATCCACGGTGATACCTATTCGAGTAATTATGTCAGGAACACTGATCAATAACTCCGAGATTGATCTATTCGCTCCTGTACGTATCTTAGAACCGTCCTTAGTTGGCGGTAGCTACACTAAGTTCCGGGATACTTACTTCGAGCTATGGAGTCCGTATAAGACGGAGGATAAACGTCATATTAAAGTTATTACAAAGGCCAAGGATCAGTCTCAGATGAGGTCTATCCTACGGGCGTGTAGCTTAGTGATGCGTAAAGAGGACTGGTTAGATTTACCATCTAAAACTTTCATAGATAGAGTAGTAGAACTACCTGCATCCACCGCTCATCACTATTATGAGTTGCTGTCGAACTATGCGACGGTAGTAGGGGATATAGCTATTACTTGTGATAATGCTCTATCGTTACTATGTAAGTTAACTCAAATATCGAATGGCTTCGCCTATGAGAATGAGGAGGGGTTCGATGATCTATTCCTACCTAAACCCAAGACTAAAGCTAAGAGTGCTAAAGGTAAGAAATATAGACCTACTTACTTTTTCCAAGAACAACCTAAGATCGCTGAGTTACACCAAATACTTACCGTTGAGGAGAGGGATGAAAGAGTTATCGTATGGTATTCAATGAGCGCGGAAAAGGAGCTTATTGAGAAGATGTTCAAGGAGAACCATATTACATTCCTAACTATCGGTGGCGGTGATAAGAATCTACGCCAAAAGGTTAAAGACTTTAACTCCGACAATACGATTAAAGTACTTCTCTGCCAAGCTAAAACGCTTAATTATGGAGTGACTATCTTAGGTCAATCGGCTAAAGAAGATGAGGATGATGAAGAGGATGCTTCCCTACTCTCGACCAGTTTCACGTCCCTTATCTGTACTCAGATATTCTATAGTTTAACTAACTCCTTGGAGGTGTTCCTACAACAACAGGATCGTATTCATCGTATCGGTCAAGTAAGGGATTGTAAGTATTATCTTATCCTAAGCAACTCACCAGTAGAAATGGGTATTGTTGACAGGATAAGGAATAAAATCGAGATACGTCAATTCATGTTAGAAGACATTATTACGAAAGCAAGGGAAGATTTCGCCTATTCACAGGTATAAGGATTTAATGAAGAGCATGTCGCTCTTTACAACCGAGGTTATTAACATGTCACATATACTATTACAAAATTTCCCAGTAATGTCATTAGATTCCACTTCCCCGAAGGAGATAGAGTTAGATGAAGTAGTTAGTAAAGCTGCAGACTTCTTATTAGCGGCTCCTAGTTGGGAATGGGTTCGTAGCTGCTTATCACACATTATCCCTCGCGTAGGGACTGCATCTATCTCGATGGAGGAGGGGCAAGTAGTTACACTGATATTCGGTAAGGGTTCTGCGTATGTGCCGCCACTACAGGATCTTATAGCATCTCAAAGACCTGATACTATGAGTGAGCACCTACCTATCGTAGTTCTTCTTGGGTATGACCTTGTTACGGGGAAGTTCTGTGAGAAGTTAGTCTATCCCTGCAGGGACGGTGCAGATCTAAGCAAAGCTTTCCAGTTAGATTCTGAGGTAGGTACTCTTAGAAAGAGAGCTCACGAGGGTATGACTCCGTTTTCACCCAGAAATCTAACTCCTAACCCAGATGACGATACCGTCGTCTATGCGACTATTGTACGTTGTCAGCAATACGGCCATGAGGCATTCGCTTTCAATATCTTCTACTATCAAGATAACAACCCCTACGGTTCGTTGAAATGCTATGTAGGTATGTTCCATTTCAAACATGTATCAGATCTTATGTCTTACCTAGATGGAATAGTTTCGGTAGCTAAGATTCAACGTGATCTCAAAGCACCCTTTGAAGTACCTGAAGGGATGTCATTCACCACTTACATCGACAGTTTAATTCTGGACGATGTTAAATTTAAAGACATGTTAAATCATGTAGAGGAAGGTTCAAATGAACTTGTTAACTAGTATCGCACTAGCGGTTTTATTTCCTAAAACCATTCTAGTATTAGCCGCTATCGCAGCCATTATTAAACTATGGCCAGCGATAGTACTTAGTTCACTAAACTAATGAAGGAGGGAAGGGACTCTATACGAGTCCCTTCTTTTTAGTATGCAAGAAGAAAATAAACCAAGTGTATTATCATTCTTTCCAAAAGACGAACCCTACCCAAATCAAGAGATAATTTTAAACCGCATCGTTAAAGCGTTCGATATCGGTTTTAAGACCATCATTGTCCAATCTCCTGTAGGGTCTGGTAAATCCCCTATCGCCATTTGCCTATCTAACTACTATGGTGGTGGACATATCATCACTCCCAGGAAAGCATTACAAGATCAATACTTTGAGGATTTCCCCAGGGACGTAGCACTACTCAAGGGGATGTCTAACTACCCATGCTTCCCAGCAGCGAGTAATAAGAAGAGCGAACAAGCCATTCCAACAACTGATCTTAACTACCTTCAGGCTATCAATATAATTGAAAAAGGGGGTACGCCCATATTCCGGGGATTGACGTGCTCTAAAGCACCATGTCGCGGGGATAAGAAAACTTTCGATGAATGTACCAACGCTAGGCAATGTACTTATCAACTAGCATTATCTAAAGCGTGTTCGGCAAAGATAACGGTTAGTAATTTACACAGCTTCATTGCTAATTCACTATTCATCAAGAGATTGGCGAAGAAACCTATTCTTATCGTTGATGAAGCTCACGAGATGGAGGATATCATTCGAGGATTTATTACTTCAGAGTTTAAAGTAGAGTATCTATGTCTAAGTAATCGAATGGATATTCCAGAGTTTGAATCCTTAGCCGAGTGGGTAGAATGGTTTAGGAACCCTATATTTACGGATGGGTATGATGAAGAAAGATTATTAGAGTATATAGAGAGACTGGATAAATTAGATGAGTACGGTATGCGTAACTTTGTCGTATCTTACGAGGAGGATCTATACGATGGAGTAACTCACTTTAAGTTTGAACCTCGTACTCTTGGAAATGCGGCTGAGACGTTCTTACTTCAGTTCGGAGAGCGTAGGTTACTGATGTCAGGTACTATCTACGACAAAGAGCACTTCTGCCGTCTTAATGGGTTAAATCCAGATGAGACATTATTCCTGAAGATGCCATCGACTTTCCCACCAGCAGCGTGTCCAATAATACTCCGTAGTAATACGGTGTCAAACAACTCTCATAAGCATTTCGAGAAGAACTTTGAACGTAACATGGATGCTATTCGTAGAGCGTTACTTATCTACCACAACGTAAGGGGGCTAATCCACGCTCCAAGCTATGTCATTTCTGCTCGTATTCAACAATCGCTATGCGATAGTAGGATAATCGGTCATACGCCAGAAAACTTTGCAGAAAGGCTTAAATACTTCTTAGAGGAATCACCTCCTAACGCGGTGTTCATATCACCATCTTGCCAACAAGGTATCGACCTTAAGTATGATAAAGCCCGGTTCCAAATCATATTACGTGTCCCGTACCCTAGTCTCAGCTCTAACTTCATGAAGGATTTAATTGACCATAACCCCCCAGCTTATACTTACAAGGCACTAGTCTCTTTTGGACAGATGATTGGACGACCTATGAGAGCTCCGAATGATTGGGGTCACACCATATTATTAGACGACCGCTTCCATGAATTTCTTCATAACAATAGAGCTATGCTAGGGGATGACGTTATGAAGAGGATCAAGAAGGTCAACTAATACGCTATAGTTGGTATAAGGAGTTAGATAGGGCATGTCGTTCTACCTAACTCAACATCGAGGAAAATAATCATGGCTAATAACTATTCCGTCAGTTCACTGACCTTTTTCCCTAAAGACGTTAACTCGCCACTTAAATTTTCAGCAGCCGCGCGAAGTCTGATTCGTACTCAGGTGTGTCACGAGTATACCGAAGATGAAGCAGAAGTAGTCACCGATACTGGATCAGGATCTGGCACCGACTGCTTTAATCAAATACTTGCTGACCTAGCGGAGGACGCACAAGTAGAATTACAGGAGACTGAGACAGTAGGTGGGTTATTCAAGAAATTGATTGATATCAATTACATCAACTCGGAGGTGGGAGAGAAGCTCTCAGAGTGGATGGGTAAAGATACTTTCATAGAGGATTGCTGGGATTCGGTAAACTTACCCGATATGTTGAAGTTCTTCATTCACGATCCAGAGTGTAACTATGGCGGATGCTACGAAGAGACCGGATGGTATTGTGATAAGAACCGTCACGGTGAGTTTGGGGGAGGGGTCGCTATCACCTCAGAACACTTCAACTTTAGCAGCTACCCTGCTATGTACTCGGACATCATGTACAAAATGGTAGCCTTTCCGGGTGATGCAACGGTGTTGGCTAACATCGTTAAATCTAACTTACGTACCATACTACATGGGATTAAAGACCCCTCTCTACGTAGTACCGTCACTAAGTTAGTGATTGATGATCTACTTAACTCGGAGAAACAAGATGTTCCTAGTACTGGCGAGTAAGTTAGAAGATGGTGATGCGTTACCCGTTCTTTGCTGTGTATCGTGGTTAGCTAAAATACCCTACGGCGTTGAAGTGCAAGAGGTGTTCTACGATTCTGTACTTAAGTTACTACGTAACGGTAATGAATCCTTAACTACTGTTGAAGATATCCTAGCGAATGACAGTATGGATATGATCGGGATAGTGTTGGCTAATGTTGATGCTATCATCGAAGAGAGCTATGTACTGGACGCACTAGAAGATAATGGTAATTTACTTAAAGATTGGATCACTTTAGCGTTGGATATGGAGGTAGTAAGAAATGTCTGAAGTCTTCCTGGTATTGTGCACGTTGCACCCGGTCACCGGTAAACCTAAGCTCCACGTAAGCTATAAGTTAGATGACACCGAGTTATCAGAATGTCTTTACCCACACTTCCAAAAATCCTGTAAATACCTTCATGGTCATGGACAGGAACTGGTACTTGAAGTCGTTCCAGGAGTTAACACCTGTATCAACAACGAAGACACGTTGATGGAGTTGTATAAACCATTCCTTGATGTCGGTAAACCTCGCGGATTACTAGATATAGTAGTGGAAAATGACTACATCGACGTGTCAGATAAGATCGAATCCTTTCTTAATATGCTGTGGCCGTAACGGGTATAAGTAAGTAGTGAAGAATCATGTCGATTCTTCCATTACTTAGAGCGTATTGCTCGGAGAAAACCATGAAGAAAATTAGTTATTGGGATTGGGATTGTTTCCCAACACCTACGCCAACGCCCCCAGCACCACCCTCACCCTCTAAGTAGGAGAAAAAGATGTTTGCAGATGTAAAAAAAAAGCTCTCAGAGCTTCAACCTATTGAAGTCAGGAATGCCATTATGACTCCAACCGGACTAGATGACTTGAAAAAGTTGTTCCGTCCAAGAATGCTATCTAGGCATAACCGAACAAAGGAGGACGATGAACTAACCAACATCGTCCTCCACGAATACTTCGAGGGTGACACCCTTGAGTATTTATCGGTGGGTGTCTTCCATCGGGGTGCTAAGGTTGTTAAATTAGCACCAGCCCTAGCCGTATCAAAATACGATATGGATGGGGTAGAAGACTTCGATACTTCCATGAATGATCTCGTCCGGGCGGTGTTACCTTGCCTACCTGATGTGATTGCATTAGTGGTACCTATCCTACATCAAGTGGGATTCACTATTGCGGATGACGCGATATCTGAAATCCCAGAAGAAGTAATGAAGTCGGTCAGAAAGCCGGTCTCGTTACATTAGACAATAGCTACTCCAAGGTATAATCCTTGGAGTAGCTTAATTGCCCTAGGTATTGTCCTCCTCACTTTTTGAGGAGACATACCTAATTTTTTAGCTATATCGGCAATATGTATTTTATCGTGACCGTGTAGTCCGTAATAGCTCATAAGTACTTCGGAGTATGGATCTGATAAAGACATTACTTTTCTAATTAGATCTTCCTTTTCTACTATCTCCAGAATGTCTTCTTCCATCGGAGTTGTTAGGAAGGTGTCATCTTCATAATCATCTAAGTAATTAGTAAGGTATTTGCAAGATTGTAGGTCTAGTAAGTCTTTCACTTTGTGCATCGGAAAGGCTATTTCTAATTCTTCTTCTGTTAGTACGCTCCCTTTGGCATCCACTTCCTTAGCTATCAGTGCTGCTAGTTGCTGTTTCCATAACGGGAGCGATACTAATCGCATACTAGCCTGTCCTTTTAGCTGGTGTTGCATCACCCACCACCCTGCATAGCTTAAAAAGCGTACTCCCATAGCCGGGTTATATTTCTCTAATCCTTTCATCAACCCTTCATTACCTAAGCTAACTAACTCTTCAAATTGATGTGTATCCCCCCGTTTGGATCTTCTACGGGCTGCTTGAAACACGAATCTGAGATTGGCCGTCAGTAGTCTATCCTTAGCTCGTTTTTTTTCAGCAGGGCTACAATCTTTGTAATAGATAGTATTTACTAATTCCCTCTCCTCTTCTACACTAAGAATCGGCTGCTTAGATATGCGTTCGTAGTAATCAGTTAATGCTTCAGAAGTACTCATCAAAACACCCTTTATTTTTAGAAGACGAGATAGATATGCCTAATACTAACTTGAAAGCTTTGTCCGTGAAAGTCGAAGTTGCAATAACACCCGAAAATGTTCATGTACTAACCTTCACCCCTAGGGAAACTACTAAGGAAGCCTTAGAGACCTTTGACTCTTTATTCCACGCTATACTTACTCAACAACCTAAGAAAGGAGCTTACTTGGCAGGATCACCCTCCTTTAGAATACATGTAAAGACTGAAGACTTAGTAGAAGTTACGGGTACATAATTCTTTACACATCAATCGGTTACGGTAGGTATAAACATAGTAGCAACATCCTTTAGAGGTGACTGTAATGGAGAAAAATGGTAAAATTCAACTATCCAAAAAAGAGTTTAATGACATTCAACGAGGTGTTCTCCCAGAGAGAATAGCTATAGAGTGGAATTTGACCTTAGAAGAAGTTGAGGCAATGGTTAACCAAGGTTGCTACCAACTATTGCCAGATTAGGTGGCGAGCTCTATCCCTTAAATCGAGCTCTGACTATACAAACTCAAAGAGTAAAACTCAAATGACCGTACTAACTAAAGATGAATATGATAACTTCCTAAAACTCGCTTCTGCTATCCCAGAAGAAAGCCTCAAAGCTAATGCCACCAATCTCATTGAAAAGATGAGTGAAGTGATCTCAGGTATTGGTGATAGAGACATCACATGGCAACCGACCTTTATCCGAATTATCCAAGGCACTACAGATACGTCCAATATATCTGCTGCCGAAGGTGCTACGGTGAACGTAGGGGCTATCGTTGTAGGTAACGAAGCTGTTCCGCAGGGGATGAGAGTTATCCCAATCGCACTATGGCAGAGTAGAACCTTATGGGATAAAGATGAAGATGCTAATGGGCGTAAGATTTGTAACAGCCCAGATGCTAAAGTTGGTTGGAGATACGGTAACTGTAATGCTTGTAAGTTTGGCATTGGCGGTGAAAGTACTCCTCCACCCTGTAACAAAGAATACGCTTTCCTACTAATGGATGCCGACTTCTCTAATATGTACATGATTAAGTACCACAAAAGTATGTACCGTACGGGTATGGATTGGGCTAAGGAGATTACTCAAGCTCGTGTCCACCCTTACAAACGTATCTTTGAACTTAACTCTCGTTCTCAAGAGAAGAAGAAAATCGTTAAGGAAATCCACGCTAAGTTACATAGCATTACGGCTAGTGTATTAAGTCCAGAAGCGATGTTATTCTTGGAAGCTATCTACAAGAAGCAAATCACAGAGCGTTCGGAGTTCTTGATCGCTAATGCAGCGAATATCAAAGAACGAATGATTGCTCGTGCGAATGGTGATACCGGACGCTCTATTTCTCATGTTCAAGACGACTCTGACCCACTAGAGGGTGTTAGTGAGCAGGTGAGTTCTGGGACTGCAGATGGAAGTGACGGTTACTCGTTCTAATATATAGAAGGGCTCATTGAGCCCTTCTTTTTAGCGTGGTGATTATGAAAGTAGAAGATTATATTGAGCAAGGAGCAGCCATTGAAGTCATTAGACTTCGTAATAACTCACCTATCATAGGGTTAGTACTCCCAGATTCCGCTAAGTTAGCTCAAGTGTATTTACCTTTTAACACCGTTGACGGAGAGCTTTATAGCCCCGCTTTCCGTAACTACGAAAGTAAGGTAGATATTAGAGAGATAGGATTTATTAGTAGAATGCCAGCACCTACTAAGGTAGAGCATAAGTACATAAACCTATTAGTCCAAGAGTATGGAGTACCTGAGCTTAGGATACGTCTAGGGGATTCCATTGTAGATGCACTATTACGTAGGAGGATGTATGTCGGAGCGTAAACCAAACCTAATATTAAGATCGGACATGCCATTAGAGGAGTTCATAGAGAAGATTATCGTTGAGATGAGGTCCCTAGAGGTAGACTTCAGTTACACTGGATTTGGAACTTGGTCTCACTCTAAGTTAAAAGCCTTTTCCTCATGCTACTTGTATTTTTTACTCAATAACTTATTGAAGATAAAGTACGAGTTAACTGAATCTGAGATGGATATGCAGGAATCTCTACGGATGAAATTCACTGGCATAATAGCTCACGGAATACTTGAGGATCTAGTGAATGGAATTGATTTTGATACTAGCCTAGCTAAGCACAAAGATAAATACCAATCTGACCTATCGGAAGAAGCTTGGTTAGACATCGAGTCTCTTAGGGATAGGACACAGATGTTCATGGATAGGTTTAACTTCTTTTCTGAGATTCATGGAAAAGAATCTCATCATACGGAACAGAAGTTGGCTATTGACTACGTTGGTAATCCCGTACCCTTCGACTCTAAGAAGGTATTCTTCCGAGGTGTGTTGGACTTATCTATCTTACTTAAGAACGGTGATGCGATACTGTTCGACCATAAGAATGGAGGTAGTGCTGAACACGGATTACGTAACTATGAATCTCAGCTCAAGAGCCAAGCGTTACTATTGTCTTGTAACAAACCAGATATTAAGTCTGTCGTACCGTTTATTCATTTTATTCAAGAGGGTGGCATAGCCGGTGGAAATAATGTGTATAAAAGAGGTACTATACAAGAGGAGTTTCTGAAAAGTATTGTGTCTCGTATCGACGGCTCTATCGAGATACTTAAGGAGAAACGTAAATTTAAACAATCATCGGGGAACTTATGTCAGTACTGTGAGTTCAAGGCGATGTGTAAGACGGGTAAACGTGGATCTGGTGGGCTGCTAAAGCCTATTATAGATGAATCGGTTAGATTCTTTAAATGAGGTAATCCTAATGAGCTTAGTACATGTTTACACTTCCCTACTAGGTAAGCACATCAGTATGCACCTAGCTAAGAACAATGCCGAAGGTACTCACATCATTCAATCTACTATCCATAGGGACGACAGCGTTGATGGGTTGCACTTAGTGAGTATCAGCGATGGTAATGGGTCGGATACTTGTATGGTTGCTTTCACTGAAAGAGACCTCATCAAAGCCGGTTATAGATTCCAACGTCTAAAAGACGCAGAAGAGATACCTAGATTATCCACCATCTGCTTTAAACTACCTATCAATTTAAAAGAAGAAGAGGATTACTATTCTGATGACTGCAAACTAACTGATGAAAAGTTATTATCGAGGTACACCTTCTGGGATTTTGTAAGACTTTCCTTTATGTCTTTTATGAGGTAGACTGGAACCGTTGTTCATGGTTTTACCTCTCTAAGACACTTCGTCTAACTCCACTTCGGTGGAGTCTTTTTTCAGTTTCAAAACTACTCACTATATATCCCACTGCTTGGTATAAGACCTTGTAGTGTAAAACTACGTTCTATAATTAGTGCTCGGAGAAATAAGCAATGAAATCAATTAGATTAAGTAAAGGTACTAAGGACGACATCGTCTATGGTGTTATGATAGATACACCGTCCCCCAAATTCAGGGAACAGGCAGAAAAAGCGTTACGAAAGTACTTGAACTCTACCTTACCTACCTTCGTACAAACGATGTTAGAGAGTAAAGAGATGAATCAGTTCTTAGTACACGGTTCAGTATACTTGAACTTCCCATTGGGAACTACCGGGAAGACTAGCACGATATCAATGTCCGTTCTAGGACTACCTAACAATTATGGGGTAACGGTATCTTCACTACCGCCAGCTTTGGTAACAGAAATAGTGGATTTATTGAAGAGACAAATTGAAGCTGAAATTCAAAGAGATAAGTTACGTATGCAGGTAAAAGGTATCGTTAGTAAGTACTCTACCTCAGCAAAGCTATTGGCCGATTACCCGGACTTCGAGAAGTATCTTCCAATCCCTCCGGAACCTGCTATGCCGATAGCGATAGCTACGGATACTCTCAAAGAGTTAGAGCTTCTAGGGTGGAATCCTAACAAAAGAGGTAACCCCTCAAGTCAATAAAGAGTAACTTTCTTGGTATAATATTTTATGAAAGCATGTCGCTTTCTGTTTTTAGAGAGAATAATCATGAGCGTATCCACTACCCTTGCCAACAAAAAACGTAAACTTGAAAAGCATATTCGTCGCTTCCCCGACGATTTAAAAGCTGCAGCCGCAGCTAAGAACTTCAGCCCATCTCCACGTAAGGCACCACTCTCAAAGAAGTGGACTAAGCCAGCTAAAAAGATGGCAGAGGTAGCTGCTAAGCTCGGCTACATAGGTAACTCTGCCCTTTATGAAGGTGGCTTGGTGCAAAGCAAGAAATACTTGCAGAAATTGCATCAGCCTGTACACTTAGTGTACAAAGAAAAAGAAGCTGCGTAGCCAAAAGCTAATTAGCTTCAAACGGGGGTTCACAAGACCCCCTTTTCTTTTAGCTTTGCGATACTACCCCCTACGTGAGAGACTAATATAAGTATATAGTTTCTACCCACGAAATTAAGGATGGTAGTATGAAAGTTG
>OFRC01000344.1_pt1 | contig 12750 bp, 18 predicted proteins | sample 1543051 | NCBI WGS metagenome assembly OFRC01 (sample SAMN07774231, study PRJEB24372) | wastewater metagenome
GAGCCCGGCGAAGCCGCCGTGCGCAACTACAAGAAGGGCCAGGACGTGGAGGCCATCGTGCTGGCCGTCGACGTGGACCGCGAGCGCATCAGCCTGGGCATCAAGCAACTGGACCAGGACCCGTTCACGACCTTCGTCACCGTCAATGACAAAGGTCAGAGCGTGACCGGCACCGTCAAGTCGGTGTCGCTGATGGTGTTGGCCGCGTCGGCGTAGCGGCGCGACACATAACGCGCATCCATGCCCACTTGCAGCGCGCCCGTGAGGTCGTGACTGACGCGCAGATTGGCCACCCGCGCCGGGATATTGCTGGGCCGTTTGCCGGCGCGCGACACGGCCACACCGCTGACGTTTTCGGTAAAGGTGTCGTACTGAGCGTCTACCAGCGACACATCAGCCTTTACCCACCAGCGCGGGCTCAGGCGCAGTGCAGTGGCCAGCTCGATGCCGCGCGACGACTGCTGGCCCACCGGCAGGGTGACACCAGGCTGGTTCGGGTCGGCAATCGCCAGGTTTTTGCGCACAATGTGGTAGGCCGCCAGTGTGGCGCTGCCACGCCCTTCCCAGTAGTCAAACTTGCTGCCCACTTCCACTTGCCGGCCCGTGGTCAGGTCGAAGTCGCTGATCGCGAAGTCAATGCCCAACTCAGGCTGAACCACGATGGGAACGGTCGAATCGGTCAGGTCCTGGATGTTGGCAGCGGCGCCGGAACGGATGGTGAACTGCACCGGGCGGCGAGCGTAGACCGTCGATCCGGGGGCGTATTTGCCTTTCCAGTTCTTCTCATAGTCGGTGCCCATGTTGCCCAGGAACGCGCTGTTGTTGTGCGCGATGCGCAACACTTCGTTGGTGATGAGTGTTGCGGTTTGGATAGCGGTAGCCATTTGAATCTCCAGCGCCTCACGGCGTTAGGTGAAAGGATCAAGCGCGTTTGCGCTCTTGCTCGTTTGCCCACTTCATCCAGGCTTTGGTGTCGGCCGGATCGGGCGCAGTGTTTGAGGTGCCGCCGCCGCGCAGTGCTTCCACTGGCCGGGGGGCTTTGGACGGTTGCGGCTTGCTTTCGGCCTTCTTGGCGGCAAGTTCCGTTTCAAGCTTGGCGATTGCTCGGCCAGCTTGAAGCGGGTTCATGCGCCCGATGGCTTCGGCACGATCCGCGTTGTCGGGGTCTGCAAGAAACTCAATCAGCGCAGCAGGATCATCTGCCTCAAAGATTGCTTCCGTGGCTGGCTTGGGCCTGCCGCTAGCATCTGCGAGCCCGCCGAAACTGTCGTCCAGATCGGCGGCGAGCGTGTCGAACTTCTCTTGTCCCCAGGTCTTCGCAAGCGACTGGATAACCGTCTGTCGGTGCTCAATCTCGGCTTCTTGCTGCTTGATCGTCGGCGCCAGTTTTGCGGCTTCCTCTTTGACCAAACGTTGCAAATCAGCGCGAGAGAGCGATACAGGCTCGCTATCGTCTTGCGGTTGTCGGTTTGTATCACCAATCGCAGGCGCCCGCAAGTCTTGCGGGTTGGGTACGCGAGCGCGCAGTTCTTCGCGCTGGCGCACAAGCCGGTCAATCTTTCGGCGCATGCGGTCAATTTCCCGCTGTTCCGGTGTCTTCTCCGGCTTCGCCTCTTTGGCTTCTGATTGCTCGCTCTCGGCCTTCTCGGCGTCGGGATCAGCGAGCGCATCAGCTTGGTTCTGCTGTTCGCCCACCACTGCATCAGCTTGCGCTTCTGCGTTCGGCAGTACGTTTTCGGGGTCCATCAAAGCTCCTGGCGGCGCATCACTGCGGACGCCTAACGGTCAGCCAATGCGCGGGCTGACCTTTCGCGTTTCAAGCATCACCGGCAGGGGATGGGATCAGGCGACCGGCATTTCGTACTGGGTCACCATGTCGCACTTGCCGGCAGCCATGTCGGCGGCGCATGCGTCGATAAAGGCCTGAAACTGCGCAACGAGCGTCTGCGTGCTTGTCGGTGATCCGGTTTGGATCAATTCATGCAAGTAGATGCCGGTGTTCTGCCCCTGTCTGACAGCCTTGGACCGGTAGCCATTCAGCGCCGCCGCATCCACCGCAACGCCGCCGCCGCCAAAGCCCGGAAGTTCGTATTCCCGAATGTCACCGGCCTGCGGTGATTGCAAAGAACCAATGACGATTCTTGCCGACCGAAAACCAAGCGATGTAAGGAGTTGTTGGCTGGTCGCGTTGAATTCACCCTGCGGATACACAAAGTCGCTTGCACCTCGGGGCATACCGTTAGCGATCAACCAATCGCGTACTGTCGTTAGGTCACTTGACATTTGCGCAACCGAACGAGACTGGCCCACGGTGATGGTGCCGGTGGCCGCAGCGTCAATGGCAATTTGCGTGACGCGGCTAAACAGGTTTTGCGTCGGCACTGGATAGCCCGAGGTCCAGGTGTAGAGGTCTTCTGACAGGGCGCCGCCCGACGCATCCAATCCAGTGATCGTCAACTTTCTCCCCTGGTCGGCCGCTGCCCGGACCACCACATGCCGGGGTGCATCGAATGCCGTGCTACCGGTAGCCCCGTCCAGCGTGAGGTTCCCGGCGCCGCCCGGCGTTTGCGCCGTGGCTATGGCGTTGGTGCTGTGCGAGTTGAAAGCGTTGTGGCTCGGGGTGTGCCCGCAGATATGCCACCCCATTGCATACGCGGCCTGCAACTGCGCGACGCTCATGTAGTTGGCCGAGCCGATGAGGCTGGTGTTGACTGCCATCGTGCCGACCATGCCGTATCGCGCCATGTACCGGGCGCCCTCGGTGAACGCCGTCGCATAGCAATCATCGAAAGTGATCGACACCTTTGGCCGGGCCATGCTGTTGACACGCAGGCTGCGGACCTTGACTGACCCACCCTGGCCGGCTGCCAGAGGATAAGGCTGGTTCGCCCGAATGCGAATGCTGCTGATCTTGCCGGCGCTGGCAAATGACCCGCCGCCAGCGGCTGCGTCTGCAATGCAGACGTTCACAAAGTACAGACCGCCTTTGAACCCGACGGCGCCTGTGAAGCTGGCACTCAAAGTCACCCAATTTGTGAACGCCCCCCCAGTTTCATTGCTCACAAGGATTGACACGCCAGGGCACCGCCCTGGGTCAGCGACCTCGATCATGAGGCCGATGGTCGTGGTCTGGTCGTACAAAATGCCGGCGTCCGACGCTGACCAAGTGATGTACTCGGTGGCTGTGCCGGCGTTGACTGCAATCAGCAGGCCCGGCTGACCATCCGACATGATTGTCGGGGTCACAGACCCGCCCGTACCGGTGCCGGTGACGGTCCAGCCCGTGGTGCTGGTGAGGGGTGAAAACTCATGGCCCGGGTATGCCGCCCCAGCGACGGCCGTGGCCCGCAGACGAAACGGAATCCCATCCACTGACGCCAAGGCTTGGAGCGCCGGGTCGATCCCCTGCGGGCCGCTGTCGTAATCCAACTGGTTGGCGCTGGTGTTTGAAATGGTGACGCTGCCGCCCTCAGAGAACGGCCCAAACGTCTTGCGCGCTGGCCCCGGCCCGAACGTCTCCGTGCCGCTTGCGCCGGCAACTTGCGTGAATGTGGCGATCCAGAAGCCGCCATTGCTGGCCACCTTGACTGTGCCGTTGTCGGCGACGTTCACCGTTGCACTGCTACCGATTGCGAGAGTCGTCATTGCGCTACCCCTTCGCCCGCCTCGGGGCCTTCCTGCTGTTCAAACTGCGGCATCTCTGCCATTTCGTGTTGCTGTGAGCCGTCCAGCCCCGGGCCTTCGCCCATTGGCAGCGGCTGCGCTTGCCAGGCTTCCGGCCCCGGTTCGGGTTCTTCCATCGGGTCAGGCTGGCGCAACATCGTTTCGATGGTCTGCACCACAAGCTGCTGCACCGACTCCGGCGTGATCGCGTCTTTCAGGCCCACCATGCGCTTAGTCATGGCCTCGTAAGCCTTGATGGCTTCATCAGCTTCGCGGGCGTCCTTCTCCGCTTGGAGTGAATCCGCCTCTTGCTGCGCGTCCTGCGCGTGCTGGATGGCCTCTTGCAGCCCCTGCTGTAGCTGCGTGATCTTTGCCATGAGGTCTGCGGTCTGCGGCTGCTTGTCCGACTCGGGATTCAGCACAGCCTTAACTTCTGGCGGCGCAACAGCGGTCAGCACTTGGGCCAACTTGTCGGCGTGCGGAATATCCAGCGTCTGAGCCCACAGCGGGGCCAGAGCGGGCGCCAATGCAGGATTGGCGTGCATCATTTCCGTGAATGCGGCTTGCGCCTGCGTGCGCTGCGTGGCAAACGATGCGCCCACAACCACCCGAACGTCATAGCGGCCCACGTTGGGGTTGATAACCAACCCCTGATCTGTCTCTTTCAGCGCCTCCGCCTGCTGCGGGTCAATCGTGATCGCGCTTGAGGTCTGGTCAATGCTCAGAATGCGCAACTGACGTTTGGTGTCGATCAGGTGCGGAATCATCTCCATGCACAGCTTGCCAACCTGCCCCAGCCCTGCGGCGAGGTGGCTCGGAAAATGCGCCGTAGCCGCTTCGCCCTGCTGCTTGCGTGCATCGATGGCAACGCCGCTGCTTTCATTGCTCGGGGCGCCTAGGCTGGCCTGATACATGCCCAGGCTTGCCTGAATGTCGTGGATCGCCTGCTCGGCGCCTTGGATGTGGTTTTGCAGGTTGACCGCGTGCGGCATGCGAACAGGCGCGGGAATCGGGTTGCCGGATTCGTCAACGTGGTTGACAGGCAGATAGGCCCGGGAGTCAACGCCGGCGCGGTCCCACAACTGTTCATAGCCACGAATGGCGGCAGCGGCAGCAATCCAAGGGGATTTCGGAGCCTGCCCCATAAACGCGTGCATCTCGCTCATGTGGTAGTTATAGGAGCGCTGCGGATTCATGGCGCGGCGAGGAATGCCGCAGTAGTGCATGCGCCCCTCAGACCATCCCACATACCCATAAACCGGCACGATTCCGATGCCGCTGGCCGGGTATTCCGTTTCTTCGCTTAGGTAGTCGGCGCCCGACATGCGCGCCCACTTGACGCACGTTACCTTATCCTTGTACGTGCCTTTGACTGGCAACTGCTGGCCGGCGCGCTTGCACGCTTCCCAATAGTCGGCTTCCTCAAGCGCCGTTTCGTCACCATCGGCGCCCAAGAAAACGATCATGTTCTTGGTGGCCGATTCCTTGCGCCAGCCTTCGGCAATCAGGATGCTCTCGCGCTCATCCCGTACCGTGTTGCGGTCAGGGTCGGCAAACGAAACCTTGTCTTTCCCCTTAAATTGCCGGTCCCACTCACGATGGCTGATCGGCGTCAGCAGAAAGCCAAAGTTAGCATCCGAGCCGTCTAGCTCCACGCTCCACGGGTCAAGCACCACGCGCAGAGGGTCGCCTTCCGAGCCGATGCGAGGCTCCTGCCAGTTGAGCGCCCGATTGACGTACTCGGGCCGCACAACGAGGTAGCCGACCCCAGCACGCGCCGCAGAGGTCAGCGCACGGGCGTAATGCTGGCCCGCCCTGCTGGTGTGTTCGATGTGCCGGAAGAATCCATCCAGCTTCTCGGCAACCTTCTTATCGGCGCCGTCGCCCACAGGCAGTGCGTGCATCGCGGGCGGGTTCTGCTCAACCTGGCCGGCAACGTTGGAAACGTACTGCCCGCACTGGTCGAAGACATAACAGGGACGAACCCCACCGGGGTCCGTCTCCCGCTGGCGCTTGATGGTGTCCTCCCACTGCTGCGGGTCCGCAGGGTCGGAAAACGCCAAGTCCTCGCCAATCTGCCGACGCTGATCCCGCGATGCGTCAAGCGCGTCTTGATACAAACTCTGCGCTTCCGCAATGGGATCAGCCATGAACAGCGCCTCACGGCGTTAGTTGTCAGCAGTGCGCATCATAGCGCACATCTACCAGAACAGCAAAAGCTATAGCCTAGCCCCTGATGCGGCGGATTTGGTGAAGTCATACGCCGGCCCAACCGCCCGCAAAGCCCGCCTGGCGCCCTCGCAGGCATATCGCAGGCTGTCGATAACGTGGTTGTCCTTGTCGGCCAACCGTGGAAGCACAGCGCCCGTCAGAGGGTCTGTCTCGTAGCTGTACAGCGTGAGTTCTTCGATTGTGTGCGTGCAGCGCGGGTGCACAACAATGTCAAACGTCCGCAGGAATTCGATTCCTTCCTCCAGGCTCTTGGCGCCCTTGACCGCAGCCAGCATCTTTGGGAACCCATGCCGCTGCATGTAGCTGATGGTTTCCGGCCTGGCGCTGTCGGCCGTTGTCGGCCAACGCTCCGCATCTGGCACTGTGCGGAACAGGTCAGGCAGAAAGTCAATCTCGCAGCCCAGCCGATAGGCTTCGTGGCTGACGTACAGCGTGCGGCCTACGATGGCGCACTGCACCAATACGCTAGGGTCAATGCTGAAGCCCCAATCAGCACCTTGGCGCAGCGTCCAAGCCGGGTCAACGTCGAATTCTTCAACGCGCCAGTTCTTGAACACGCGGGCTTCTGAGTTGCGCCGGTAGTTGCCTAGCCACACATGCGCGTACTTGTCCGGGTCGCGTCGCTTGTCATACTCCATTTCTGCGCGGAGTTCTTCGGGCAACCACGGGTTGTCCATGTAGTTGGCTTGGACAACAACAGCGCCGGGCGGCAACTCATTACCGCGCAGCAGCGTATCTATCGGGTCCGTCTCAAGGTCAGGATTCCAGCCAAACCAAAGCTGTGAGCCGGGCTTGCGGATTGTCGGGCGCAATAGCGTCAGGCTCTTGTCGCTGGCGTTCTGCGCTTCTTCAAACCATGCGCGGTCGAATCCTTCAAGGCTCTTGATACTGTCGGCGGTGTGGTTCTGCATGCCTTCAAAGATCGAAACGCCGCCATGCACAGACAGGATGCGCCGGTCTTGAATCTCAAAGTAAGCGCCAGCGTTGTACGTGCTGATTTTCTGCTCTAGCAGTTTCTTCACGCTGAATTCAAGCGACTTGAGCGTTTCCCGCAGGCAGACGCAATCCAGCTTCTCCGCAACGTTCTCTCGCAACCACCGCTCCCCGAAGTAATGCGACTTTCCAGAGCCACGGCCACCGTGCGCGCCGATGTATCGATGCGCGCCTTCTAGCGGCTCAAATACTGCCGGCACTTGAATGCGAAGTGCAGTCACTTTGCCTTGACGATTTCAACGATGATTTTCTGGAACACATGCGCCCCACCCTCGCCAGGCCCCTTAACCGTCATCGGCAATGTCTTTCCAACCAGCGTAAGAAACGCCGAAGCCGTGCGCGGGTCTGCTGCACGCTCTGCGAGGTAGTCAAGCCCGCCAGCCTTATCCAGCGCCCCAAGGATCATGTCCTTCAGTTCAACTGTGACCTTGTTGTGGCTTCCCTTTGGGCGCCCAGGGCCTGCACCCATTGCTGCGGCGCCTGTCGGTTTGCGCTTCGTTTTTGTAACCTGTGCCATCACGCACCCCTCGTTGTCATGCCACCACCTCCGCCACCCAATCCGCCTGTCGTTCGTCCCGCACCACCTTGACCCGCGCCGGCTTGCGTGTTGCCGGCAGCGTCAGCCCGGCCTTCTTCGCGCACACCGGCCCCCAGCCCAGCGGCCCGCCGCGTGTCTTGATCGTCACGGTTGCCTCGGTCAGCGGTCGGTGGCACATGGTGCAGCGCATCACGCCGGCCTCACTTCCACCTTAACCATGCCGCCGATGAGCGGAACGCGCCAGATGGCCAGGTAGTCGATCTGGCTGTCGTCATCCCACACGCCAGCATGCGTCAGGCTGTCTAGCAGCGACTTCAGCAGGTTGTCGAGGTCGCGCCGCCGCTTGTCGGGCATCCATGCCTCAATGCGGACGCTGACCCGTTGTGCACCGAACTTTGGCCAATCCTCAGCCGCTGCCAGTTCTGCGACAGCCTGCCGGTACTCGCGCCCGTTCTTGCTGATGAGGACGCGCCCGCCCACGCTGCGCCAGTAGGTGTTGACGGTCGGGGGCCACGGCAGCGTCATCACAACCGGCCCCCGATCCATTCCCGCACCACAGGCTGCGCTGCGGGCTTCACCGCAGTTGCCGGATCGCGCCGCTTCAGCCAGTTTGGCGCCGCGCATGCCGCGCTCATGTAAATGCCCGGCGTCAGGCTGTGATCCGTCAGAGGTCTGCCCTTGTCGGATGCAACCTCCCGGGTTGCGCAGCGGCCGGGGTACTTGCATTGCTGGGCGCTGCACTTGGCGACATCCAGCGGAAGCCAGATTGTGCGGATCACAGCATGCCCCCAAGGTGAAACACGCTGGCCGGCGCAACGCACTTGAACGGCAGCGGCTTCTGCGCGCTTACCCATCGCTGCACTACCTCAGCCGGGAACTCTTTTGCGTCCCGCTCCAGTTCTTCCGGGCTTTGGTTGGCGTATCGGATCTTCTTCGCCCGGTTGCGGTCTTGCATCCGCTCCTTGGCGGTGGCTTTCCAGCGCCGCTCTGCCGTGTCAGCCAGGCGCCCGACAGGGAACCAGCCGAACTCTTTTGTTGCCACCCGCACCGGCCGAATCTTACCGTCCTTGCGAGCGCACTGCAGCACCTTCAACGCCCACGATTCCGAAATGCCAAGCGCAGCAGGGAATGCGGTCGTCAGCATGCCTGGCGACTGCATCACCAGATCGACAGCTCGGCGCACCTTTGTGGAGCATGCGTTTGTTTTGCCGTGTGTCATGCTGCCCCCAGCAGATCGAACGGTTTCGCCTGGCGCAGCATTCCTGCGTGCGCCTTTTCCCATGTCCCTGCCGGCCGGTGGAAGCGGATGGCCTGCTCCTGGCCGAATCCGTCATGCCCCGGCACGCACAGCCGCTCGGCCGGCTCGACGTTGGCTGCAGCCGCCGCGTAGTGGTGGCAGCGTTCTCGGATGCGGCACCAGCCGCCCATGCAGGCTTTCATTGCTCGCCTCCCTTGGATTGCGGCCTCGGAACGTGTGCCGGGCAGCGTTGCAGCAGTTCGGCCAGGTCGCGGCCAATCTCCTGCGGCATTCCTGCGGCTTTGTGCTGCGTGCAGCGGCCGGGCCGGTAGTGACGGCAGGTTGCGCAAGTCACGCGGTCGTCGTCGGTCATGCGGCTTTCTCACCAAACGCGATCCGCATGAACTCATCCGCAGCCATCGGGGCAGACAGCAACGGCGCCGACTTGTTGGGCAGTTGCGGCACAAACTGGCGGGCGTAGTCAATCGACAGCCGACCCTTCGCTACAGCGTCAGAAATCACCGCCTCACGCCCGCGAGCGTCATGGCCGAGGGTGACGGTCCAGTCAACCGGCTTGCCGGCGTCACGCGCTTCACTGACCAGCCGCTGATAGCTTTCCTTGAAGGCCATCCGGGCTTCAACCATCGCGCCGTCATCGATCAGCCGCAGCGCCACGCCAAACGCCTGCGACATTTCATCGGTCCACACCGCGCTGGTGTTCTCGGTGAACGGCAGCATCGACCACGCTTCCTCCACGCCGGGCCTGCCGTCATCCAGTCGGCTCACAACGTCCTGCAGCGTCAGCACCCCGCGAACCTCCTTACGGCAGCGCACCAGGGCCTTTAAAACCTGCGGCTCTGGATAGCAGGCCAGATCGGAGACGAAGACCTGTGCGGCGGCCTCGCTGAAGGTGCGCCCGCAAAGTTCGGACGTGACGGCGATTGCCTTGATGAGTTCAACGCTGGGCATTGGCGGCCTCCTGTTGGGCTTGCAGCAGCATTCCGGCGAATGCGTTTGCGTTGGTCTGTGTGCGGTCAGCCTGCATGGCTTGCGTCCGCGTTGTCTGTCGGTTCGTGGCCCACTCGGTGCGCAGCTTCTCGGCATCGCGCAGCAGCAGGTTCACCGGGTGCATGGCGGCGACGTACAACCCGTTCTGGTGGCTGACGTAGAACCCGGCAACGTGCGGCGCCTCATCCGCCCCGAGCTTGCCAACCACCATTGCCAGCTGGGCATTGACCGAAGCGTTGCGCACTGGCGGCACGCTGTAGCGCGATTGGTAGGCCGTGGCATAGGCGTCCCAAGTCGCGGCGCTCTCCGGGGCCGGCTTGGCTGCGCGGGGTTTTCGCGCTGCCTTGCCGGAAAGCGCCAGAGGCGCAATTGCTCCTGTTCCTGTTCCTGCTTCTGCTTCTGTTCCTGCTTCTGTTCCTGCTCCTGGCTTGCAAGGGGCTTGCAAGGGGCTTGCTGCAGGAAGGTGAAAAGGAACGGCGTAACGCGCTCTAAATGATTGCCAGCATTGACCTTTTGGCACCTTGTCCAGTACGTTCTTGATGCCCTTGACGCGGTTGTCTTTGGGGTCAATGTCCTCGCCAATCTGGTACGCAGCGAACTCATGCACAAACACGTAGTTCGTGTCCGCTTCGAAGGTGCAGAAGCCGGCTTCCATGGCACTCTGAAGACCCTTAGAAGCCCCTTCAATGCCCAAGCCCGTATCGAATGCGATGTAGGCAAGGGGGCAGTGATAGACGCCGATCATGTTGGCGTGCGGGCTGGTCATCAGGTACATGCCGACAATGACCGCCTCATGCCCTGCTGCCTTCAGTGCTTGGCCTGTGCGCCCGGTCCAGAACTGCGGCGCTACTTTTGCGTAATCGCGCATGTCACTTCGTCCAGTTCGTCGCGCTACGCACCACGCGGAACACCACCAGCCCGTCCGACTTGCGCGGCTTGCGCTGCAGTTGTTCGTGCGGGCGCAGGTACAGGTGCGCGCCCTCTTCCAGCCGCTTCCAGGGGCAACTGCTGATGCGCAGCGCCTCCAAGTCGCCATACGTCATCCCGCTACGGCTGCGGCGGATGGCTGCGATGAGTTGCGCGCAGTGGCTCATGCCTGCCCCCATGCCTTGCGCGTTTCGGGGTTCACGCCCGGCCGCGTTGCCGCAAAGCTCGGCCAGCGCGGATCAGCCGGCAGCGCCGGTGCCGCCTCAATGCGGTTGTTCGCACGCTTCACCGTGTCGATGATGTAGACCGTCCGTTCGGTGAACTCCGGCTCATACACCCGCCGATCCGGCCGCAGCAACACAGGCGCGGGGTGGGCCTTCACCTGCATCTGCTGCTTCTTGCCCGGCTTGGCCCTGACAGCCGGTGCGCGCTTGACCGTCTCGGTCTTCTTGGGGCGGCCCGGTCGGCGTCTCGGAGCCTTCGGCCTTGCCCCCAGCGCCACCCAGGCAGCAGCGGCGTCGGGCGTCAGGAACCAATGCGTTGTGAACCCCGGTCGGTCGGCCTTGAACACATGGCCCGCCACCCCTGCATTGCACAGGTACGGGCAGCGGCTGGATGCCTGCAGCCGGGTCAGCAGTTCGGCTGTCGTCACGCCCTCGGGCCTGGCCGCCAACTGCTTGATGATCTGCAGCACGTAGCCGCGCTCGTGGCGTTGGGTCATGCGGCACCCACTTGCAAAATTTGCTGCATTTTCGCGTTCACTCATTGAATGTAAGGACGCACCGACAACCGCCTAGACGGTTGGGCTGATGTGCCCGACAGTCACTACATGCCCACCAGCCACCACGCCGAAAAAAGAAGGTCCGCCCAGCGCGGAGCATTCACGCGCCAGGCGGGCCAAACGTGCCCCAGCGGTGCGGGTGGAGGGACCGCCGCTGTCTTTCGGGCATTCGGGGTGGTGCATCTGTCAGGCCGCGCTCGGCTGCGAATCGTTCGCCGCCGTCATCGGCAGGAACTGCTGCAGCCGCCACTCATCCACGGTGTCGAGCTGCAACTGCATGCGCACATCGCGCTTGAGTTCGCGGCTGAAGCCGTCCGGGGTGCGGCGGAAGCACATCACCATCGCATGCAGGCCCCGGGTGCCGTAGAGGCGCTGCTGCACTGTGTGCAGGCTGGCGGCCACACTGGCGGGGCTGAGGAGGTTGGGGCGCGTCATGCAGCCACCGTTGCGGGTTCTGGTTGCTGCGACAGATCGATCAGCGGGCGCCCCTTCGGGTGCGGCCACTTGCGGTCCTTCACGCGCACCCACAGCACATCGGGCCGCATTTCTTCGCATGTCACGGCGCCGGCTGTTTCTGCCTCGATGGCAACACAGCGCGGGGCCGGCACTTGGCGCGGCTCCTTCTCTGTTGTCCATTGCGAGATTAGGGCCGGCGCGATGCCCAGCGCCTTCGCCAGCTTCGCCGCAGCGCCGGCCGGTTCGGTGTAGGTCTTGAGGTCCATAGGCGCCAATCTTAGCGATGTGCTACGGTTCTGGCAAGCCCTGTGCGTAGCTTTACGCTAAAGCCTAGCAGCCGGGCGAAGGGAACAGACTCTGCGCTGTCACCCTTTGGGGATTGCTTGGCGCCGAAAGAATGTGTAGCAACATTGTAAAGATTAGCGGGGCGCTATTGCACTAAGGTTAGCACGGGGCTACATTACGTCATCGGTTCAGCACACACAGGAGAGCGCGATGACCTTCACGCAAGCAATCAAGACAGATCTGATCGCCGCCATCGTTGCGAAGTGCGGCGTCAGCCCCGAGCGCGCTGCAGCGGAACTGAAGGCAGGCGCCGCAACCGCCCGCACGCTGAATGCGCCGCTCACAGACACCCTGCGCACGCTGGGTCTGATCTAACCCCCAACAGGAGCGCAGACATGGGCAGCATCCTTTCACCCGCATACGCAGCACTTGAACGCGCTGCCGTCCAACACAACGGCGTGCGCGACTACAAGCCCCAGCACACCCGCGACGGCGGCGAATGCGCCCTGACTCTGGACACGCTGCCGGTTCTGGTGCGCTATGAACTCACCTTCGACGGCTCCGACGAGATTGCCGAAGTCACGCAGGTTTGCATCTGCGGGCATGTGATCGAAGCCGGCGACTTTGCTG
>OFRC01000346.1_pt1 | contig 12712 bp, 15 predicted proteins | sample 1543051 | NCBI WGS metagenome assembly OFRC01 (sample SAMN07774231, study PRJEB24372) | wastewater metagenome
TGCCGTTGCTTCGTTGGTCATGGTGTCTCCTCCCTGAGCCGTGGCACAGCCAAGAAGCCGCCCACGGCCCGCGCCGCTTCTTTGGCCTTGGTCAGGCCGGGGTTGCCCGGTGTCGCGCCGTCAAAGTCAGCGCATAGCACCAGCCGCAGGCGGGGGAACTTGCCGCGCAGTGCCTGTGCTACAGCCAGCAAGTTGCCCGCTGAAAAGCAGACTGCCACCGCCGCCCCGGTGGCCATGTGCAGGGTGCTTGCCGTGGCCAGTCCTTCTGCCAATAGCAGCCTATCAACTGGCCTGCCAATGGAAAAATAACAACCCGCAGTACGCCCACCAGTCAGAAAGCGCTTGGTGCCGTCCGCGCTGATAAATTGCAGCGTGTGAAGCGTGCCATTCACGTCCCGCGCCGGGATCAAGAGCATGTCACGCAACTGGCGAAGGCCGTAGGCGTTGACGCGCTTGCGCTGTAGGTATGGGTGGGCGTTGGTGGCTGGTCTGGCCCGGCCCCAAAGCTTGCTGGCCTTGGTTCTGGCCTCAGCTTGAACTAACTCGCGCTCTTTGATAATCGAGTCACGCAGGGCTTGGGATCGTTGCTTGTTCTCAAGGCGCTCGGCAAATGTCTTGGGTTGCCCTGAAGGTGAATTCCAAGCGTGTGATTCGCCCGTTTTCCAGTTCCCAAAGGCTCCGAAGAAGCCAGCGCCAACAGTAGCATTCAGCACTGCCCAGCCGTTGCGAGAGCCCGCTTTATCGCCCTCGACACGAAAACGCACGATCTTTCCGTTTGCGGGTATGTCGATTGGTTTGTGCGAGAACAGCCCAGCCGACGCCATGGCGTCTTGAAGTGTGTTTTCCATAGATCAGTCCCCCTCGCCAAGCAGGAACTGTCGCGCAATGTGAAGACTCTCCGTACAGGATAGGTGACACTCCAACACTTCGGCCAATCGCCATTCTGTAATCGGATGGTCGTCACCGATGTTTTTTGGGTCGCGTGGTTTCAATCTGTCAGCCAGCGTTTGCGCCAGGGCAAAGGCTTGCTCCAAGCGTTCCTCAAAGAGATCAATCACGTAATTGGACGAACTCGCGAGAACCTTTTGCGCGTGGTCCATTTCAGCTTGTTGCTGCTCAGGCGTCAGCCCATCAAGGATGTCGTTTTTCTTAGCCATGATTCAAGCCCTCCCGTCTGCATCATTCATCGTCAACATTACCTGCATGGCTTCGCTCAGTTCGAAAGCTTTGGCGCAGTCGTTCACCAGCATGTCACGCAAGCCGTTCAGCAAGGCACTGGGAACATCAGAGTCAGTGCTACTTGGCAGGCTATCAAGGGCCAAACGAACCAGCTCCTGCATCATCATCATTCTTTCAAAAAGAATGCCGACACGATTGGCTGCAATGGGGATGGTCAAGGTGGTGTTGTTCATTATTCAAGCCCTCCAACATTGCGGCCAGCCATGCGCTGCAAAGTTGCGTCGACAGTGCGCAGCGAATCAACGCGCCCAAGGGCCATGTACACGTTGTTAAAAACGTCATTCCAATAGGGGTTGGGTTTCTCCATTTCCAATTGAGCCGCCATTAACTGCCGGGTGGCCACGGCAATAAATTCCTTCTGGCTTGCGATCAACTCAACCGCCGCAGGTGTTGGTGTCATCACAATGCACCTCCTTCAGCGCATGCCTGTTTGAGCGCACGCGCCGCAGACATTGCCTTGCCAGTGGCCAGACGGATAACCTCCGGGCTGCTCTGTTTTCGCAGGTGCCAGCGTGCCATTGCCAGCGCGTTATCGGCGCGTTGGAGTAGGTCTATCGCCGGGGTGATTGCAAGGCGCTCAGGGTGAGCCGTTGACGTGCTGGTGAAGCGGGGGAGTGTGCCCATTTTGGGCGTGGTGGTGTTGCCTGTTGGCATGGTTTTAGCTCCTGTATGAGACTGAAAACCATCCTTTACGCTTTTCGGACGATCAGGATGGACGTGGGGCCGAAAACATGGATACAGCCATGCTGCCGTCCTTGCGGATAGGCATTCCCCACGTCCAAAACCGTTAAATTCTGGACGTGAAAAAACCGCGTTGACGTAGCGGTTTGACGCTGTATTTGTGGTGTTTTCGGCACCGGGGAGAAATGTAGCACAGCGCTGCCGTGCCTGCAAAGAAAATTTGTTCATGTTGTGTGTTCTCTAAGTGTTTTGATGCTCTTGCGCTTGTGGAATGTGCGCAATCAGCTATTGTTTTTGTAGCTTGTCTGGCTGGCCGGGTAATGATTCGGCCAACTTTTCGCCCGTGGCGGGGTCGTAAACGCACAGCACGCCGGGCCATTCCATACGCACGCTCAGCTTTTGGCTGCCCGCTTTCATTTGCCGCGCCCACAACGTGCTCTTGGTGTGCATGGATGCAAACAAAGCTGCTTTGGCCAGCAGCCGGGCGCGGTTGCCGTGGGCCAAGCGGGAGAGGCGTTCTTCAGTGCTCTCGTTGCTGGGTGCCGTGCAATCGCTGATAATGGCGCGTGTGTTCTGAGTGTTTGCGCCTGCCAAGTGGTTACCTCCACTGGCAGGCGTTTCTTCTTGTGGGGCTTGCATGGCCACCGCCTACGCCGTGGCAACCACTGACTGCTTCCTCTGTACTGGGTTGCCGCCTGCGTGCCCCACAGCAGCTTGTTCGCGCATCCATTGCCTGACCTCAGAAACTTTCCAACACGTTACTCTGGCACTGATTTTTTGAGGTGCGGGGAATGAGCCCTTTTTGACCATGCGCCAAAGAGTTGGGGCACTGAATGGCAGTGGTGCGGTACTTGACGGGCGCTTGCTGCATTGCACCAGCCCGGCCTCTCGGATGTAGGCACTCTCGGGCAACGCATCAAACGCTGACGGTGCGATTGATGGCGGGGTGGTGGGTGTCACTGTCTTTGCGACTTTGTGACGATTAACGGTTGTTCCTGAGCCGCAAAATGTATCGACAAAAGAACTCGCCTGTACTGTAGGCGTGGGCACGTGTTTCGGCATGGGTTTATCCCCGATCTGAAAGTTTTTGAGCTACAAAATGCGCCAAAACAATCGGGGGCTACAGATGCGAAGCGGGTTAGTGAGAAACCCTTATAAAGCCCTCATAAGGACTCAAAAGGTCTAACCGCCGCCGCATCTGTGGCTATACTGGACGTCGAAAGTGTCGCAACTTTTACGGCCTAGTGCCCCTAAAACCGCCATCGCCCTGCAAGGCTTTGTGCGGTTTTTTGTATTGGTGCGCTTAACGGTACTTCGTGTTTTTTAATGACACTTTGTGAGCCGTTACGGAAAGTCTAACGCCTTTTCGTCAGCGTGAAACCGCATGGGGGCGATCACAAACCGGGGGGGTGAACGCGAAACATGCTACATAGTCTCGTTTCATACCTCTGTACACATCTGTACACCTCGTATGCACGCAAAATATATTTTTTCAAACACCCTTAAAAGCCGCATGAATAGGGGTTTTGGGGCTGTAGCGGAGGTCGCCAGCGCCGTGTCCATCAAATCGGCTTCGTCGAAGTCTTGGAACTTGTAGAAGTCTTGGACGTTGTTGTAACCCGCGAAAAGTTGTGAGAGTTGCAGGAAGTTGTGAGTTTTAGCACCTAAGCGGATTACGCTGCCGTGGAGTGCAGCTGGATCACGTCAGCGCCTATGCGCAGCTTGTCCAAGTAGTCCGACCAGCGCTGCATCATCACGCGCCGCGCTGGCAGGTGTGACGTTCTGTTGTAGGCGGTGCCGTTGGCGTCCAGCACCTTGTGTGACATTTGGTGACGGATCAAGTCCACCCGTTCGCCCAGCACTTCATCCGCAATGGTGCGAAACATGGCACGGAACCCGTGGGCGCAATGAATGTCCTTGTACCCCATGGCCTTCAAAGCGTCGTTAACGGTGTTTTCGCTCATGGGGCGCTCACCAGTGCGTAAGCTGGGAAAAACGTACTTGCCATGCCCTGAAAGCGGTTGCACGCTGCGCAGTATCTCGACGGCCTGTGTGGACAGTGGCACAAGATGGTCAATCTTCATTTTCATTTTGCTGGCAGGTATGCGCCACTCTGCCGCGTCAAGATCAATTTCTAACCATTCGGCCTGTCGCAGTTCCCCGGGTCGCACAAACACCAACGAGGTCAATTTCAAAGCCGCCACGGTGTAGGGGTATCCTGTGTAGGCGAATACGGCTCGCATCAAATCACCCGCTGGCTTGGGTTCGGTAATGGCTGGCCTGTTTTTCGATTTATGTTTCGACAAAGCGCCTTTGAGGTCTTTTGTTACGTCCCCTTCTGCGCTGCCCTCGGACACCGCGTAGCGAAACACCTGCCCACAGATTTGTTTGACGCGCTGCACACTGTCCAAGGCTCCCCGGGCTTCCATGTGACGCAAAGCGCCCAGTACATCACGCGATCCAATGGCCGATATAGGCATCTTGCCGATGTAGGGGATCACGTCCTTTTCCAGCCATGTCGTAACCTTGGTGTGTGTGCTGGCCATGCGAGCAGCCGTCGTCTTGGCCAGCCACTCCCGCGCTACCACTTCAAAGGTATTTGCCGCCGCCGCCGCTTTGGCCTGCTTTTCCTCTTTCTTGGCGGTGCTGGGGTCTATGCCGTCTGCCAGTAGCTCCCTTGCCTTTTCGCGCCGCTGCCGGGCTTTGGCCAGCGACACCGCCGGGTAAACGCCCAATGCTAGGGTTTTGCGCTTGTCGGTGAAGCGGTAATCCATTCGCCAATATTTGCCGCCTGCGTTGATCAAGAGGTACATGCCGCCACCATCCCGGTGCTTGTCACCTGCCGCTGCCCCTGTGTGCTTGGTGTTTTTCACGAATGTGTCGGTCAGTGCCATAAATCCCCTTTGGCGGTATGTCGTTTGGCGGTAGTTTGCAGATACCGCCATAAATACCGCTTTTTTGGCGGTATGTCATGTTACCTCTTGAGACTGTGTGAGACAACAAAAAACCCGCTGTAGCTATGAACTACGCGGGTTTTGAGGCTTTATGAGACTGTCTGAAACTAACAAATGGTGCCCGGGACCGGAATCACGAATCGGGCTGTAACCCGCATGGATGCTAGGTTCTTACTTTCTGTTTTGAGAAAGTACCGTCAAAAGTACCGTCATTTGTAAAAGTGACCACCATGCCAAGTCGAATTTTCATCAAAACACATCTTGTTCAAGATGCGTCGTGCTCACAATCTCCATATCCGCATCTCTTAGAACCTTGGTGTCTGTGATGCGTGCCGGAAGGCCAGTAATGCGAACATCGATAGGAACGGGGTGCTGCGGCTTAGTAGGTGTTGACCAGGTCGCGCCTTGCACCCTTAACCAGTGAACCGCTGAAGCCAATTCAGTTAATTGCTTCACGTTGCTCTCGTTGTCGGTGCTGTTCAATGATTCGTTGAGTTCAATGCACATTGCAGATGCATGCCCATTGATAAATGCGGTCATTTCAAGGTCAAACACAGGGGGCTTTAAACCGTTATTGCGAGCACTTTGATAGCACCCGACAAGGCACGATGCAGCCCCTGCCAAATACCAGCGAGAACTAAGCGAAAAGAGGTGCGTCAAAACAGCGCCTATATCCTCATTTCGGGCCAATGCCTCTAGCATGCGAGATTGTCCGAGTTGGCATTCTTGGTTCATGGCTGCGGTGTGGTGGTTTGAATGTATGAAGTTAGCGCACCTGTCGAGACTCCAGAAAGCAGGAATCGCCCCCTTCGTGCGCTGCGCATGGTCCAGAAGAAACAAGCGCGGGGTGTCGATCATGGGTGTATGACTCAAACCCCAAGGTGATCAGGCTATGAACGACACCTCGCCTGAGCCTCGGTGAATGTTCTATGCGCCGGGGTTCTTGTACAAACCGCGGTAATCCATGACACCAGCCGCAAAGTCGAGACGCACTTTGAAGCTAAGTGTGTCGCGCTTGAAGTCTGTGTTTTCTTCCAAGAAGGGTTCCCGTGCGCCGTCCAGATAGGCGCGCAAGATGCCTTCAATTTGATTGGGGGACGCCGACAGGTACCAGGCCGTCGCGCTGACTGCATCAAGGCGCGGATCTGACACCAAGGTCAGGCCACGGATGAAGTCGAGGTTGGGCGTGCTGTTGTTGCGTGATGGGTCAACCAAGCTAGCCAGCAATTGCTCAGCCGCTGTTTCCAGCGCCACAGGGACAATCAGAAACTTTGGCTGTGGGTCGATGTAGGACAACCCTGTCAACCCCTTTTGTTGGCGCATTGCAGCGCGTGCCACGGCCAGGCTTGCAACGCTCAAAGCGGCTGCACTGCCAAGATTGCCATGGTTTGCGTGGAACAGGGCAACACCGTCGCCCAATACCGGGTTACTGGTCAGGCAATTGAAAACCTTGTCGGCCTCAAGGCGTCGGGCAGATGCACCCAGCAACTGGGGGATGGTGGTGAAGGCGCTCAAATCGTCGTTGATCAGAGCTTCGCGGGTGATCAAGAGCATTTTGCCGAATGTGGCCAGTTGGAACGAGGATGCACCGTCGTACATAGCGCCATAGCGGTATTCCCCGGCTTCCTTTTTTTCCTCAAGGTCGGGCGCTTCACTCAGGTTCACCAAAGTTTTTGTTTTGAAGTCTCTGACGCTGCGTTCGGCTGTAAAAAGGGCGTGGCCTGATGGCGCTTGCGCATACCCAATCGCCAGGGATTTGCCTGCTGTGTTGGACAGCAACGAGGGAAAATCATCAGTTACCAAGCTCGCAGTGATGATTTGGGATGGGCTCATGTCGCGGGTGGATTTGCCCTGCATGGAAAGAATCGATTCGGCCATGCCGACGATGCCCATTCGCGCCAGGTCGCGTGCGCCGGGGTGCATTTCAGGGACTTTGATGCCAGCCCGGGCCAGCAACACATCACGCGCCATCGCTTGAAAATCAGTCAGGCGGGTTTCATTGCTGACGTTTGGCCGATAGTGCCCGGCAATGGGGGTGCAGTCTTTTCCCAAGTGGGCCAGCAGCTTGTGATTTGCATCTTGGACCGTCAAGGCGGGATTGCTGAAGCATTGGGCCATCAGTTCGGGGACGCCTTCGCGTTCCGCGAATTTGCCAAAGCTGTAGCGAATGTCATCACGCCGTTGGCTCTCGATTTGCGCCGCTGTGATGGTGGCGGGTGGGGTGGTTTGTTGGCTTGGTGTGGTGATCATGGTGTTGATCCGTTGTGAAAAAATTGAGGGGATTGGGTGCCGCATTGCTTGGGCGTTTGCGGGTGCTTTTTTGGTAAAGGCTGCGTTGGTATCGGTGTTCAGAATCACTTCGTCAATGAGGCCCAGCGCCTTGGCATCCGTTGCGGAGAACCAGTGGTCGGAGCCATCCAACCAGTCCTGAATGACGGAATCACGCTGCCCGGTGCCACGGTAGACCGTCAGCATGGTTTGGCCCACTTGATCCAGCAAATTGGCGGTGCTGCGCATGGTTTCAGAATTGCCTGTGTTGCTTGTCCATGGGGCATGAACCATGATCAGCGCGGCTTCGTGAGCCCGCCGATTCGATCCGGCCTGCAAAATCACACTGGCGATTGACAACGCCCAGCCGACCACCTCAATGGTGACGCCGCCAGGCCAGCCGCGTAGCATGTTGTAAATGGTCACTCCGTCAGAAACACTGCCACCGTCGCTGTTGAGCTCGATGAACAGTGGCTGCGCCCGGTCAAATCCTTCAAGCTGTGATTTAAGGTTGTCGGAAGTGGCGGAGGTAATGAGTCCGAAGATTGAGATTTTTTGCACGGTGGTGGTTGGTTTGGTTACAAAAACTGTGCAAGTATTTTTGCCCCTTGTTTACTCGGTGTAAGCGGGGTGGTTTGCTTTTGTGCGTAGAACAAACCGCCCGGGGTCGCTGGAAGTGGAATGTCAGTGCAGGCTGCATCCCACAGGCGCTTTTTGAATGTGGGCCAGTCATCCGGGGCCGTGGGCCGCTTCTTCGCCGTGGGCCAGGTGTGGCGGACAAAGCGCTCCACCTCAGGCGCAAGGCGACAGCACCGCTCCCAAGTGCTCACATTGGCGTCCAGTGAAATGGACGCTACCGCCGCTGCCAGGTATTCATTGCGGCGAATCATCAGCAGGCGGTTTTGGAGCGTGGACTTTCCGGCACCGTTCAGCATCAATGCCGTGTCAAGCGATTCACCGCGCCGGATGGCCCGCAAGATGCCTTTCAGAAGCCAATGGCGAGTGAGTGGGTTTAAGGGCCTGCCGTGCATCAAATCGTCCAGCAATGAGCCCAGCAGATCATCGGCGTCTGAAGATGTGTTGAGTTCGCGAACACCATAAACAGGTGTGGCGATTGCGAAGCGGGCGACTGGTGTGCCGGGAGGAATGTCGTTGTGGCTCATCAGGTGGCCCTCAGTGCAGCGCAGCAGGTGGTGGTGGCACGTCCGCTGCGGGTTGGTTCAATGTCACGCTGAAGAGGTTTGAACGCTCGCCATGGCTGCAAAAGCTGCCCACAGCCGACATACCGCGCTTGGTGAACAGCACCTCGATCTGAACGAATGCGTGGCCATCAATCACCTTGTCCATTGCCGCCAGGGCACCTGTCTTACCCTCTTCAAGCAACGCCTTGACGACTAGGCCCCATAACCCCGCCCCAGCGGCCTCTGTGCACGTCTGAACATCAGATTTTGTTTTTTCATCCATGGTGATGCTCCTTCAGGTTTGCGTATGCCTGATAGGTGGACATAACCCCCTTAGGCGTGATCGGTAAGTAGCCCGCGCTCACCGCCGAATTCACCCGCGTGGAGACACCCCGGGGAGTACCTTGGGAACACCCCCAGCCAGACACCCCCACCCCCTCAATACACACATACAAACTATACAAACCCGAAATATCGGGGCTGATGGGATGATGGTGGATTGGCTGCTTCTGATGGGTTTGTATAGTTTGTATGTGCGTATTAGGGGGTAAGGGTCTGTGAGCGTAAGTCATTGAATATAAATAAATAAATGGTTAAAAATGATCTTTAGGACAATCCATACAGAGTGGACAAACCCTAAAGCAGTGACGGATTCACCCGGTAGCAAATGCTCGGCTTCGCGCCCTTGTTGGCTCGCTTGAACTCACGGACACAATCCATTGAATCCAGCCTCTCCATGGCCTTCTTGAGCTTTTCAATACTGGTGAACCGGCCTTGCATGGCTTTGTGGGCGTCATGCCGTGTGAACACCTCTTCACCTCGATTGCGAACCCACTTCAGCACCGCCAGGGCGTCCACATCGGTCGAGTCGGTGCCCAGCAGGCCAAAGGCTGCTTGAGCGTGCGGGATCAGTACACGGGCCAATCTGATAGCCCGATCCATGGCGCAAAAGCTCACAGTCTCAGCACCCAGCCCGTACTCAGCCAGCTCCAACAGCGCCGCGATCCGCGCCACAGCGCCCGCCAGCTTGCTTGTCCAGTCGCGGATTGACTCGAACTTGCCGCCATCGCCTTGGTTGTCTTCAATCTCTTGGCTGAAGTCCAGCCACAACTCACGGGCAGCGTCTGCCATGTCAAGCACCTGCACCTTTGGCACGGTGCCGGGCTCGCATAGCCAGCCCTCCAGCAGCGACATCACGCCGCGCTCGTACCCGTCGCGCACCACGGCATCAATGCTGCTGTGCTTGCGCACGTCCCGCTTGCCCACGTTGGTGGCCGGTATGGCATACAGGAACCGCGCCAGTAGGCCGCTATCCCTGAAGCCACTGGAACCAGCCAGCTCACTCATCAAGCCCGGCTGAATCATCAGGTTGAAACTCAGGGCTGGTTTGTCCACGTGGGCCATGCGTCCGGCCCGGTCGATCCGCATGGCGCTTCCTGCGTGGCCCTGCAAGAACACATCAAGGTTTTGCGATCCGCCCGAATACGCGCCCGCCATCACCCGGAAAATGCCCGGCTCGTCGCTGTGAACGGCCATGCGCTCCCCGTTTTCGAACAGCATGGCCTGCAAGCGCTCTGCCGTGGTGTCGCCAGTGAACAGACGGGGCGCCCGCACCTCTTCAGGCATGTCCAACTCTTCGCGCTCGATGTCGTCCCGAATGGCTTTCAACTCGGTGGCGTCCTTGGCTTTTGCCGCCTGCCCATTGAGCGATTCAATGCGCTTTTTGGCTGTGCTACGGGCAGCATTAGCCCGTGCGACCAACACGCGGTAGCGGTCATATTGCAGCTTTTCCCACTTCAAGTAAGGCGCAAGAAAAGCATTCAGCACCGCCGTCTTGCGCGTGCCACTGGGTGACGCTGACACCACCCATAAGGCCAGCGGCTCGGTGTAGCCGTCGCCATAGGGTGCCACCTCAAAGCGCCGTTGCAGAATGGTCGCCAGCACGCCCAAGGTGCACATCACCGCCAACGCAGGCGGGGTCTGTGTGCTGGCTGACACCGCCCGCGCCATATCACCCCAAACGCCTTGCAAAATGTCCTCGGGGAATTCTGGCGTGCGCAGGGTGCCGGGGATCATCGGTTCAGGCCACACAGGCGGCTCTATGGCCGGGGCCGCGTGGTCAACGATGTTGGCCACTGCCGCAAGGCTCTCAAAATAGGCCATGTCGTTAAAGTCAATTGCCGTTGCTTCGTTGGTCATGGTGTCTCCTCCCTGAGCCGTGGCACAGCCAAGAAGCCGCCCACGGCCCGCGCCGCCTCTTGGGCCTTGGTCAAGCCGGGGTTGCCTGGTGTAGCGCCGTCAAAGTCAGCGCATAGCACCAGCCGCAAGCGGGGGAACTTGCCGCGCAGTGCCTGTGCCACGGCCAGCAAGTTGCCCGCTGAAAAGCAGACTGCCACCGCCGCGCCGGTGGCCATGTGCAAGGTGCTGGCCGTGGCCAGTCCTTCTGCCAACAGCAGCCTATCAATTGGCCTGCCAATGGAAAAATAACAGCCCGCTGTACGCCCACCAGTCAGAAAGCGCTTTGTGCCGTCCGCGCTGATGAATTGCAGGGTGTGCAGCGTGCCATTCACGTCCCGCGCCGGGATCAGGAGCATGTCACGCAACTGGCGCAAGCCGTAGGCGTTGACGCGCTTGCGCTGCAAGTACGGGTGGGCGTTGGTGGCTGGTCTGGCCCGGCCCCATAACTTGCTGGCCTTGGCTCGCGCCTCGGCTTGAACGGCCTCACGCTCTTTGATGATCGAGTCTCGCAGGGCTTGGGCGCGTTGCTTGTTTTCCAAGCGTTGGGCAAAGGTCTTGGGCTGCCCTGAAGGTGAATTCCAAGTGTGAGATTCACCCGTTTTCCAGTTCCCAAAAGCGCCGAAAAATCCCGCGCCTGAACCGGCATTCAGCACTGCCCAGCCGTTGCGAGAACCCGCCTTGTCACCCTCGACACGAAAGCGCACAATCTTTCCGTTTGCTGGTATGTCGATTGGCTTGTGCGAGCACAGCCCAGCCGACGCCATGGCGTCTTGAATGGTGTTTGCCATGGGTTAGACCTCACCCTGCAAAAAAACTCTCGCTGCCCGAATAATCGACGCATCTTCAAGGTGATGCTTCAGAAGTTGGGACAACCGCCATTCAATAAATGGGTGGTCGTCATCGATGTTATCGGGGTCGCTTGGCGTCAATCTGTTAGAGATCACCTGTGCCAGTGCCAAGGCTTGCTCCAAGTGCTCCTCAAATCCATTGATCACGTATTCGGACGAACTCGCGAGAACCTTTCTTGCGTGGTCAATTTCAGCTTGTTGCTGCTCAGGCGTCAGCCCGTCAAGGATGTCGTTTTTCTTAGCCATGGCGCACCATCCCTTCAGTAGTGACTTCACGGGCTTGGCGTCTGGCATCCATGCGCCGCTGAAGGGCTTTGTCTTGGTAATTGCAATCCACCCGCTCAGCTTCGCAGTTGATGTAATTTTCAGCATCCAGGGCGCGACTCCAAATCATGGAAAGAACGGTGGCAATGCGTTCGGGGTCATCACAAGTTTCAGGCTTTTCAAGCGATTCCAAAGACAGTTTGGCAATGGCAGCTATCTCGCCGAATGCGCTTTGCGCCATGCCGTCAATATCAGTGACGGCATCTCGAAGTTGTTCGGTTGTCACAGTCACAGCCAACGTGTCAGCAGTGGCCTGCCGCTGCAATGCAGCATCGACGATACGCAAAGTCTCAATCACGTCCAGCAGCTTGGCCGCGTGTTCATACGTGCGATCAAGGTCAAGGGTTGGCTTTGTCATTTCCAGACGTAGCCACTCCAGCAGATTGCCCGCACGCTTGCGCAGATTCAGGAATTCGGAGGTAGTCATTTCGCGGTCCTCCCGCCCTTGGCTGCTGGAAAGCCCTTGTGCTTGGCTACTGGGATTCCCTTGTGGATCGCAACAGGGATTCCCTTGAAGGTGGGTTTTCCGTGGGCTTGAATCAGGGAGAAAGCAGACCCGACAATCAAAAGAATTTCGTCTTCAGAAGGCTCTTTCGTGCTGCCCAATTTGCCGGTGCAAAAAGCCGAATTCATGCGCATCACAAAATCACTTACATGCTCTTCTTTTGTGTATTCGGTGAAATCAATATCTTGAAGAACTTGCGCGGCCTCGGCAATGACTTCATCGGTCGAGAATATGTTTGCACGTCCCATATTCGTATGCATAAGGTAGTGAGCCATGTCTCAAGCCCTCCCTTGTGTGTTGGACTCAGCGCAAACCTGTTTGAGCGCCCGCGCTGCTGCAACGGCTTTGCCCGTGGCCTGACGTATCACCTCGGGGGTGCTCTGTTTTCTCAAGTGCCACCTTGCCATCGAAAGGGCGTTGTCGGCGCGTTGGATCAGCGCCAGGCGGTCGAGGTGGACGGTTGCGGGGGTGGAG
>OFRC01000348.1_pt1 | contig 12697 bp, 14 predicted proteins | sample 1543051 | NCBI WGS metagenome assembly OFRC01 (sample SAMN07774231, study PRJEB24372) | wastewater metagenome
CGCCGCATCGCCCGCGAGAACGCCGCGGAGAAAATCTGGCCGCTGCTGGGCTTCCGCTTGCGCGATGAGCTAGCCCGCCCAGTGCTGACCGAAGCCGATGCAGCCGCTGACCTTGCCGGTGTGCCAAGGCCAGCGCGCCCGGCCTGATCGCCTGAGCCCTCGCAAGAGGGCCATCACAGAGCAGTGAATTGCGCAGTGGTGATGCGCAAGCGGACGCGGGGAGTGACTTTTTACAAAGTGGCCAAAGCCTGCGAGCGTGGAAAGAAGCTGGGGATTCACCGCCAGCCCTGCTCTGTGATGGCAACCATCCGGAAGTTCCGGACAGTTGGAAAGCGTGCCAAGCATGGCACCGTAGGCGCCCAGACAACTCTGGGGCCGACATGTCCGTTTCGATTGACACCGCCAAGGCGCATTTGACCCGTGTTCACGGCGACGTGACGGCGATTTACACCTGGGTGAACGACGAGCGTGCGCTGGTGCTGGCCGCCACGTACCGGGCCGGAACCCCGTTCCTGCCAGGCGCTCCGCTCTACATCGTGCTCGAGCGCAACGCGCACGCCTACGATGACCCGATCCAGCTGGCCCACACTGCAAAGAAGGCATCCGAGGTGCTGGGCCTGGACGCCTCGACCGTGGCCTGGGTGAAGCTGGCAACCATCATTCACGAAGGCCTGCCGGACTTGGTGCGCATGCCGCATTCGCCGGACAAGGAATTGCTGCGCGGCAGCTACGGCTCCACCATCCTGAGCGCCGATGGCGTGCCACTGGCCAGCCAGGACGTGCGAATTGAAAAGGACGGGATCGAATATGCCTGAGTTCGATCCGCGCGTGCGACGCAACACCGCGCCAGGGGAGGACTACTACGCCCGTCAGGCTGAGACGATGGAGTCCGAAGCGCGCGATTTGTCCGTGCTGGATGAAAGCCCGCTGGATAGCGAAGAGGGCCGCAACCAGCTGCGCAAGCTGCTGGAGTGGTACTACTACGAAAAAGACAAGCAGGCCGCCAACCGTCTGGAAATGGCGATGGACGCGGACTTCTACGACAACCTGCAGTGGGATCCGGCCGACGCGCAGGTGCTGCGCGACCGGGGCCAAATGCCGCTGGTGTTCAACGAAGTGGCACCGATGATCGACTGGATCATCGGCACCGAGCGCAGAACCCGCGTCGACTGGCGCGTGATGCCGCGTACCGAGGACGATGTGGAGCTTGCCGACGTCAAGACCAAGACGCTCAAGTACCTGAGCGACGTCAACCGGGTGCAATTCAACCGCTCCAAGGCATTCAGTGAGGCTATGAAGGCAGGTGTCGGCTGGATCGACGACGGTGTGCGCGATGACCCGACTGCCGAGGCCATCTACAACCGCACCGAGGACTGGCGCAATGTGCTCTGGGATTCGGCCAGCTACGAGCTGGACCTGAGCGATGCGCGCTACCTGTTCCGCTGGCGCTGGGTGGACGAGGATATCGCTGTGATGATGTTCCCGGACCGCGAGAAGCAGATCCGCCAGGCGGTGAACGATACGCAATTCAATCTGGCCGACTCGGAAGAGGACACCTGGTACACCACCGACGAGCTGATGAACACCACCAAGTCTGGCACGCTGCGCGCCAGCGGGGTCGGCATCGGGATTGACGCCAAGCGCAGGCGCGTGAAGCTGATTGAATGCCAGTTCAGGAAGCCCACCCAGTCCAAGATTGTGGGCAGCGGCCCGATGAAAGGCGCTTTCTACGACGAGCGTGATGGTGCGCTGGCCAATGCGCTGGGCACGGTCGGCGGCACCATCATCGACAAGATCATGATGCGCGTGCATGTGGCGGTGTTCACCGAGGCGCACTTGCTGAGCATTGGCCCGAGCATTTTTCGCCACAACCGCTTCAGCTTGACGCCCGTCTGGGCCTACCGGCGCGGCCGGGATCGCTTGCCATACGGGCCAATTCGCCGGGTGCGCGACATTCAGCAAGACCTGAACAAGCGCGCGTCGAAAGCCAATTGGCTGATGTCGACAAACCAGGTGATCGCCGACGAGGGCGCTACCGACGACTGGGAGAGCCTGCGCGAAGAGGCTGCGGCGCCGGACGGACTGATCATCAAGAAGGTGGGCAAGGAAGTCACGATTCGCCGGGATTCCGAGGCCGCCGTGGGCCAGATCCAAATGATGACGCTGAACGCTCAGGCGATTCAGAAGTCTGCCGGCGTCTCGCAGGAGAACATGGGGCGCCAGACCAATGCCGTCTCGGGCGAAGCCATCAAGGCGCGCCAGCTGCAGGGCTCCGTGGTCACTACCGAGTTGTTCGACAACCTGCGCTTGGCCACGCAGATCCATGGCGAAAAGCAATTGAGCCTGGCCGAGCAATTCATGACCGAGGAAAAGGTGGTGCGCCTGACGGGCGCAAAGAACGCCATTGAGTGGGTCAAGCTCAACCAGCCCGAAGTTCAGCCGGACGGGTCCGTGCGATTCATCAATGACATCACCGCCAGCATGGCCGATTTTGTGGTGTCAGAAGCCGACTACAGCGGCACGCTGCGCCAGGTGATGTTCGAGTCGCTGAACCAAATGGCCGGGCGCCTGCCGCCCGAGGTGGCATTGCGCTTATTGACCATGGCGATGGAGTTCTCGGATCTGCCGAACAAGGATGAGATCGCCCAGCAGATTCGCAAGCTGACTGGCGACCGAGACCCGAGCAAGGAGCCGACGCCGGAAGAGCAGCAGCAAATGCAACAGCAGCAGCAGCAGCAGCAGGAAGCCACCGAAATGGCGCGCCAGCAGGCCATCGGCGCACTGCAGGAGCAGCAGGCCAAGGTGCGCGAGCTCAATGCCAAGGCCGCGAAGCTCGAAGCCGACGCACAGGGCGGCGGTAAAGACCCGGCGCAAGCCCAAGACCTGGCCAACCAGGTGCGGCAGCAAGCGAGCGCAGAAATTGACCGCCTGACAGAGCAACTGCGCACGGTGACGTCCGCCGCGCAGGGCCAGGCACTCAAGACCCGCACGGACGCCGATTCCCGCCTGGAAGAGGCGCGGATTCAGGCCGAGGGGCGCAAGCAAGTGGCGGAAATCATGGCCGAGAGCAATGAGCGCATCGCCGTGATGCGGCAGCGCATCGACGACCTGGCCGCCGCTGCGGGCGGCGCGTCCCCGAGCCAATCTGATTGACCTTGACGCCCGAATATGGAAACCACACACGAATTCGCCGAACGGCGCCGCAACCCGCCCGCAGAAGTGCGGCTGACTGACGAGACCATTGAATACATGGAGACACGCATTGCCAGCGCGGTGCAGAGCGGCATTAAGAACGCGATGACCGAGGGGACCGCCGCCGCGTTCTGGGCGGCCGGGCTGCATGTGCTGCAAAAGCAGGCCAGCGAGCATGCCGGGCGGTTCGTCATTGGCGGGCTGTGGGGCTTGGTTCGGAAGACCAGCCTGTTCTTCATGCTTGGCGGCCTGGTCTACGCGCTGGGCGGCTGGGCCGCGCTGGCGAGCTTCTTCAAAGTCATTTTTGGGAGATAGATCATGATGCGGCTTTCCTTGCCCGCGCGCGAGCGCCTCAAGCGCCTTGAGGGCTTTCGCGCCAAGGCATATATACCGGTGCCCGGGGACCGCGCCACCATCGGATACGGCTTCACCGGTGGCGTGAAGCTGGGCGATCGCATGACCCGCGAAGAAGCCGACGCCCGGCTGGTCGAGGAATTGCGCCCCTACGAGATGGCCGTCTGGCAGGGCTGCACGCGCGAGCCGAACCAGAACGAGTTCGACGCGATGGTGCTGCTGTGTTTCAACATCGGGCCGGCAGGCTTCAAAAAATCAACCGTCCTCAAAGCGCACAACCGTGGCGACCATCAGGCCGCAGCGCGCGCCTTCGGTCTGTGGAACAAGTCGGGCGGAAAGGTGTATGCCGGCCTGACAAAGCGCCGCGCCGAGGAATCGGCCCTGTACCTCACGCCCATGCCCGATGACGTGAGCGACCCGCCCGAAGGCCCGATTGCCGAGATGCCGCAGACGGTAGACGCAGAGAGCCGCATGAGCGAGAGCCCGATCAACCGCGCCGGGGTTGTTGCTGGCGGCACTGCTGCCGTGGCCACCGCTGCAGAGACGGTGCGCACCGTGGCCGACGTGAAATACAGCGTGGTCAGCCTGGGCGACTGGCTGGTGCCGCTTCTGCTCTTGCTGGTGGTGGCGCTGTGCGGCTACATGGTATGGCAGCGGGTGATGCAGCGAAAAGGGGGGTGGGCATGAAAAAGAGAACGGCTCGCTTAGCTTTGTTCGTTGCTGCGGCCCTCGTCGCCGTTATTCCTGGCCTTCTCCTTTGGGCGGCACTTTTAAGGAGTCTGAAATGTCCTGGCTGACCAACAAACTCTTGAGCGTCGGCGCCCTGATCGGCTGCGCGGTGCTCGCGTTCCTCCTGTTCGTGCAGACCGCTGCGCTGACCAAAGAGACGCTGCGCGCGAGCCGCCTGGAAACAACGCTGTCCAGCGAGAAGAAGGGCCGGGCCGAGGACCGCGAAGCCAGCGCAAAGGCCTCCGCAAAAGCCATGGACGCCCTGCGATCCCAACAATCACAGATCACCACCAAGTACCAAGGAGCTCTCAATGAAGCACGTAAACAAGCTGATTTTCATCGCCGCGACGCTGCTGCTGCTCGCGCTGAGTCTGATGGGATGCGCGAGCAAACCCTATTCGCCGCCCGCCAGCTCGCCGACGCTGCAACTCCCGCCAGCGCCATCCGTGAGTACGCCATTGCCGCCAACGAGGTACTCGATCAGTGCCAGCGAAGATATCAAAGCGTGGCGGCAGCGGCTGACGGGCATTCTGACGACGTCAAAACCCTGATTGCCGCCTGGCCCAGCGTGGCAAGCATGGCAGATTTACCAACACCCAAACCGGAGTAGCCCCATGGCCAAGAACAAGCGCACCACCCTCGGCATCTTGTCTAGTTCCGAGGACGACTGGGCCGCCCAGCGCGACCTCGAAACCATGATCGAAGCGGAAAAGATCGAGGGCGACCCCAAGCGCCTGGCCAAGGTCCGCAAGCTGGCCCAGAAAAAAATGCTGGAAGTGGCGAAAGTCGCATCCGACGAATCCTGATTTTTCAACCCCGAAGGAGCAGCGCGCATGAGTACGCTTGACGAGAACCTACTGGACACCCTGACCGACGAAGAACGCGCCGCCATGGCCGATGACGATGTCGATGCCGACACGCGCATGGCGATGGAGAAAATCGCCGCAGCTGGTGGCAACGACGACGACGACGATGACGATGACGATGACGATGACGACGTCGATGGCGGATCTTCTGCCACTCCTGCCGCGGACACTGCTCCTGCCGCTGGTGCCGCAGACGCCTCAGCCGGCGCCTCCGCAGACGATCAGAATTCCGACGAACCGCAGGCGCCTGCCTTTGCCCAGCAGTACCGCGCGCAGCTGCCCGGCGACTACGAGGCACAGATCCAGGCCATCAAGGCGAGGGACGCCGATCTGCGCCAGAAGTACAAGGACGGTGAGATCGACATCGACGAGCGCGATGTTGGCCTGAGCGCCCTGGGCGAACAACGCGAGCAGCTGTTGGTGGCCCGCGCAAAGCATGAAGTTTCGGTCGAAATGACAGAGCAGTCGGCGCAGTCGGCGTGGCAGACGGCCATCAATTCGTTCGTGCGCACCGCTGCCAAGGATGGCGGCATCGACTACCGCAAGGATGCGGCGAAGGCCGCTGACTGGGACCAGTTCGTGCGCGTGCTCGCCGCCAAGGAAGAGCACAGCGACAAGCCGATGGACTGGTTTCTGTCCGAGGCGCACAAGCGCGTGCTGGCGCTGCACGGCGTGGCCCCGGCCAAGCCCAGCGCAGCGGACGCCATTGCCGCAGCCAAGGCGAAGCGGCAACCGCCGGTGTCTGGCGCGCCCAAAACCCTGGCGCAAGTGCCAGGCGGCGACGGCCCCGGCGACGTTGAGGGCGAGTTCTCTGGTGTGCTGGCGCTGGATGGCCAGGAATACGAGGACGCCATTGCAGCCATGACGCCCACGCAGCGTGCGAAGTTCATGCGGGACAGCTGATGCACAAGACCAGCGTGATCCTCGACGTGAAGGTGGGAGAGCGCATCTGCGTCGGCGATGACGTGGTGGTGCAGCTGATCTACAAGAGCGGCCTGCAGTCGCGCCTGCGCGTGAGTGCACCGCGCCAGGTGCGCATCAAAAAACATGAAAGCGGCGATGCGGAGGTCGTGCCAAGCATGGCAGCCTTAAGTCCTAGCTGAAAAGCTATTGCAACGTGAGCGCATGAGGTGCTCCGAAAAAGTACCAACTTTTAAGGAGTATTTCGTATGGCACGGACAATCGTAGGGGTGAACGACGCGAAAGCGATCAAGAAGTGGGCTGGCATGCTGGCCTACGACACCAGCCACAAGTCGTACTGGAACAGCAAATTCATGGCGCGTGGCGCCGAAGCGGAAGTTCCGGTCCAGATCCTTACCGATCTCGAATCGGACGCCGGCGAACAGATCAGCTACGACTTGCTGGCCGAGCTGAAAATGGCCCCCGTCGAGGGCGAGGACATTCTGGAAGGCAAGGAAGAAGGCCAAAAGTTCTACACCGACCAGATCTACATTGATCAGGCACGTGCCGGCGTGAACACGGGCGGGCGCATGACGCGCAAGCGCACGCTGCACGATCTGCGCGAGAAAGCCAAGCGCCAGCAGTCGAGCTGGTGGGCGCGGTTGATGGACGAGTTGCTTTTCATCTACATCAGCGGTGAGCGCGGCATCAACGAGAACTTCCTGCTGCCCATTGGCTACACCGGCCGTGCAAACAACGCGCTGGTGACGCCCGATGCCTACCACCGCCTGTACGGCAACGACGCCACGGCGTACAACAACATCGACTCCGGCGACAAGATGGATTTGCGGTTGATCGACCGCGCCAAGACCAAAGCGGACAGCCAGGGCGGCGGCGCCACCGACATTCCGGTGCTGCAGCCCTGCAAGATTGACGGCAACGAAACCTTCGTCTGCGTGATGCACGTGTTCCAGGAAGACGACCTGCGCAGCTCGACGGCGACCGGCCAATGGCTGGACATCCAGAAGGCTGCGGCCGGCGCCGAAGGCAAGAACAGCCCGATCTTCAAGGGCTCCATGGGCATGTACCGCAATTGCATCTTGCACTCGCACCGCAATGCCATCCGGTTCAACAACGCTGGAGCAGGCGCGAATGTGGAAGCTGCGCGCGCCCTGTTCCTTGGCTCTCAGGCCGCTGTGGTGGCGTTCGGATCGCCGGGCACCAATCTGCGCTTTGACTGGCACGAAGAGACGCGAGACAACGGCGACAAGGTGGTCATCACGACCAGCTCGATCTTCGGCGTCAAGAAGGTCACGTTCACCACGCCAGCGGGCGCGCAGGACTTCGGCGCCTATGCGCTGGACACCGCCGCAGCCGCTCGATAAGCCACACCGATAAGGAGTATCTGACATGTCATTCACCAAATCCAACGACTATCTGACGGGCCGCAAGCCGATGCCGTACCCGGCCGGCGGCGAAGTGCTGTCGGTGCGCGCCACCATCGCCATGGCGACTGGCGATCTGGCTCTCAACACGACCGGCGCCGTGATGTGGTTGCCCGCTGGCTGCGTTCCCGTGGACGTGCACGTGGATGGCACCGACATGGACACCAGCACTGCGGCCATGGTGCTTCAAGTGGGCATTTGCAACGCAGGCGTGACGGATCTCTCCACCGACGCAGCCGACGGCGGCGCGCATTGGGGCGTGACGACGGCTGTGAACACGGCGTTCCACCAGCGCCTGACGCCCAACGGCATCGCCATGGTCAGCGTGCAAGCGACGAATTCCGACCGCAAGGTGGGCGTGAAAGTGGCCACTGCGCCCACCACGGCTGCCGCCGGGACGCTCGGCGTGACACTTTTCTATCGGTCGATTTGACGGGGTGTCTCAGTGCGCTGCGCAAGCAGCTTGAAGGGGCGGCGGGCAACTTCCGCCCCTTTTTTTACGCAAGGACAAAAAAATGAAACTCACCACTTCGATCATCGCCCGGCGCGACGGCACGGTGCGAGTACGGGGCGACAACGGCACGACGTTTGTTTTTGAGCGCGATGCCGGTGGCGACCTGGTATGCGACGTGACGGATCAAGACACGGTTGCCAATCTGATTGCTGGACGTCTGTTCTGGCCTGCCAACGCAGAAGATTACGACAGCGCCGCCGCTATCGCCTCGGGGGAGCGCGACGATGAAGGTGATGAGGCCCCTGCCGGCAATGCCACGGCCCCTGCCGCAGCTGCGCTCCCGCTCGAAGCCAACACCCCGCCTGTCGTGCGCCGCAAGCCCGGCCCCAAGCCTAAAAAGGCCTGAACGCCATGGCAGTCTGGGCCGATTGGTATCCGGGGATGCTGGTCACGCTGCCAGGATGCCCGGACCCGCTGCTGAACCAAGAACTGTTGTTTGCCGCGCAGCTTTTCATGCGGCGCACGCGGTGCTGGATGGTGTGGCTTGAGCCCACGCGAATTCTGGCCGGCTCGATGGAGTACGACCTGGACACGCCAGACCGCGCGCTGGTGGTGCGTGTCGAGAAGGCCGCCATTGATGGGAGCCCGATTGACGTGCTCTCTTGGCGCCAGATTGATTCGGACCCGGACCTGGGCAGCGCTCCACAGGCAGGGCTGGCCAGCAACAACCGCACCACGTTCCGCCTGGGGCGCCAATGCCCGGTCGGCGGCATGCTCTCGGTGCAGGCCTCGCTGATGCCTGGCCGGTATTCGACTGGAATCCCCGACGAGTTTTTCTACCAGCATGAGGGCGCCATTGCTGCAGGCGCCCGCGCCCGCCTGATGGCTATGCCAGGCATGACCTGGACTAATTTTGAGTTGGCCGGGGTGCATGCGGGCGCGTTTGACGCCGCCATCAACGCCGCCACCGTAGACGCCTACCGTGGCTACACCAACAACACGCCGCGCCGCCGCGCGCACTGGTGCTGACCATGGCCACGCCCGCAAAAGCCATCCTGAGCCGCGCAGCAGAAATGCTGCACGACACCGAGTTCGTGCGCTGGACCATCCCGGAGATGGTGCAGTGGGCCAATGACGCGCAGCGCGAGATCATCACCTACCGGCCCGACGCATTGAGCGCCAACGCCACCGCCACGCTCTCTGCAGGCAGCCGCCAGAGCCTGGACGCAATGGGATTGACCCCGCTTCCGCTCAAGCTGCTGCAAGTGCTGCGCAATGTGGCCGCCACGTCCAAAAAGCGCGCCGTGCGCCTGGTGCAGCGCCATGTGCTCGACGCCCTGCAGCCTGGCTGGGATGCGTTGAGCGGAACGGTGGACGTGGTGCATTACATGTTCGACGAGCGCGAGCCGCGCGTGTTCTACGTGTACCCGCCGGCCACTGCCTTGGCGCAGCTGGAGATCCTCTACAGCGCCTACCCCGTCGACATTGCGCAGCCTCTTACCACCGGCATTGACGCCGTGCTGGGCAATCTTGGACTGCCCGACATATTCGCCAACGCCGTGCTCGATTACGTGCTGTACCGCGCGCACTCCAAGGATGCGGAGTACGCAGCCAACAGCGGCATGGCAGCGTCCCATTACGCGGCATTCGCCCAAGCCATCGGCATCGAGGTCCAGGCGACGAGTGCGACCAAACCCAGACAACGGCCAGGCGCAGAGCCCGGCATGCAGTAAAGACCCGCCATGCTGACCACCGTACCTGTCCATTTCATCGCCTACGACCAGAACGGCCAACCGGTGGCGGGCGCGATTTTGCGCGCCAAGCTGGACCAGACCGAGATCCAGGGCGGTTTTGTCGTGCCCGAGATCGTTGAAGTTGTGGCCGACGGCGCCGGCGAGGGTGTGCTGGACCTGTGGCCGAATGCGCTTGGGGTTGCGGGCTCGATGTACCGCGTCACCGCGACAAACCCCGACACCGGCCGCAAGTTCCTAGACGCGACGGCCAGCGTGCCGAATTCGGCGTGCGAGCTGCACCAGATCCTGGTGCAAGAGCCATACCCGGCGGTGGACGCGGCCGCACAGGCCCTGATTGCCGCGCAAGGGGCGCTGGCGGCTGTGACGGCGCAGGCGCAGATTGCGACCACCAAGGCCGGGGAGGCGCTGGGCAGCGCTTCGTCCGCCTCTGGATCGGCAATTGCTGCGGCGTCGTCGTCCAGCGCTGCCAGCGGGTCCGCTGGTGCTGCGAGCGGATCGGCCTACGACGCTTCACAGGCGGCAGGAGCCGCCGCCATCTACGCGGGCCAGGCGCAGAGCAGCGCAGACGCCGCCGCAGGATCTTCCAGCGCGGCAAGCGCAAGCGCAGGCACGGCCACCACGAAGGCGGGAGAGGCATCTGGATATGCCAGCGCAGCGCAGGGATCAGCCACTGCCGCAGGAATCAGCGCTGGCACGGCCGCCACCAAAGCAGGCGAAGCCTCGGGGTCCGCCAGCGCCGCCTCGGGGTCTGCGTCGGGCGCAGCGACAAGCGCCGCAACGGCGTCGACCAAAGCGAACGAAGCCGGATCATCCGCCACGGCGGCCAGCAATTCAGCTGCGGCGGCAGCGTCGTCTGCCAGCGCTGCCCTGGGCGATGCAAGCGCCGCATCTGGGTATGCCAGCACGGCCGCCACCAAAGCTGGAGAGGCGTCCGTAAGCGCAGGAACGGCAACGACCAAGGCCAGCGAAGCCTCGGCCAGCGCAACTTATTCCAATGCCTCCGCTGTGGCTGCTGCCGATTCGTTGTCGGATGCCCTTGCGATCTACGGGAGCATCGCGGCAGTGAATGCTGCTGCTAGCTCTGCATCATCCAGCGCATCGGCTGCGCTAGGAAGCGCGAACGCAGCCTCGTTGTCCGCCGCTGCGGCGGCCAGCAGTGCGGTCGATGCGAGTGGCGCGCGCGCCACGGCCATAGACAAGGCGGCAGAAGCAACAGCACGAGCCAGCGAGTCCAGTATCAGCGCATCAGCCGCCTACAGCTCTGAATCTGCGGCCGCCGCAAGTGCTTCAACGGCCTCGACCAAGGCCGGAGAGGCCATCTCCAGCGCAGGCACGGCCGCCACGAAGGCGGGAGAGGCTTCTACAAGCGCATCGAACGCAGCAGCCAGCGAATCCAGCGCTGCGGCGTCTGCGGCCGTGTACGGAGACGTGCAGATTGCCTTTACCGCGATGGCCTCGGACTTGATCGCAACACAAGCGATCGTAGCAACGCATCACGCATTTACCTGACGGGACCACTTATGACCATCGAAGCCGAAGTCGCTGCGCTCACTCTTGCTACCACCACCTTACTGAGCGCTGTCAATGTCTCCAAAGCCACGTTGGATACAAAAGTCAGCCAAGCCACCACACAGGCGGGGGATGCCTCCGCTTCGGCCAATGCCGCCAGTGCGTCGCAATCTTCCGCTGCAAGCAGCGCAACCACCAGTGCAGCGGCTATGGTTGCCGCGCAAGCTGCGCTGGCTAGCGCCGTGGCTGTGGTCACTGGGGGAACGGCTAGCTTACTTGCAGCGCCCGGTAAACTGCCCATTGCCGACGCTGCCGGCCGCCTTGACGCCACCTGGCTCGCGCCTTACCTGAGCAGTGCCACGATCAACAACATCGGCACGCCGAACAGCCCAGGCGTAGGGGTTGGAATTTGCCCCCAAGTGCCGTCCGGTTGCACGCCGCTTGCCGGTTGCACTGACCCCGCCAGCGCGAATCATGGAAACTACCAGTTCGTTGATGGGTCAATCTGTGCATGGATTCCTGCGTACTGGGTGAGACTTGGAAATGCTGCTGACCCTGGTTATGCGACGTACGGTGCAAAAACGGTCTGCATCGTGCCGTTCAGCCGGTTCCCGGACGAGGCCACGGCCAATGCCGAAGGCTTCTATTTGCGCAGGGCATTCATCAACGGCGGGGTCATTCAACCCGGCTTTTTCCGGGACAAATACGACTGCAGCAATAACGGTGGAATTGCATCCAGCATCGCCCTGGCCATGCCCATGGTGTCCAGTCCGGCTGCTGGGCAGGTTGGTTTTTCGGCTGTGGGCGCAGCCAATGCGTACTACGGAGCATTTGCTGCAGCGCGAACGCGCGGGCCTAAATGGCATCCTGAGACGCTGCAGCAAGCCGATGCGATTGCCTGCATCAGCGATTGGATTGCGCAGCAATCGACATCCACAACGTATTGCGCCTGGTGGTCTGCAGGTTCTACGAACTACCCCAAGGGCTGCGACAACAACGCGCTGGGCTCGACCGATGACGGAACGCTGACATTCACATCCGCCGGCGCAGCGTCTTATCCGAACATGGCAAAGACGGGGTCAGGCAGCAGCTTCGCAAAAACTACCCACAACGGACAAGCGTGCGGAATTAGCGATGTGGCGGGGAATATCTACAAGATCAACCCCGGAATGACCAGCGTCGGAACGACAAAAGCAATTACTGCCGCAACAAAAACCAACCCGGTGCAAATCACGGTAACGGGGCATGGGCGCATTACTGGGGATGTCGCAGTGATTGATGGCGTTGTCGGGATGACGCAAATCAACACCAAGGCTTTTACTGTCACGGTTGTTGATGCAAATAACCTCACGCTCGATGGTGTGGACGGCACGGGTTTTGGCACCTACACAAGCGGCGGCACCCTCTACAACGCAACGTTCTACGCGCTCAAACCAACGGCCGACATCACCGCGATTACCGATGGCGCCACGCTTTCAACTGACCACTGGGGCG
>OFRC01000350.1_pt1 | contig 12676 bp, 10 predicted proteins | sample 1543051 | NCBI WGS metagenome assembly OFRC01 (sample SAMN07774231, study PRJEB24372) | wastewater metagenome
TTGCGCCCTGCATTTGCAACAAATCCACAAAATTTCAGATTTCTACACGCCTCGAAACTTGCTTTACCCTCACTCTTATGGGAAGAGATCCAAAAGGTTTCGGACGAGCGAATTAGACATGCTCTAGCTTTTGCATTCACAAATACTGCCTGGCATGGCACAAGAATGCGTCGCTACAATGCTAGGGGCGGTCAGCGGCCCTTAACTGGAACTCTTTACGTCCCTCAATTATCATCTGAGGCCAACGTTCTCGAAGTTTTCCGCAACAAGATTGCACAACTCAGAAGCTATTACACAGCATTCAAAAACGCACCTGGAACCCCACCCCCGGCAATTTTGTTAGGCAGTGCGACTAAGTTGCATTCAATCCCCGACAGCAGTATTGACTATGTCTTTACTGACCCGCCATTTGGTTCGAACTTGTTTTATTCAGATTGCAATCTAATCTGGGAAGCCTGGCTTGGCGCTATAACGGATGGAACACTGGAAGCCGTTGTAAACCGCTCCCTGCGACCTCAGAACGGAGGTAAAACGCTTAAAGACTATGAAAGACTAATGACCGACTCATTGCGCGAGCTACACCGCGTCCTGAAGCCTTCTGGTTGGGTTACCCTTGTTTTTCATAACACCGACCCTACAGTTTGGAAAGCTATTCAAGACGCAGCCGAGAACGCAGGTTTCGAAATGAGGGAAGCGGACGCTCTCGCCCGCCAACAGCATAGTCACAAAGGCTACAAAGGCCGTTCCGGTTTAGAAAATGTAGCCCATTTTGACGTTGTCATGAACTTGCAAAAGCGTAAACAGAATAGCTGCACGGCAATGTTAAAAGTCGACGATGCCACCCTTAAAAAGGTCGTTCAAGAAGTCCTGAAAGATCCCGAAGCTAAGTTAAAGGGTTTTCAATGGGTTCACTCCAGTGTTCTCAGGCACTTGGTGACAAGTGGTTTTGATTTAAGCACAATCAGCTTTGACAGAGTCAAAAGGGTTTGGGAAGCTGCTACTTCGCGGAAGTCAAGATGGGCTAGACGAGCCTGGGCATTTCTATAATTTCGGTGGTGGTATTGAATCCGTGCTCATACTACCGGACGAAGAGCCAAAGACTCAATCTGTATGCGAGAATTTCGAGCCGCCTAAACCTAAGACCACTATCAAGGACTTGATTGTGATGCTCGTACAAGAAGACAATCTGGACTTGGCTAAGACTCTAATCGAAGCCGTACAAGTGAGTGAGAAATAGTAGACCGTGAGAACAGGTATCGATTTATTTGCTGGAATTGGCGGGTTTTCACTCGCCATGCAAATGAATGGCATTGAAGTAATTGAGCAAGTCGAGATAGAACCTTACCCGATTAAGGTGCTTGAGAAAAATTTTCCAGGAGCCAAAAGACATGGAGATATCAGGACATACAAACCAAATGCCAATCCCTGGATTGTGTGTGGAGGCTTCCCGTGCCAAGACATCTCATCTGCAGGCAAAGGAGCAGGTCTGTCTGGTAAGCGGTCAAGTCTGTGGTGGGAAATGCACCGCGTCATCGATGAATCCCGACCTGATTGGGTGCTTATTGAAAACGTTTCTGCTTTGCGAGTTAGAGGCGCTGACGCGGTTTTGCTTTCACTGGAAGAGCTCGGCTACTCCAGCCGGGCGTTCTTGGTGGGCGCTTCAGATATCAAAGCCAGTCACCAAAGAAAAAGGGTCTGGATTGTGGCCAACAGCAACAGTAGTAGATGCGGAGAATCGCAAATATCAGCGCAGCAAAGGCAAGACTTTTCTGTCTTTGCCGGGAGCTGTGGAGATGTGGTCAACTCCGACAGCGAGCCAGTACGGGAACAATCAGGGCGGAGCTCAAGGACGAATTGGCAAGAAGCGATTTTCCCTGCCTTACCAGGTAGCGAACAATACGAATGGGAAGCCCCAAGACTTAAATCCCGATTGGGTCGAACAATTGATGGGATATCCGGTCGGGTGGACAAACATAGAATAAAGGCACTCGGAAACGCGATAGTACCACAGGTGGCGGCATTGATAATCAGTGCAATTATCCAAGCAGAAGACCAAGTAAAAGGAGAAGTGAAGTAGATGGCTAAGTACAAAGTAAAAATATTGATGGAGTACGAAGAGGTTGTTGAGGCTGATTCTGAAGATGACGCAATGATGCAAGCTCAAACAAGCATGGAAGAGAACGCAGCAGGCGGCTACGCTCACGACATGATTGTTGATGCGATTGTCGAGATAGTCCAATAACTGACCGACAACCGACGAACTAACTAATAGATAGGTGAACAAATGTACGAAGATGTAGCAGCTGAAGAGATGGCAATAGAATCGAACCGCGCGAATGGTTGGCTAAATATTGCCGGTGTGCCAGACATGGAAGCCCTAGATTTGCGAATCTTGTTACTCATCAAAGCCTATGCATACGCTTGCGGTAAAGCCGGAATAGACCACAAAGCATTATTGACCGACATACACAAGGAGGGCGCACAGTGAGCGAAGTAACGGTAGAACACTTGAGAGAACGGATAGAGGATGCATGGCTAGGGTGGGAAGCTGAAGGCTTGACTCACTGCATAGCAACCACGAAAGAATCAGAGCTAGCCGCATTCGACGCGATGGCAGAGAAAGCGGTTAATTTTGACATATTTAGAGCGATACTGAATAAAACGCGCTCAGTACATGCGGAGATAGATGGCGACCAGTTTTGGTTCCATATGCCAAATTCAATTTCTGGCACTGACTTCGACTTTATCGACGCTCTGAATGAAGCCTGTTTCCAAATCTTTGATAGCGCTGAGGAAATAGCCGAAGCACTAAAGGCGGTGCCGGAATAATATTTAATTTGCGCTGGGTATATCAGTCGGATATGATACCTCTCCCGTAACTTAAGGAGTAAACACATGGCTACATATACAGCACAGCAAGCCGCTACAGAGCTAGGCATCACCGCGACGACCGTCCACTATCATGTGAAGCGTGGCAACTTACCAAAGCGCACAGACGGCTCTGGCAGGTTCTACTTCACAACCAAGGACTTAGAGAAGTTCATACGTAACAAGACGCCACAAGCCTTGGCTACTGCCGCATCTTACAAGAAGGAGACGCCAGCATGGCAAGACAACGAGAAGCCAGCCGACTGGACAAGCCCGATAGCAGAAGCCGTAACAGCCCCTTCTTTGCCTGTACCAGACACTTTTCGGGCACCTACCTGGATAGAGATGTTCCGCTACCATGTAAACGAACTAGCCGAGCTGCACAGCAAAGCCGCAAACCAAGGCTTAACCGAACACAGACTGCTGACATCTAACTTGATGGTCTACTCGCACGGCGTAGAGATTAATGTAAAAGGAACGGCGTTACAATCTGCGCCACCGAACCAGTTACCTGCACAATCGGCGAAACAAAAATAGCCACTGTTCGCACCTTGCGACCGGCTTTGTAAAGCTTAGGGTGCCGTTCTTTGAACGGTGCCTTTTGCTTAGGAGGTGGTGCCCAGCCGGACTCCACCAAGACATCTCTCTTGGCTATCATAGGCGTTAGTTGTGAGCACAGCCCTGGTAGCATCGAGAATAAGGCTATAACTAGGCTTAAGAATAATGCTTTCATTTGCTTAGATGTTTCACCCTCGCGATTATTGCAACCATCGTGGCTACAGCCACACCGATAAACCACTGCGGAGTCTGTCCAGATATGACAGTCTCGATTAGCGCTGCCAGGTTCATGCCTACCAGCGTGCAAAGCACTAAATAGAAAAGCTGCCTATCCATCCGTCAATAAGTCTACAATTAAGAAGCAAAGCGGCAATAGATTCGCTATGACTATAAGTAATTCCATATCGTCCCTCTTAACTATTCTTCTCGGCTAGACGCTTCTTAGCGAACTCACCAACTTTTGCAACCATCTCAAGTGAGAGACTTACTGAGCGCCCGCCAAAGTAAAGTATCTGAATCAAATCAGGCGACTTTGCAGGAGGCACGGGATTAGCCAGTTCGAATTTCTCGTCTGCCTCGCTGTTGTACTCTAAGGCGAAATCCTTAATAGCCTTGCAGTCGAGCGCAAACTCTTTTGCTGAGGCGACACCATCTGATAGTTTTGCTACGCCTTCAAAAACATTCTTAGGCATTTCAAACTTCGGAATCAATTTTGCTAAATCCATGACCTGCTCCTATTTACCGCTAAAACCACTAAAGGCGTCTTTGAGTTCGCTCTCGGAACCTCCGACGTGATACCAGAGAATGGCACCAAATCCGGCACCACCAACGAGGTAGACCGGCAACATGACTGTCTTTTTAACGACATGACCAACACGCTTTAAAATCGGGCGTTTCTCTTGAGCGCTGCAATCAGAAATCGAACACAGGCAAAACAATATCAACAAAGTCAAAAACTTTTTCATAATTCTCCTTTGAGTTGCTTGTAAACAGTAAAAGCGCCTGGGCGCATGTCTGTAGTCTCTATACGTCTGCGTCCTTTAGGAGCCGACTTGTCTGGGATAGTGCCACGTATCATCATGTTTTCGTGCGCTTTGTCAAAGTTATTCATGACGTAGTTGGACTTGTCGGCTGCTCCAAAAGCTTTGCCGTTGTAGCCCCAGAAGAAATCTTTTATCTCAGCATCTGTCGCTTGCGGCGTTATCTTAGGGTCGCAGTGATGTCGCCCGTGACATGCAGCCAGGAACATAGCCGCTTTGAAATCGTTCACGCCACGCGCTACGATGTCAGCCTTTTGTGCAGCGGTCAGGTTGCTGTAGTGGTCTAGTAAGAAATGTAGTTGATTGTCAGGTGGTGGCGGGTCGAATTGAAATTGACCGCCAAGAGTTTTTGGCACAGCCACGCTGAAAGACTCGCGATACCAGACTGCGCACACAGCTTCCCACGGAACGCCTGTAGCTTCTTGCACGCGCATAAAATCCGGCTTGTACTTCAAGCAGGTCTTTATCTGAGATTGGTCGAGTCGCTTAGCCATGACTACTATTGTAAGTAGTAAGTCTAAAAAGGTATAGTCCCATCTGGATTCAAATCTGGTATTACGCGCTTTTGTGGCGGCTCGCCAAAGATTTCTTTAGCCAGGTAATAATTTAAATCTGATACTGGCGGGTTGCGAGGCAAGTCAGCGCCGACGTCAGGGATAACGCTCGGGTCAAGTTCACGCTCTTGGCGATTGCGGTTCTTGTTAAGCCTCTGCTTTGTCCTCTGTTTGAACATTTCGATTGTGGCAGCGTCTCTTTTCTGTGGCTGTGCTCGCACTTTGAAGAATCGCTGTAATCTGTTTTCGAGCATGTTGGGCGCTAAAAATGGCTCGCCTTTGCCGATAGAGCCACCGCTTGCATCTCGGTCGATGCGCTGGTCGTCTAGCCAGCTAAGCGCTGTTGGTCTATACGGATAAGTAAGCAAGTCTCTGAACTCAGCCTCTTGCTTTGGAAACGTAGCTTTAGCTATAGCCTGAATCATGTTGGGCGTTGGGTGCATTTCGATATACTCGTCTTTGTTTTCGTCATATCGATACTGCGAACCTGAGGCGTCGTGGATTAAGCTCGGGTCCGAGAAGTCAGCACCTGAAGCTGGGTCAGTGTGAGCGAATGTCATGCCGTATAGATTAAGTAGCGGGTTAAAGCCTGGGTGTCCTGCATCTAGCTCTTGGCTTATGCCAATCTGAAGCATTTGCAGAGCCAGCTCTGGCGACTGTGTGAACGGCGAAAAACCGGGCGAGCGTACAACCAGAGGCAAGCCATTCCTGTCGAGGCGTGGCGAGCCGTCTGGCTTGGTTACAAGTATGCCGCCTTGCTGTTTCTCCTGTGATGTTAAATCAGTGCTTTGCAGGTAAGGCGACTGCTTTGTTATTTGATTAGCGATTGTGTATTTAACCGGCGTCTCTGGCAGCTTCATGGTCATAGTGACCGAGTGCTTGAGCCAGGGGTAAAACGGTATCATCGCCTTAGCGAATTCATCCATGGCAGATAAGACGCCAGGACTTGGCTGTCTGCCGTACACGCCCATTCGAGCGTCTACTTCTTTACCAGCTCTGTCACGCTTGAACTGTGTGCGCTGCAATGACAAGTCGTCATTCACAGCCTGGACCACTTTGTCATAAGCACCGCTTATCTTCATTGCCGCAGCGTCTGGAATGTCTTCCATTTGCTTAAGCATGTTGTAAAGATAAAACGTATCATTGAAATACTTCTCGGACTCGTTAGCAACCGTGGCGACGCCTCGACTGTACGCCTGTACGTATCCGACTTTTCTGCCAAAGTCGATAATAGTCTTGCGACTAGCACGCTTAAGCGCACCGCCAAGACTAGGCTTGTACTGAATCTGGTCTTGCCCAAACTGTGTCATGGCTTTCATTCGACGCACACCAGGCACACCATATCCGGCTGTCTCTTTGGTGAAGTTGTTTACCCAGATACCTTTAGGGATGTTCTTGTCTGAGGCGAGTTTGTAGGCAAGCATACTCGGCACAATGTCTTTTGGTCCTCTGAACATAGCGCCATTTAAAATAGTGCTTGTCTGCACGGCTTGCTGTGCTGCCCAGTACATGTCATACATAAGTGTGGCATGTTTAAAAGTGTTGGTTATCTTGTGAGCCACTGAGCCGCCAAGCTCAGCCGCTTTGACTGGTTTACTTACATTGAACTGAAGCGCGTCTACAATCTCTTTTGGTAATTTCACAGACTCAGGTGTGCCCCGTAAGATGTCTGCCATCATACCGTCTGTAACAGGTCCGTCTGCCCCTGCAAGGAGCTTCATGTATTTATGGACATCGAAGTCCACGCCTGCGACTTTAGCATCGCCAAAGCGGTCCATGATATCTCTGAAGTATTGTCTATACCTTAAGACGGCAGCGTTCTGTACGGCGCGAGTACCAACAGATGCAGTGAGGCTATTGCTAGTCCTCAAGTTAGGCTCTGTATGGTCTGGTGTGCGGACGTTCTTCTGGCGTTCCATCAAAGACGCAGGTGTCCCGCCCTCGTCTGCTGCGAACTTGCGTATACTTCTCATGCCTGGCACTTTGTTGCGCATAAGGTCGCCGCCCTTCATGATGCCAGCAGCTTGCGCCGCTTCCCATTCGTGGACTATGCCGACAAATGGTATAGGCTTGCCACTCTTTGCAGCGTAGCGCTGTATCTCTCTAAGCGCCCTAATGCCTTCGTGCGAATCCCAGAATCCGTCAGGGATATCTGGCAACCGCTCAGGTGCGCCACCTGGCTTAGTGCTCAGTCTGTATCTCGGCTTATTTCTCAGCTTATAAAATGTCTCAGCCGCAGTCTGGTATTGTCCCTTCAATGCTTGATGCTCGGTTATGAGCCCGTCCTCAAGCATCTTTTGTTTCATCTTCTCGCCAATCATGTCGGCTTGCTTCCACACTGCTTGGACTTCAGGGATGCCCTCAAGTTTTCTGCGGTACTTGATATTTCTGTACTCGCCAGCCTCGACTAACATGCCGCGCAGTTGCTTAGGGACTTCCATCTCTAAGCGCTCAAGCTCTGCAATGTCAGCCTGAAGCTGCTTGTAGAACTGCGGGTCTTTGGTCATTTGATATAAGATATTGGCGGCGTTTGTAGTAGTCAAAGCCTGCTTGATATTCTTTGGCAGTTTGCGATAAAAGCCATCTGTGATGTTCTTCTGTACAGCGCCAGCGATAAGCATACGCGGTGTTGGTTTTGGCAGTGCGCTTAACTCTCGCGCAGCTATGCCCATAGCACCAACGCCAGTGGCGGCGTCCATGCCAGCATAGAGCGGGTGCTGAGTTCCGTAGTCTACGATTTTGCCAAGCTCTTGACCAGCTTCTTTGAACTTGCCTTGAAACATGTTGACGGCAGCGCCACGAATGGGCTGTCCATACGTCTTATCAAAAGCTTGCCCGCCCATGTCTAGCATATGCAACATGGTCGCGCCTTCGCTCTCTGTCCATCCAAAGGCGGGCTTAAGCCCTAGCGAGGGTGAGCCCCTCTCGAAATAGAAGCTTTTAGGATTTGCCATCTCCATAAGTCCGCCAGGGATTAGCCCCAGCTTCTGGTCTAAAGGTATGGCTGAGTCTACAAGGTTTTGCGGCACAAGCGTCTCGTAAGTTCGCTGTGCTAAGGCAGAAGCTTGAGTGCGCAGATTCGTATTAAGCGAACTTAAATCACGAATAGCGTTAGATGCAATATCACCTGCCGGATGTTCAGCTGTTTGAAAATTAACTGGCTCGTTAAAGTCGGACGACAAAGGGTCGTCTTGAGACGGCGCTACTGGCATAGGTCCGGCAGGTGAGCGTCCTTGGATAAAGGCATTTACATTAAAAGGGTCAGCCATTTAGTCTCCTATCATAGCTACGCTATGCTCTAGAGCCGTTCCGGTGCGCGTAGGGTCCACGCCTTGCGCTCTCTTGTATCGGCTTTGAAACGCTTTTAACTGCTCAAAAGTAGGCTTGTAGTTAGTTGCTTGTAGGAGCTGACGTAAAAGATAGTACTGATTCGCTCTTGTGATGTACTTAGCATTGTCACGAATCGGCGCGAAACTCTCACTAGCACCGCCAGACAGCATTCCGCCCGCTAGGCGGGTATTCGCCATGGCTTTAGCGGGAGCCGCTTGTAGAGGCGCTTGATTTAGTAGTAGCCCTGGATTCTCATTCTGCCTGCCAGGGACTCTGTGCAGTCGGTTAAGGATTTGACGCAAGTGGTCGTCGCCCTTCTGCCCGAACAGTCCCTCGCCTAGTTCTGCCTCTGTCGGAGACTCATTCATCTTGCCGATGATATTGAAAAAGTTCGGCAAGTCAGTATTGCGCAACCGGTCCAAGTAATCTACAGTATCCGAGGTCAATTCCTGCATGGCTTCGTTTATTGTTTTGTTCTCGGCTCTAGCGCTACGCATATGGTCGGCGTGCTCGCGCCCAGATATACGCACATCACTATTGTAGCCAGCTACTTCGTTCTGTTCACTGTTTTTTTTTAGGACATCTCGAAGAGTCTGGTCGCCTGATTGCGGCTGCTCTGCAACCATCTGCCTTGGCCTTGCAAGTCTCATCTGAGTAGGCGTAAGCGCACCGGGTCTTGGCGCTCTGCTCATACCGGGTATATCACCTGAACGCTGTAAGAGTGCACCGCGAGCGAATGTGCCAGGTGCTGCTACTTGAGTAGGCTGCTGTTCGGCAGGACTTAGAGGTGCTGAGACTGTCGCTTGGAGTAAGTCATAAGACTCGTTGAGTGAGTCTCTTGCTTCCATTAAGCTCGGCAAGTCTTTGGTTAGTTGGTTGTACTCCTTGAGCATGACCTTAGCCAATGGCGGGTACTTCTCAGGGTTAGGTCCAAGCTGCATCTTAGCCAGCGTATCGCCTAGTCCCTTCCATCGGTCTAACGGTTGCTGTGCTCTAATTCGCGCTTCTTTGGCATAAGCTAGGTCTTTCATGGCTTCTGCGCGGAGTCCGGCATTCAGCCTGTTTTGAATTAACGGCTCACCATACTTAGCGCTGAATCTAGCATTGTCCGCTACGATACTTGCACGATTATGCGATGTCGAAATCTTATCGCCTGTGGTTGCACCTGCGACTTGATTGCGATAACCACCGTACTCAATTGCTTGATTCTGTATCGTCTGTCTGCCAGGGTTCATAGCTTCATTGTAATTGTATCTCTGGTCTTGCAGGTCGCCTCTGCCTAGAGCGTTCTCTAGCTGAGCGTCTTTGTACTCAGGTCTTGGAACACTTAGAGTGTCAGTCAAATCTACGTTGTGTAGATTCTTCATAGCCATGATGTACTTCATACGCTCAGGACTGTCTTCTTTGTAATTGTTGATACCGTACTGTCCAAGTTGCCTGCGGTCAGTCTCACTAGCCGGAGCAGGCGTGTTGTGCTTCTGCCACTGCATCTGATTGTCCATCATGTTATTGTAGATAGACGCTTCGCGTGTACTTGCGTGCTGGTCAGCCGTCTGCTCTATTCTAAGCCCTGCTTCAATCTGGTCAGCGATAGCTTTGTAACGAGCGTTAAAGCCCGTGGCATACGTCGCGAATTGACGGTCTTGCTGCAAGGCGATGTTTGGATTCATAGCGCCAGCCATACGGTTAGCCACTCCACGCCAGCCGCCTACGGCTCTTGCGTGTACAGGTGGCTGCATACGCTGCATTTGCGCCACGCCATTGTTAGCATAGCCTTGTCCAAAGCGGCGAGCGCGGTCTTCTCTTTGGCGGACTTGCTGAATTCTGCCAGCCGGGTCGTCAATCTGTTGATACGGATTGTACATCGGCTGCACTTGCATATTGTCGCTACCACCGCCAGGCTGCACTGGCATCGGCATCTGTTGCTGCGGCTGTGCGTACTGCGCTTGTGGAGGCTGCATAAAAGGACTTTGCTGATAAGGCTGGTCATAGCCCCAGTCCGGTTGAGTAACCGCTTGTGCTGTCACTTGGCTAGGGTCATAGGTTCTGTTGCCGATTTGAATCCCGCCAGTGCTCTCACCTCTTGGACTGAGCGCTGCTAGGTTAGGCATTTGGATAGGCTCACCACGATAGCCCGTGGCTATGTTATCCGCACCGCTATCGGCAGGCATTTGAATAGCGCCAGGCTGCGCAAGCGGGCTAATGCCAGGTAACTGAGCCTGATTCATAGTCAGATTGGCATTGTAAGTTTCGTTCTGCGTCTGCTGAATCGGCGTGTAATAAGTATTGATGCCGCCAGTCGTAGGCGTGCCATAGAAGTTTTGAATAAAGCCTGAGTCAGAGACAGGCACAATTGGACTACCGCCAGATGTTACTGGCACATTGCCGCTAGTTTGTTGTACGCCGCCTGATAGTGTGACCATTCGCTTTACCTCTTACACTAAATAGTACAACCGGATTTCACTAAAGCCCATAGTATGTCCCGCCAAAGATTGGGTTGCCATTGCGGTCCCAGCCTGTCTGACCTTGATAGCCTAGCGGGCTTTGTCCGTAGCCTTGAATCGTGCCATTGCCCAGTACTACGCCGCCAGGGTTCGTATGCCCGGTTGAGTCAGCACCGAGGCTTGCCCAGCCGCTAGGGAGTCCACTATGGCTAGGCTCGGCACCGGGCATACCGTTAAGGGGCACGCCGTTCTTACCCACAATAGAGCCAGTAACTTGAGTTTGATAACCAGGGATAGCATTAACCTGCCCGCCAGCGTTATTTGTAAACGGACTCGGATTAGGTTGCATCCAATCAGGTAAGCCTGAGTTAGGCTGCCCCCAGAAGACCGGATTATCAAGACCATGTAATCCAGGTATCCACTCATTGGCGGCTGCGCCCGTGCCAGTGTACGCATATCCATTAGTTGCGGCAGAAGCATTACCCATTCCCTCGGATTGATAGGAGGGTGAGATTACGCCAGCTTGGATACCTTGTGGATAAAGCTGATTAGTTAAGTAGTCGGCTGTGTCAGCCCATGCAAGTAGTGCAGGGTCTACGTTCACGCCTGGGATAGAGCGTAAGAGCCGCCCCTTCTGGTCGCCGTCTGGGAACAAGATTGTGGAGCCCGCGCCAGACTGATTCAGTGCTTGGTTACTAATATGTTTGTTACTGAGTATCGCATTGCCAACAACGTCATTAGGATTAACAGCAAGACGAGCTTGAGCATTAGCAGCGTTCGCCTGTAGCATGTATTGGCGAGCCGCTTCTTGTAGCTCAGGTGGCGGGTTGCGAATGTACGAAGTGATAGCCATAGTGTTAGGCTGTCTACCGTACTGCCCCATATAAGCTGACATATTGCCAGTTCTTTGAGCTTCAATATAAGCCTTTTGCATGTCCAGTTCAGTCTGAACACTGCTAGGAATATTGATAGACGCGCCTTGGTTAAGTTGATAGTATGGCGTGCCTTGATAATTCTGTTTAGTGACATCCATGTTAGCGCCTTGGCTAGCGCTGGTCAGACTATTCCTGAACATCGCATCGGTGACGTTGTAAGCGCCCTGGCTGCCTAGTGTAGGCGAGCCGCCAAAAGCGGTGTTTATCATATTGCCTGCGGCATTAGCAGCGCCAATGATTGCCCCATAGAGACTGGTGTTAGAATCTTTTTGTCCAGTATTACCAAGTGTCGCATAGCCTGAGCCGTAAGCACTCGGATTATACAAGCGGTCGTTCATGATACCTTGTATCTCGTTCTGGGCTTGTGCTCTGCCTGGGTCATAGTCATAGAGCTGTTGACTAAAAGCATCGCCATAAATAGCGGGATTGCCAGGGCTGTACTCACTTGCATAGTTTGACTGCCCTGGATAGCTCGCATAAGGACTAGCGCCGTCTCTGTCGTACTGTTGTGGCTGTTGTTGCTGAGCTTGGAGCTGCTGCTGATAAGCTTCAAGTGCTGTCGGCTGATTGTAATGCTGATAAGCTTCGCCTAGAGTCTTGAGTTCCATACCTACATAGACTTGTGACAAGCCGCCCATCGCCGCTATCTCAGCAAGCGTCTTAGTATCGCCACCACCTACGCCATGTGCTTCGACATACTCGCCATTTGGCTGTATCTGCCAAGTCATAGGCTGTGCAGTGGTGCCGTAGTACTGCCCTTTGAACATGCCTTCAGTGCCGATAAAAGGCGTAGTCTGTACTTGCGGCGTTTGAGTCGGTTGCTGAGTAGGCGTTTGACCGGTAGAGCCTGTCTGAGTCTGGGCTGGGTTATTGTTATAGAAGTTCTGCTCAAATCGACTGGTCTGGATAGGACCATTTGTAGGCTCTAACGGTACGTTTAAACCGCC
>OFRC01000351.1_pt1 | contig 12657 bp, 32 predicted proteins | sample 1543051 | NCBI WGS metagenome assembly OFRC01 (sample SAMN07774231, study PRJEB24372) | wastewater metagenome
GGCGTTACACATTGCTCTCGCAATGCTGCCGTCTACCGCGTCAATTTTAAGCAAGCGACCTTTCCCTAAAACGGCATTCTCAATCGCGCGGGCATCCTCTTCACTCAACACGGTGACCCTCCTGTTGTGAGCTCAGACTGTACGGACTACCTAGTCCAGTAGGGCAGTTCGCGCGTGAGCAGCAATACCCCATCACCATCTTGATTTCAAGGCCGCACTCGCCGCAAATGGCGATGGTGCTGTCTGAGCGCATTGGCTTGACTGGCGCACGCTTTGGTATCAACCGAACGCCTTTGCGCCGCGCTTTTTCTTCTGGCGTCTCAATTACGATGTCAGTCATCTTCATAACCATTCCTTTCCAAGAATCTCAGGGATAAACGAGGGATAAAAACAAGCAACCGACAACTTCCGCGCGGCAACTTCAATTTGTTCTGGCGTCATGCTTGCTCCTGTTGCGAATCGGGAGGGATGGGGCCGAAGTAGCGCGTCATCGGAACACGCCTAAGCTCGCGCTCTGTAGGGAAGAAAATGCAGTGAAAGTCTTCGCTGCCATCAATGCCGATTGAGCGCATTACCCAATACCCCGGCTGGTCTGGTGCGTCTCGCCATTGTGGGGTGGTCATTGGGCGTCTCCTTGTGTTTTCAGTGCACGTAGACTGGCGTTGAATTGCGCGATATAAGCGGCCTGCACCCAAATGCCTCCCGTGACTATCGCCGCCTCCAGCGCATCCTCACGCGCTCGCTCGGCTCCGAGTGCGAAGGCGCGTCTCGCGACCTCCGTGAATGTCAACTCCATGTCATCATCAGCGATGCTCGCGCCGATCCCTTCAAGCTCTTCATCGCTCAGCATGGCGGCTCTCCTGTTTAACCTCTGCAACCAATAGACGTTCTGGTGGTTCACATTCACCGGGCGTAAACTCAAACACGCCGTCAGCGCTCAGGCAATCCCAACATTCTTGGTGGTAGTGGTTTCTGTAGGGGTGCCCGTCCATAAATCCGCTCTGCTGTACGTATTTCTCACCGACAGGAATCCGCCAATAGCAGGCGACACATCGATGCGCCTTGCGCGCCTTTGGGCTGGTCGGCGTATCGTGAAAATTGCTCATGACACAACCCCCGAGTCCCCCAATCCCACCCACAGACGATCAGGTTGCTCTGCTTCTTGTGGGTAGGCGTCGTTCAATTGAAGGCGTCCATTAGCAACGCATGATTGCAGTTCAGACGCTGGCAACGCAGCATCCCATGCGTCATAGCGCTTTACATCGCGCCCCTGTTTCCATTGCTTGGGTTTGCTCACGGTGATTCCTTTATCCAGATGATGTTGCGGTTATCGGTGCGTCCTTCGTAGGTACACGCTGCCGCGCCACAATTCAAGAGGTCATTGAGAAATGCGCAATCCGTACAACAGCTGAACCGCTCCGCCAGATACTTAGTCCCATCAGGCGCGGTGTAGGTGTTTTCATCGGTCATACTCACCTCAAATGTAGAGCTAGAAGGGAATCCGGTTATCGTCATCGTCGGAAGGCTGCGCCGTGCCCTTGGATGCCATCTTAGGCGCGTCCTGCTGCGTCTTGCCACCCAATAGCGTCACATCGTTAACGCGCACCTCCTGAGACGTTTTGACGACTCCTTCCTTGTCTGTCCATTTGCGCTCTGACAGTTCGCCACTGATACCAACAAGCTGCCCTTTTGTGAGGTATTGCTGCAACGCTTCTACGCGCTTACCAAAAAGCGTGCACCGCGCCCAAATAGTGCCTTTCTTGTCGCCATAACCGAAGTCAACGCCGACCGAAAAGCTGCCCGCCGCGTCGCCGTTCGGCAGATACCGAACCTCAATGTCGCGCCCGAGTCGTCCCGTGAATGTCCAGATGTTCATGCTGCTACCTTTTGGTTATCGCCAATACGTTTGAATGCCGAGCGGGTTTTGCTGTCCAGTTGCGACCAGAGCGCTACCTTGTCGTCCGAGTCCAGACCGAACGATTGAAGGATCTCAAAGGCCCCCGCGTAGTTCTCCGCGCTGGTGTACTCGCCAAGCGCTAGAACCATGTCGCGAATCGTCGATTGCTTCGATTCCGGCAGCTTGTTGAATTCGATCTTCGGGGCGCTGCCTGATTCCAGTGTCCGAGCTGGTCGCGCGCTCACTTCTGGCGTGTGTGCGTCGGCATCGTTATCACCCTCAGTTGGAATGGCAAACGCCTGAAATGCCGCGTACTTATAAGCCGCAGACATCGCTTTATTAGTGGCCTTGTCGCCGCTGTCCATTGCTTCGCCAAAGGTCTTGACGGTGTGCTTGGTTCCATCCTCAGCGCAGACAAAATCAAATTCCGCGTCCACAGTCACATAGAACAGCGCGCCGCCCGATTTGGACTGGCGCTCTTCACACTGGCGCGTCAACATGCGCGGGAGAATGCATAGGCCATGCTTCGCCAGCAGTGGCGCGATTGAGTTGTAAACGTCGTCTATCCCTCGGAACTTGTATCCGGCTCCCTGCGAGTTCGTCCGGTCCTTGCTGATACCAGTAGTCGCCAGTGCTGATTGCACTGCGTTGATTGCTTTGTAAACGCTCATGTTCACCTTTCAAATATTCAAATTCAGCCGTGTCCCATTGAAGGCGTGACACAGCTATTTCTCTTTCGCAATGGCTGCGTCGAAGTTCATGCGCGCGTTTCCGCCAATCGCCACATCACGAGGCCACGCAATGATAAGCACAGGCCGCGTCTTGCCGGGTTGATACTCGTACTCGAAATCAGCGGACAACAGATTGCGCTGCACCCAATCCAGCCGTTCCGCATCCTTCCGCAGCGCCTCTATTTCGGCTTGTAGGGCGTCGACTGCGGCTTTGTTGTAAAGCGGCACGTCCTCCGGAATTAACTTCACCACCGAAACACAAGCATTTACTGATGCCTTGAGAACTAGAGCCTCAAACACCGCGTCAGGCATCCACGCCACCGGCTTAACATCGCTCATGATTGCCCCATCGCTGCACAGATTGTTTTGTACGCGGTCTGAGCGTCAGAAAAAGATTGGTAACTAAGCCCGATCAAATTACTGTTGTGACTAAACGATGGCGAGTACGGCCTCGGAATCGTCACCGTGATAGTGCGAGCCTTTTCTCTGATGCGGTAGCGGCTTACCCCATCAGGCCAAAAGCCTTTTGCGGGAACCCATTGACGATCCCCCGAAGTCGCCAGTATTTCCACCTCATGCGCCCCATCCTGAGCAGCCTTAGCCGCATCACCGAAGAGAACGTATGTCCAGCCGTATTTATCTGTTTCGCCGATGTTCATTGCTGTGGCTCCTTGAGTGCGTACCACCCATACCCATCGCATTCGGGACAGGTGGCGGCGGGATTGTCAAACGAGAACCCGCCGAGCCTCATGTCAATAGTGCCGAGCCCTTCGCAACATTCGCAAACAACCTCACCATCTGCGAGGTCTTCTTGGGTGACTGCAATCGTCATTTGAACTCTCCGAATAATTGGTCAACTTCCTGCTGATTCATCGCCTTGCGCAACTTGAGAACGTCGCGCTTCTGGTGATACGCCCGATGCGCCTCTACGCGCGCAGGATCGTTCAGCGCGGGCCAGAAAAATAAAGTGATAGCGAGGATCATGTTTAGGGTGCGGGGTCATAGTGAGCACACCCGGCAAGTCGTTGCGCGATTGTTTTTGCGAATCTCGCGTCCGCTGGCGAACTCTTTGCCAAGCTCCTCCATTGATGCGGGCCATGTATCGCGGCCAGCGCTACGGAACGTATGCCCGGTTTTCTTTTCCAGCGCGACACCTTGCGCCCAATGATCGGGGTAGTTGTCGTACAGCGCTTTCCACTCACCAAGGCGTTGATACGGGCACAATCCGCAGTCCGTGCGATCTGGAATGGTTACTCCACGTTTTGCCAAATAGCGCCAAACGTCGGCCTCGGTAAATCCTTGCTCGCGCAATGGAAAGCGAATCTTCATGTCTTCACCGAAGATGCCGGGGCGCGATTCCTCGTCAGCGCGCAAGCCGACATAGAGAACGCTTCCCGTTGGTAACGACTCCATGTATTGAATCGTCGGCTCAATCTTCAAGATGCGAGTACACCAGCGCATACGGAAGTTCGGCAACATGTTCATGGTTTCGCAAAGCTCAACCAGATCAGCCGTGTGCGTGACAGGCTTAATTGGCTGGCCTAGCATCGCCTCCAATTTCGACCAGTGCGCAATCATCGGCGGCAGCTCGTTTCCTGTGCGGTTGCAAATAAATTCGTACTGGCGCGGTTCGTTTTCGACAAGCCACAGCGCGAGCGCGGTAGAGTCTTTGCCGCCAGATAGCCCAACAACATGCTTTGGCTCGCTCACTTCTTCACCTCCAGAGCCATCTGCGCTGGCACGTATTTGACGATCCGCACTTTCACGCCTTCAAAAATCTGGCGCGACTGCTCTTGTCGCTCACGGGCAGACCGTCGGTCGCGGTATGCGTTGATCAACTCCCACCCGTTTGGGTGAAGTCGCTCAACAACCCAAAAATGACGTTGATTCATTTCCGAATGTCTCCAGCCATCTGCATCGTCTTAACCGGCTGCGACCTGTACTGATCGACCAGCCACCAGCCCGCACAAATACCAAGCCAGAACGCGATAGCTGCTGTAGTGACAATCGTCAGGTGACGCGCTACACGCTCATCGGCTTCTGCCTTTCCTTCCGGGATGTTGTGGAATAGGTTGCTGTTCATTTGGCGCGTTCCGCAAAAAACGCTAGAAGCGCAATCAGGATGAACGCAAAGCCGATAGCGACACTCATCGAATCAGGCTTGTAGCTGGCAATCCAGATCGTTCCGATGATTCCGAAGTATTCAGAGTTCTTCACGCTTCCACCCCCACATCACAATCAGTAGTCACCGGATCGGCCTTGGAGAGCAACAGATTGCGCACAAATTGAAATTCAGCATTGCGATACGATCCGTATGCGTAGATTCGCGGCTCGTTGAGGTTGTGTCCATCGCGCTGTATGTAGTCCTTGCAGCCCTGCTCTGTAAAGCAGGCGGTCACGAACTCCCATATCTCGATGTACCCGATCTTTGCGCATCCATCGGGCGGCGTGAAGTGCTCTTCGCAGTGCGCTTCAATTTCCGCAATCTCGTCGCCGTCTGTGACCTCTTCGCCATCGCGAACCCACGAATATTTGTCTGTGTAGTCTTCGTCCATGCCGCCGATGATTCGTTTCTGTTGAACGGCAAATAACGGCTGGTCAGTTGCGCGATTGTTTTGAGTGGCGATGAGTTGACCAATGCGTTTTGCCCCAGCCTCTAGCGCGTCTGCCGCTTCGATAATTTCGCTCACGCTGCGATCCTTTCTTTAAGTTCACGTTTGCTCGCGCGATAAGCGTGCGGGTACTTGTCCCACAGCCTTTGCGCGTACTCGTTCACAAGTCGTTTGTTCAGTGCGTCGATGTTGCCGACCAGTTCATCAGACGTTTTCGCCAGCAGCGCGAACATGTACGACTCGTAGTTCTGCCCGAAGATTTCAAACATCACATCGTCGTCATCGTGAAGCGCTGCGGCCAATTCCTCTACGCTGGCGTAGCTGCCTTCGCATGGGTACATCATTCGCCTCGGGCTTTCTTGAGGGCGGCAAAGCATCGTTTAATGTCCTCGCTCTCCGTCTGAATCGTGGCCTTTTCAACTGGCACGCTATTGCCGCTGGTGAAATACAGCATCAACGTTGCCAATGCTGAATAAAGCTCTGGTGCCGCTGCTATTAGGGCGGCGTTGGCGTCGGCTGGATAGCCCTGCACGTCTTCGCCATACCATCCGACATGAGCACTTGCGATCGGCCTGTCGCCAGCAACGCCTCCGCCGTTTTCATAAAGCTCGTCAGGGTGTCGCCGCCAAATGCGCCCGTCACGGTCGGCAAACCACGGGCCAGCAGTAGCCTTCAATTCGTTCATGCCTTACCCCTTACAGATGGAAACGCAGGCGTCTCCGGAAGATTCATCGCGTCGAACAATGGCGTTGGTTCGCGCATCATTGCGGCTAGGCGCTTTGCTTGCGAGGCGTCTTGGCAATGCAGCGTTGCAATCAATTCAGCAGGAGCCCACAATTGGATGCCGTCTTTGAACGCGTAAACATGCCACCCCTTAGCGCGCACAGTCGCAGCTATAGCCGTGGCGACGTCTTCTACTGCGTTCATTTTTCGGCCTCTTGCCAGCCGCCAAGCCAGCGAACAAACAACGGACTTTGCTCGTGAGCGTCTGCTATGTCTTGCTGGTCAATAACCGTTAGATACGACGGGCTGCTTTTCGAGGCCTTCCACAGCGCCACCCGATACCGCAATACCTGTGGCTTGATGCGCCATTGGTATCCATCGCAGAAGGGATCAATCGCGTGCGGCGGCTGGTCGTACCAATGCTTGCTGGTGGTCTGTGCCCACTGCAAAACCGCCGCATCATCAGCAACCCACTTCATCGCTACTTCGTGCCATTTCCCGCCCGGAAGAATTGAGCGGACTTCATCTTTAGTTGGCATACGTGCTCCTGATCTGGTTAGTAAAAGCCAATCCAAGAACCGTCGCTCCCGCCATGCGCTAGTAAGTCGGCAATGAATTGACGCTCTGGCGCGAGGTCTTCGCTGTCGGGGAGTTTCCCGGACGCGGCCTCAATCACGGGGCGAGCAAAGTACACGCATTCGCCATTCCCCGAGCAGCCCGCGTAATACTGTTCAGCCCCGAGCGCCTTGTAAATCGCGTCGTTCAACGGATTGCCAGCGCCGCGCCTCAAGTAAGCGATTTCGGCAGAGCCTTTTTGTGCGTACCCGCTAATATCGTGACCCATTTCTCCACTCCCACTAATGCAGCGCTAGCTGCGGTTGAATATCTGTTTACGCTTCTTCCAGCGCCTTGATTTCGTCGTCCCACCGAAGCGATGACTTGCCGTTCCACTTTTTCAGCTTCGACAGAATCAGCGATTCGCGGCCCTTCCATCGCTTGGCAATGGCTACAGACAGCGCCACTTCCATATCAGCAGCGCGCTCCAGTGCGGCCCTACGAGACGCATCAATCCCGCGCGCAACATAGTCGCTCACGTACGCAGCCGCATCAGGATTCTGCTCGATGTATGCCTGTACGCTGCTGAAAAAATTCAGGTGCTGTAAGTTCATGTCTGCCTCGGTTGAATATCTGAATGCGTGTTGTGGTGGAGCGTCGGGAATCGAACCCGAAGAACGCTGGATTTCGCATCACGTCGATCAACTGCCAGCGACCTAAGCCCACACGGAGCAACCCGAATAAACCCAAGCCCGCAGCGCCCTTATGCCAAAACGCCCCATCACAACTCACACTCTCTCTACCTATCGAAGCGGACTAGCCGCCTATGCCGCGATACGTTTGCCGCCAAGCTCACCACGACCCCACGGCGCGTACTTGTTGCGCTCAAGTTCCATGTAGGTTGCTTTGGTAACCGTCACGCGGTTGTCGCCAGTCGGATTGCCACGCCAAATGCGGATGGTTCCGGCGAGTGGGTTGTTCGGCACGCGCAGCACTGGCATCGTGAGCGCCTTAACGAGTTGTCCGTTTGTGTAATTGCGTTTCATCTAAATCACTCCTGTTTAATCGTTGATCTACCTATCGAAGCGGACTAGCCGTTTATGTCCTCAGCGAGCGGGTCATAGCCAAGAGCAAGAATGCGGTGTTTTTCCGCTGACTCAACGCCGTCTTCAACGACTTCCTCATCAGCCATTTCGGGCAACGTGTCAGGCATTGATTGCCAATAGCGCCACAGCTTGATTCCGTCTTCTGGCGAACGCAGGCCAAAGCTCAAACTTTCTTCTTGCCAGCCAAGCCATTTAGCAGCAGCTTCGAGTTGCTCGCGGGCGTTCCTGTCGTCCATTTCCATCTCCTGTTTAATCGGGGCCACTTCTTCGATTCATTTCTGTAACTGCCGCAAATCCGGCGAATCTGTCGTTCTGTGTCTCGCTTGCGCACTCCACAAAGGCCGCTTTGTATTATTGTCCGATCTTCTGATCGTTGACCCGGCCCGACTTACCGGCTTCGCTTGCACTTCTGTGTTTGCTCTGCCGATATGTGTAGTGGAACAGATACACACCACCGTGTCAACAACTATTTGCAGATTGTTGTAAAAAAATCGTTTCATCAATCATTCAAGACAATAGGCTCTACAAGGGTGAAATGATGTATTCCACTCCTCGGCTACTTGTCTCATAGAGAGAAAGCTACCGCTCGCATAACGCTGCATTCCATCCACATCCGGCCCTGTCTTCACCTGTGTACCGGAAGGTTTTATTGTGGTCGCTGCAAAACGCCACGGAGGGATTGCGCTAGGTATGCGCGCCCTGTCTTTCTTGATAACCGGCGATTTCAACCGTATTTGTCTCACGCGATCAGGCGGCTGCCGATGCGGAAAATGAAAAAGGCCGGTCTGCTGACCCCTAGATTCACGGTCTAAGAGTCATGAGACTGGCCTTAATGTGCTTCCGTGAAAAGCAGCAACAGGAATGTATCACATTCAAATATATTTCGTCTACCCCCTTGACGCGTCACACACAGGTGATATGCTTCTAGGCATGACAAAACGTAAAAAACAACTCACCGACCGGCAACTGGTAGACGCGGCCGGAGGCGTTCAAGCCGTTACAGACATGTTCGGATTCGCGTCAACCGCTGCGGTTTACAACTGGATCGGTAACGACCCGACGCGCTTTATGCCAAAGCACTGGCGCATGCTTCTGGAAAACAAGGTTGCAGCGAAATGAGCGCCAAGGAAAAACGCACCGTTGCATTGAGCGTGGCTTCACTGGCTAAGGTTTGGGATTGGTGCGAACGCAACGAATCGTCGCCGATAGCGGCGTTTTACGTCACCCTTTGCGAATCTATTGGTGTATTTGATGAGCACGATTACAAGGTAAGCGGCGCGTTGTGGGATTTGTTCCCCAAAATGAGCGCAAAACAGACGACGGATTTGATTTACATGGCGAAACATCGGGCAATGGAAAGCCGCGATAAGTTTGGGCGCGTCATCCTTAACGGCCTGAAAAGCGGAAAATTGAAATGACCTACCTCCTCCTACTAATCCCCGCCGCAGCCCTGATCGCACTGGCGACGCAGAGCACGGTTAGGTTTTTCGATGATGAAGCTGCGAAGGAATGGCTGTGACCGCAGAACTACTACTCGGCTTCTTCTGCGTGCTGGTCGTGCTCGCGCTGATCTGCCTGCTATTCACTGATGACGTCGAATAAATGAACCCCCTCGCAACAGCACAAGACCCGCGCTCCTCCTCCGGCGCGGAGCTGTTGCCTTTCTGGCTGAGTGCAGCCAGCTTTTTGCAACGCTTTGGCTGTTCCTCCCGTCGGCTAGAGTGTTGCAATAAGTTTACGAGTGTGGCTGTATCTTTTCCCGCAATGATCTGTGTGCGGCTGCACCCCTAAACTAACCGCTCGGGAGGGCAAATGGAATACGACAGTTTCATACAAAGCAAAGCTAAGAAGGTCATGCCTGTAGGGTTTTCAGCAACAGGCATCAATCAACAGCTTTTTGACTTTCAGCGCGCAATCGTTGAATGGGCATGCCTTCGTGGTCGCGCGGCTATCTTCGCCGATACCGGGCTAGGAAAAACCCCGATGCAAGTTGAGTGGGCGCGACAGGTAGCCAACCATACCAACGGGCGCGTGCTAATTGTTGCGCCTCTCTGTGTGGCACAGCAGACAGAGGAAGAGTCCGCCAAGTTCGGCATTAAGGCAACTTACAAGCGGCGAGATGACCCGTCTGAGCAGATAATCATCACCAACTATGAAATGCTGGATCACTTCGATCCTACGCTGTTCGCTGGCGTTGTATTGGATGAAAGCTCAATTCTCAAGAGCCACGACAGCAAGACGCGCGTCAAAATAATTGATATGTTTTCCGTCGTTCCTTATCGCCTAAGCTGTACCGCAACGCCGTCACCGAATGACTTCATGGAGCTTGGTAATCAGGCGGAGTTTCTCGGCGTAATGAGCGCGGTAGAGATGCTGGCGATGTACTTCACTCATGACGGCGGCGATACAGCGAAATGGCGCTTAAAGGGTCACGGCAAGAGTCGGTTTTGGGAGTGGCTGTCCACATGGGCTGTCTGCATAAAAAACCCGTCTGACATTGGTTTTGACGGCACTGCATACGTCTTGCCAGAACTTCGACTGACTGAACACGTTATCGAAATCGACAAGCATCTGGACGGCCAGCTTTTTGCTGGCGTGGCTCAGACGCTTACGGAGCGCCGGGAAGCAAAGCGCGGCTCACTGACTGAGCGCATCGCATTGGCCGCGAAGCTCGCCAACGAGATAAAAGGCCCCTGCATCGTCTGGTGTCATCTGAACGATGAGAGCAAGGCGCTGGCCTCTGCAATCGACGGAGCCGTAGAAGTTACCGGCAGCATGAGCGCAGACGAAAAAGAAGCTGCGATTATGGATTTCACGCACGGTATTAAGCGAGTCATCGTGACTAAGCCGTCTATTGCTGGTTTTGGTATGAACTGGCAGCATTGCGCCGATGAAATATTCGCTGGCATGGATGATTCGTTTGAATCGTTCTATCAGGCCGTTCGTCGTTGCTATCGCTTTGGTCAAAAGAAGCCGGTAAACGTTCACATCATCAGTGCATCAACTGAGGGCGCGGTAAAAGCAAATATCGAGCGCAAGGCGCAACAGGCCGAAGAAATGGCCGCATCCATGATGCAGCACATGGCTGAATTTACACGAGCACAAATCAAAGGGGCAACAGTGGAAAAGAGCGAATATCAGACAGGTAAAGCTGGCAACGACAAATGGACGATACATCTCGGGGACTGCGTAGAAGTCGCGCGGTCATTGCCGGACGCATCAATCCACTATTCAATTTTCTCACCGCCGTTCGCCAGTCTGTACACCTACAGCAATAGCGACCGCGACATGGGAAACTGCGCTACATACGACGAGTTCTATCAGCACTTCACGTTTTTGGTTGACGAGCTGTTCCGCATCACGAAACCGGGCCGATTAGTGTCCTTTCACTGCATGAATCTGCAAACCAGCAAGTTCCGCGACGGCGTCATCGGTCTGCACGACTTTCGCGGCGAACTCATTCGCATGTTCTCCGAAAAAGGCTGGATTTATCACAGCGAAGTTTGCATCTGGAAAGACCCTGTTACCGCGATGCAACGAACCAAGGCGCTCGGGTTGCTTCACAAGACCATTCGCAAAGATTCCACAATGAGCCGTCAGGGGATTCCTGATTATTTGGTGACGATGCGTAAGCCCGGAGAAAACACGGAACCCGTCAGCCACACTCACGACGAGTTCCCGGTGCAACTTTGGCAGAAATACGCATCGCCCGTCTGGTTCGATATCAATCCGTCCAATACACTCCAATACAGAACGGCGCGCGAGAACGACGACGAACGGCACATATGCCCGCTGCAGCTTGAGGTTATCGAGCGCGGTATTGAGCTTTGGAGCGCGCGCGGGGATTTAGTGTTTTCACCATTTACCGGGATCGGATCTGAAGGCTACGTCGCATTGCAGATGGGCCGTCGATTCGTCGGGGCAGAACTCAAGAAAAGCTATTTTGACTTGGCTGTACGCAACCTTGAGGACGCGACGAAAGAGAACACGCAAGACTTATTTGGAGAAGCAGCATGAACACCAAAAGCCAATGCGCAGCCATATTGCGCACCTTCAAAAACAAGTGGTTTGACACTGGAATCGCGTTCGATCATTTGCGTATCCAGTCACTCCACAGAAGATTGAGCGACATTGAATCGCTCGGGTACACGGTACGCCGCATCAAGCATCCGAAGATTCAGGGCGCGAAGATTTACCGCATTGAGGGTAAGGCAGCATGAACCACTTACAGGTTCTCCAAGTAAACATCATGCTGCACTGTCGCAAAAAGCCAGTGACAGCGCCTGAACCCGCGCTCAACGGTAGCCACGCCCACACGCAAGCGAAGGTGTACGACATGATCGTTAGCGCTCGCGAGGGCATCACGAACCGCGAGATTACAGACGCGCTACAGGAGCGATACAGCCGCATCGGCCACATCAGCGACCAGCTTTATCAGGATGGTCTCGTACACCGGGAAAAGGTCAATGGTGGCGTTCTTGTTTACTACGGGCGGGCGAATTGATCGAACTCATTCTCCCGTGGCCCCCTTCGGCCAACAACTACATACGCCACGCCGGTAAGTTTCACTACAAAACCCCGGCAGCAAAGGCATTCATCAAAGGTGTTGCCGATGAAGTGCTGATGAAGCGATCCGCAAAGCGTCTGACTTCGCGGCTGCAAGTGGCTATCGACTTGCACCAGCCAGACAAACGCAAGGTTGATATTGATAACCGCATCAAACCGCTGCTAGACGCCCTGCAAGCTGCTTCGGTGTACGTGGACGACGAACAGATCGATTGTCTCGCTGTGAAGCGCTGTGACGCGATTAAGGGCGGTTGTGTACGGGTGACGATAGAGGAAATGCGATGATCCCCGACTGGCTACCCGCTGAAATATGGACGGACTGGCTTGAAGATCGGAAAGAGCGAAAGATTCCGATGACCTCGCGCGACGTCAAAATAGCCTTGCGCAAGCTCGGTGAGTACCGAGAACAGGGCCACGATCCGACAACGGTTATCGAATACTGTATCGAGAAGGGCTATAGGGGCCTT
>OFRC01000352.1_pt1 | contig 12655 bp, 21 predicted proteins | sample 1543051 | NCBI WGS metagenome assembly OFRC01 (sample SAMN07774231, study PRJEB24372) | wastewater metagenome
CGTATATGGTTGTCGCCTTCCCTTTTCTTGTCGCCAGAGAGCGGTAGGGTGTCATCAAGCTGGCTGATGTAGCTTGCGGTTTCAATTGTCATGCTTAGCCCCTTGTGACGCTTAAAACAGAGCCGCTGAACGCTTCTCTGTCGTCGGTTCTCTGTACGCGTTTCACTAGTTGCACCGTTTTCCCGTCAAATAGCTGGTGCGCGTCTGCATCTCGGGTGTGGACTGCCGCCTCTGTTAATGCGGCATACCTGAGCAGGTCAGGTGCGTTCTCGATAAGCCAGTTCGTTGTATTGCTATCGGACAGAGCAGGCAGGCGTTTGTAATAAAGGCCTTTGACAGTCAGCCCATCCGTTGGGCATGGACCGAAAATCAGGCTCCCTCCCTCACGCGCGAAGAAAACAGGCGTTCCCTCTGCGGCTCGGGTCGGGTAGTTTGTATAAATCCACTCGGCTGATTTGCGCGTCAGCTTGTGCGCAGACGATCCGTCAACGTAGAGGAATTTCCACTCCAAAAATCCCGCTGGAATCGTGACAACACCCGAGGCAATGGCCTGCGAGTAGCTCGCTTCCATCGCATGAATGCGAATGTCGTTGTAGATGCGCTCTTCTGCGTCCGCGATGAAAACGGGGATCAGGGCGGTGAGGTCGTTTCGGTGCAGCGTCGTCGCAATGGCAGTCTGTAGCGATGCGTAATCAGTAATCATCCGAGCCACCCATAACGGTCAACGTAGGTAGGTTCATGGTCGTAAAATTTAATTCCAGACGGAGCGAATTTGCATAACGCAGACTGCGGCGGGATGTAGACCTGAATCCCGCGCCCTCGCGCCACTCCAATCAAATACTCCATATTTGCCTTTTGGTAGGCGTATTCGTCCGTGCCGTCCATGTCCACGCCGTAAATCGCTATCTCACGAGCCCCCTCATGGATTGCCAGCGCCATGGCGTATGCAATAGAGCTGTTCCAGTAGGCTTGCCCGATGGTTTCGGCAACCGCTTTAAACGGGTAGTTTTCCTGCGTGTAGAGTTTTTCGCAGTCTTTCAATCGCTCCGCGTAGTCGGGGCCGCGCTTGCTGTGTTCGCTGTCCAATAAGCGCTGGTCGTGCATTTCAAAGTGACGGGCCATGAAAGGCCATCCCTTGTCGTCCCACGGAAGGCCCCACTTTTCCCATGTGTCATCAAACCAGGGAGCATCCGAATGGGTGCTGCTTGCCAGTCCAACAATGGCGACTTTCAAGACCACGATTGCCGTTTCTTCCCGATGGGCGTCCCCGGCATGACCATCAGGGCCTTCTCTTCGGATTGGATGTACAACAGCGCCCGCTTTACCTCGTCCGGGTCGGGACTCAGGATGTTGTAGCCAAGGTTTTTGAGCCGCACCACATCACCGAGATGGATGGTGGCCACCTTGACCAAATTGCCCTTGTAGCGCCCGGTTTCTGGCTGGAGATTCTTGGTCAGAATGTTGTCTGCCAACACCGCCCGGCTGTCGTAGCTGGTCTTGACGACCAGCGAATCACTTGCCTCGTCATAGTGCCGGGTTTCTACAATGTCTGACATTCTTTCCCTTAATAAAAAAGGGAGCCGAAGCCCCCTTTTTGGCTAGCGCAAAACCGCTTAGACCAACTGGCACCACGTAATAATCACCGTGCCGCTGATGGTCTGCGTGGCGTTTGCGTCAACATCGGTGGTCGTGGCATAGGCGGTGTTCAGGTACACGTCCTTTGCCGTCGTGGTGCCGTCAAACTGCGCCGATACGGCCAGGGCGCCAGATACCGCCGTGCCCGCCACATTGATGACGGTTGACGAGGTAAACGCCGTGCTGGGCAGCAAATCGGCCATCGTGCTGTTGAGCGTGGTCGAACTTGCTGTAGCCGTGCCCAGGCTGATAGCACCAGTGCCGCTATTGAGCGTTGACGCAATCGCGCTGGTGGTCTTTTGCTGCAAAGTAGCCGTAACACCCATGACCAGCAATCGCCCTTGCGGGAAATCGTAAATCTTGGTGCCCTGGTACTCTGTGCCGTTGACCACGGCCTGCGGCACGTTGTTCAGCGTCAGAGTGGTCTGGCAGAACGGGCCGAACTGCACATGCTTGGTGACGATCTCGCCCGAAGCTGGCGCGACTGCAGCGCCTGCTTTGTCGAGCGGGTCGCCGTCAATCACATGGATGCTGCCCGTGTTGGGCTGAATTGTTTTGAAACTTGGCATTTGATGGTCCTAAAAAGATAGGCCCCGAAGGGCCATGTGTTGTTAGGCAGCAGCCAAGTCGTAAACCGCGGCATGCGCTTTTTCATTGCACACTTCCAGCGTGTATTCCACAATGATCTGCTTGCGCTCGCTGTCGCCGGTTTTCGCCAGGTCGTGCGAACGGAAGTCACGCAGCACCGCAAATTTCGCCATCTCGGTGTCAACGAAGTAGATGACATCGGTGGGCGCGTGGCGGCAAGGCACAAGGCGGACTTCATTGCCCAGCGGGTCAATGTAGATGTCCACCGAGTTGACCACCTTCTTTTTGTCGCCGTCGCTGGTTTTGGTGGATGATCCAGTGAACGATGCAAACCGGCGCTTCTGGAAAGCGTTCAGGATGCCCAGCGTAGGTTTGCCGCCATTCGCCCAGGACAAGGCCAAAGCGCTCTCTACCTGCGACTCTTGCAGGGCGCGGGGCGTGCCATCGGTGTGAATGTCGGTCCCGTTACCAGCCGATGCGGTAGCGTCGGAAGCTTTGTCAATGTTGGTCTTGACCCAAGCTTGCAAACCAGCAGAACGAGGGGCCAGCGTGGCGTTACCAGCAACCGATGCAACATTGGCAAGCAGAGTGGTTTCAACGTCGGTTTTCAGCTCTTTCATGCGCGCTTCCATCTGCGCTGCCATCTTTGCCTTCCGGCCTGCGTTGTCCACCGCCTCTTGTGTGCCGGTGACGCGCGCCACCTTGTCAGAGATTTGGCGGTAGTTGTACACACGCGCGTTGACGGTTGCGGCGTCCGTGGTGGCGTCGTCGCCTTCCAGCACGGCATTGGAGCCGCTCGGAGCGGTCAGCGCGTGGGTTTGCCATTCGTGCTTGGTGCCGGTGGCCTTGGTTTTGGGGAGAGCCGACAGGAATGGAGTCTCAGCGGGGGAAACGTCATACACGATGTCGCTCAAGTCTTCACGGTTGCCGATGGCGGTGAAGGTCGTCAGGGTATTCGATGGGAGTGGCATGATGGTGCTTTCTTAAACTTTGCCCGCCGCAAGCAGGTAATCGGCCACGCTTTGACGCGATCCGGTGCGGCGAACTTCTTGGTGTAATCTCTGGATCTGGTTGGTGTTCCGTGGAGCACTAGACCCAGGCTTGATGATCTTTGGCGCTTGGCGCACCTGCTTTTCAGTGGTGGTCGCTGCTGCCTTTTGTTGCCGGTACAACATCGCGTCACGGGCAAGGAGAACGGCTCGGTGATCGTTCAATCCTTGGATGTCCCGGTCGCTGTACCCTCGTGAAATCAAGTCGGCGTGAATCGCCTGCTTTTCTTTCGTGGCGACGGCTTCACTGCTCCAATCAGGGCATGCCTTCATCAGCGCTTGTCGCTCGGCTTCGAGCGAGGCGGCAGAGTGTTGGCTTTGCTGCTGTTGGACGTAGTTCTTCGCTTGGTTTATCTCGCCAACTTTCGATTGGTAAGCCTGTTTCTCCTCACCAAACTGGCGCTGTAAACGCATCGCTAGTACGGGGTCGCTGTCTTCTAACGCAACCCAGTTGGTTCCCTGGTATTGCGCGAGTCGGCTTTCAATCGCCTTGGCTTCAGCGATCAAACCGACTACAGCCTGTTGCACCTGGATTTGCTGCTGCGCCTGCTGCACATATTCCTGTGCCTGCTTGCGTACATCAGCCGCCTCTCGCACCTGCTTATCAACATGCCCCTGGAGCTGGTAGCTTTTGATCAGGTCCGCGAATTTCACCTTCCCCTCTTCGCCGTCGATCTTGGTTTTCACCAGGACCGATCCGTCCTCGTCCACATCAAGCACTGATTCTTCAGCGCCGAGCAGCTTTGCAACGTCAGCCAGTTGGTACTCGTTCGGTGTTTCGCTTTCCGCCTCGTTAGCATCGGCCTTTTCAGGGTCGTCTGTCGCATCGGGTGCGTCTGCCTGCGCCTCTTGTTCTTGAGGCTCGGAAGGCTCTTGCGGGGCGTCGTCGGCAGACAACAACGCTTCGAGCCTGTCCAGAGTCGATTCGCCTCCGTTGGAGGTAGAAGATTCTGTTTCCATTGGGTTTCTCTAGGTTTCGCCCATAAAAAAAGCCACCGGGTTAGGGTGGCTTGTGTTGACCAATGGGCTAGTGGTCAGCGTTTGAATACCGAAAATCTGCGCTTCTGTTCCAGTTCGGATAGTTGCACCTCTGCAACCACCCCGTCATTCACAATGCGTTGAATCTCGCGCTTCACACCAGCAAGCAACTGCTGGCTGATGACGATGCGCAATGCCTTTTGTGCGTTGTCGCTGTCGCACGTAAGCGCCTGCATGTTCAGGTGCTTTTCAACAGCGGCCCATGCTTCAACAAACATGGGGTTTTCAAGCAGTTGGCGGGCGTCTGCCGCGCGAATGGTGCGGTCTTCAAGACTCATTGTTGAAACTCTGTTGGAGGTCGCTTGCTGCGGCTTGCTGTGCTGACATGTCGGCAATGGAGATTGCTTGCTGTGCGCCGATCTGGGCTATTTGCAGCCGGGTTGCGGCCTCTAGCTCGGCTTTCCAGCGGTCGAATTCAATGCGTTGCTGTTCAAGCTGCGCATCAAGCTGCGCTTTCATCACTTCGCGTTCGCTGTCGCGCTGGTCGTTGCTGGCCTGCAATTCGAGATTGGCACGCACCTCTTGCAATTTGGCGTCTGCTTTGAGTTGCTCCAACTGCATGGCCATTTGTGATTCAGCTTGGAATTTCTGCTGCTCTTGCTGACTTTGGGCCTGGAATTTCTGCGCGTCGGCCTGTTGCTTCATCTGCTCAATTTGCAGCGGTAGCGGCGGCTGCTGTGGCTGCTGCATCTTTTGCTGATACTCAGGCGAATCCGGGTTCATCGCGAATTTGTCCGGGCTGTCAAATCCCATTGCCTTCGCAATGTCTGCGAACAGCGCAAAGCCTTCTTTCGGCCCCACCAAACCAAGAGGTCCCAGCATGTCGCGCTGCATCTGGCTGACGGCCATCAGTTTCTGTTGTCTTTGCTCCTCGGTGCCTGTGCCCAGGCCCACCTTCACCGTCAGGTCGGTGCGTTCGCGCCACTGCTGCGGATCAACAGGGACGTATTTGCCCTTCATCCGAACAATTCGCTGTTTGTCCTGATACCTGCGCAGGATCGAATGCACTTGGAAAACAAGCTCTTTCACACCCGTCTCAGCAATCATGCGGGTGATCATCTCCACCTTCTGGCTGGCGCGCTGCATGTTCTCCAGGTACGCGCCCTTTGTCACATTGGAGAGCGTGTCAGGATCAAGCCCTGCGCTGGCCTTGGAGATGCCGGTTCGAGATTCCTTGACTTGATCAACGTAGCCAATCACCGGAAGGATGTCGCCCACAATGGATGGCGTGACGATGGGCATAAACGCCCCGGCCACAGGGTCAATGCCTTCAATGCGTTTGATGCCACCCGGCATGCTGGTCATGAAATCGGCCAAGTTGGCCCGCTCGTTCACCGCCTTTTCCGAGTTGTTCACTAGGTAGATGTTGTCGAACATCTGGCGTTGCAGGGTCGTCTTGATCTCCTGCAGGTCTGCCAGATCGTCATACAGCGACTCACCTACATGGCGATGAGGGACGCGCTTGGCGACAAACCCAGTCATCGCCACAGCGGGCACTGGTTCATTCCACTCGTCCCCCTCTGGGATCTGGTTGCCCACCGAGACAACCTTGCGCAGCTCTGCAACTCCGTCGCCGTCCCAATCGACGCGAATGTAAGCCTCGCAGTATTCAATCTCGTCCATCGAACGGTCATTGACCGATGACCCGCCCGTATAGTTGGATTCATCGCTGACCGAGTCACGGCTCAGGCTCTGAGAGCCATATTTGTGGTCCGTCTGGTAGCAGGGCAGCAAGTCCACAAAGTCGCGCTTCATGCCCATTTCGATCAACTCGGATCGGGTCTTTCGGGTCACATGCTCGGTGAATGGCGATGTCTGCAGCGATCCACGGCACTTACGGGACACCCGCACCTCTTCGCACGGAACCGCCTCGACGTTGCACTTTGCTTTCTTGCGCTTGATTTTCAGTTCAAGGTCGAACGTAGGGACTGGGCCTTGTGGCGTCTGAATCACGCCCTCGTCCTGACCCTTGATTTCCACCTCGCAGCCGTCTTGCTGCAGGTCGCCGAAGAGCTTTTGCACTTCTTCTGAAACCATTCCAACATACTTCAATTCTTCAATCTTTTCCGTGACTTCCCAGTAGTGCTTTACATAGCCATTCTTGAGCAGTAGCGTGTCTTTGATGGCGTCGTGCAGGGCAATCCAGCCCTCGTTATCCTTCATGATTACCTGATTAACGTAATCAGTCTCAATATCTGCTTGCGCTTCGTCCTCTTGGCTCACTGGGCCAAACTCTGCAATCGTTCCAGACTGCGTAAAGATGCGCATGATGGCGGGCATGGCCCAATCCACAGCTTCGCTCAGGTCTTTGGAGACAATCGCAGAGCGGCCTTCCATCTCGTTGCCGTAGAGGCGCCCGTGGTAGCGGTCCAGAGCGAGCGCACGCTCGTTGCTCAACTCACCATCTTCCACGCCCAGGCTGTCGGCCCGGTGCGTCTCGATGATGGCCAGCAATTCTTCGTTGGTCATCATTGTGCGATTGCGTAGAGAGGAGGAAATGTCAACCCGGTTGTCAGTAAGTTTTGACCGCGCAAGGCGTTGACCACGCGCTCGATACGTTCGGCGATAGGAAGATCAGGGGATTGGCCGTTCCAAACGCGCACAGCGTAAGCAGCGGCTTTTGGGTCGCAGCCTCCCAAGCGGTCGGCTGCAATTTCCTCTACAAACTTGCTTTTCGGTTTCCTGCCTGGCTTGCCCTTTACACGATGTAGCGGTTCTGCACCTTCAATGGCTTGTTCCATTCTTTACTCCGAAGTGTTCGCCGTGCGCCTTCGCATGCGTAGCGCAGCGAGTCGATGACGTGGTTGTTTTTGTCTTCCAAGATAGGAAGGACGACGCCCGTTAGCGGGTCGGTCTTGTAGCTGTACATCGTCAGCTCATCTATTGTGTGAACACACCTCGGGTGCACGATGATTTCAAACGACCGCAGGAACTCGACGCCCTCTTCCAGAGACTTCGCGCCTTTGATAGCTGCTGTCATCTTCGGAAAGCCATGCTTTTGCATGTAGCTGATAGTCTCCGGCCTTGCTGAGTCAGCCGTTACAGGCCACATTTCAGCCTCAGGAACACTCAGGAACAGGTCAGGCAAGTTATTTATCTCGCAACCGACTCGATATGCTTCGTAATCCACATACAAACGATGCCCGTCAATGTCGCAACGGACTAAAACGGATGGGTCAATCGAGAAGCCCCAATCAGCCCCGAGTCGGTGAACCGTGCCCTTTGGCCGCTCGAATTCTTCAATCTTCCAGTTCCTGAATACCCTAGCTTCACTGTTGCGCTGGTACTCACCCAACCAGATATGCGCGTACTTCTCAGGATCGCGGCCCCTGTCGTATTCCATTTCCTCCCGGAGTACGTCCGGCAACCAAGGGTTATCTTTGTAGTTCGCCTGGACAACAACGCAATCAGGTGGCGGGTTTTCGCCTCTCAGCAGCAAATCAATCGGGTCTGTCGCTTTGCTTGGGTTCCAGCTAAACCACAGTTCACTATTAGGCTTGCGAATCGTTGGCCGCAACAGGTCAAGGCTGTACTGGCTAAAGCTCTGTGCCTCTTCGACCCATGCAATGTCATAGCCCTCAAGTGACTTCACTGAATCCGCCGTGTGGTTCTGCATCCCTTGAAAGATGATCAAGCCACCGTGGCTAGATTTTATCTTTGCGTCTTGAACCTCGAAGTAAGCCCCGGCGTTCAGCGCTTCGATCTTGCCCTCTAGCAGTTTCTTCACAGACTGGTCAAGACTGCGCTGAATCTCACGAACACATACAGCGTCCGTTTTCTCCATGATGCTGCGCTCTATCAGCATTTCTCCAAAGAAGTGACTCTTTCCTGACCCACGCCCACCATGTGCGCCCTTGTATCGGGCTGGAGTGAGTAACGGGACAAATGCCCGTGGAGTCTCAATTCTTCGCGTCGATGACAACACGCTCTATCCGGTGAATCAGTGAGCCGCCCATCTCAATCTTGGTGGGCGCGTTAAATCCGTGCATCAAGTTCAATTCCTTGATTGCAGCGATCTTTTCCGCCGCCTTGGACTCTGCCCCTCTTGCGATGTCTGCAAGCTCTGTAACGCTGTCTAGGCGCGTCCAAAGCTGTTTATCAGCGAGTGCGGCCTGTAACTCTGTCACCCTTACCGCCACCTTACCGTCAGCCATCAATTGGCTTGCTTTAACACTTACAACCTCAGGCTTGGTTTTGCTTGCATCGTATGCAGAGCGATAGGCGTCTGATTGATTCATCCCTGACGCGATGGCCTGCGCGAAAGCCTCCTGTTTTGCTGTGAGTGTCATGCTGTGTCGCCGCCTTTCGGGGTGGACTGTGTGTTGATATGCGCCCATCGGGCTACAAGGCTTGATCTGGCCCTGCTGGGCGTTGCCGTTCGCTGCCGTAGCCGATCAGGACTGCGCATGCCCCAGGAGATACAGCGCGGATTACCCGCCGCGCTTGCTGTCGGCTTCAACAATGATGCGGGGTCGATAGGTTGCGGGCGCGCTACCTATAGGAACGAGTCCGAGTAGGGGTGTGTAGCGGCCCGCGAACGAAAAAGCCCCACGCGGCGAACCGGGCGGGGCTTGTGATCCTGGCGGGAAATTTCAGAGACACCTATCCCGCCGATGCGCAGATTAACTCAAAATCCCGTCGCGCGCAAGCACCATCAGCAATATATTTCTCGCCTCGATTAGTATGGCGGCCCTCTCAATCGCGTTGCTAGGCAGGCGCGGGCTGTTCCATACGTTCGCCCCGGTTCTGAGATTGCGGGCCTGAACGCTGAGCGCTGTGCGCCAAGGCTGCTCTACCTTATCCATCGCCGCGTCGAAGGCGGCCATGATGGCGTCGTCTACCGTCGCGTCCATGGCGCCGTTGTCATAGTCATATTGCTTGGAGGTGCGCGATTGGCGGCATGTCACATCTGTTGATGGGTAGCCCTTTCCGAATTGGTAGCGGGAGCAGTAGATATGCCATTTGACTAGCAGGTCATTGAGCAGCGTGTCTAGTTCGTTTTGCACCATGCGCGTCCTTTCGTGGCTATTCGGTTCATCCAATCTCTTTCAGCAATTCCCTAAGCTCGTCCTCTGCCTCTTCCACCCGCTCCCTGGCCGCTTTTGGGCTGATTTCTGCCTTATCGACCTGGCGGCGCATCTCCCGGCTTAGGCGTGCGATGGCCTGGGCGGCGCGGAATATCTGGGCTTGTTCTTCGCGGGTCAGCATTTGAGTTCCTTTAACTTCTGGCGATAGAAATCGCGTATCTCTCGCAGCTCGTCGTGCGTCCACTTGTGCGGGGCGTTGCTGGCTTCGAGCGCCTCGTACCGCTCCAGCCCGATGCGGGCGATGGCGCCGGCCCTGATCTGGTGCGGCTTCGCGCCATGAGGCCCGTTGCAGCCTTCGCATTCGCCCATGCAGTTGTCCTCGTTGAATCGAAGATGCCCAGCGGCGCCCCGGCTGCGGACGTGCCCGGCGTGCTGCACGCGGCCTGGCTTGTCCTCGAACGGCCGGCCGCAGACGAAACAACCCTTTTCCTTGTCGCGCTCGCGGATGTAGGCATTGAAGGCCACTTGGGCCACGGCGATGCGCTGCGCGATCGTCTTGATCGCATCCTTCCTTCTCCGAATCTCCGCCCTCTCTACCTTTGCGGCAGCCATGGCCTGCTTTTGTGCGGCGCGCTTGGCTTTTGCTTCCTGGGCATCGGCGAAGTCGCTGATGCACTCGGGATGGATGCGCTGGCCTGGTTCCAGCTTGCCTTTGCACTGGGGGCAGCGGGTGCGGCGCATCATGCGGACTCCACCATCAATTGGCTCAGCATGTAGCAGTACGCCTCGCCACCGGAATCTCTCGGGTCCATGCCACAGCGTTCAAAGACATGGAACAGGCAATGGCAAAGTTCGTGCGCCAAAGTAGCCGGCGAGGTATAGAAGACCAGATAGGTCCAATACCCATCCTTGCCTTCCCCGCCGTAAAACCTTCCGTCCTGAGCGCAGGAAAGCTCGTCGGTACGCTTGAACAGGGCCTTGTGCTGGCGCTCGTACTCTTTTCGGCTCTTGGTGATGAATAGACGCCCGTTGTAGGGGCGCAGTGAGAGTTGTTTCATCAGTCGCCCCACCCTTCTGGCGCGCGGAACCTAACCCCTTGCTGCGCGCCGAAGGCTTCCATAAGCTCTTGCAGCTCGGCCATTTCCGCCTTGGTCATCTTGGACGTGGACTGACCCAGCACCACGAAACCGCCATCCAACCCAGGCACAGCGCGCTGCTGTTTCAGGCTTGCCGTGAAGACGTGCTTCCAATCCTCGCTGGCGAGCTTTTGGCCGTGCCAATCGACCTGAGCAGATATGTCGGCCAGCATCGCCCACAATCGGCGGTTCTGTGCGTCTGAGCGCTTCTCAGGGCGCACTTCAAGCACCAGGCGGTGGCCTGCTATCAGCATGGGCTTGATGTACTCCCATGCCTTTTTCAGCGATTGATAAGCGCTGACCGGCTCCCACAGGGCCAGGGTGATTCGTTCAGCCATGCGCCCTCCACTTGCACCCGTTGCAACGCTGGTCCGCCTTGCCTAAATCCGTGTGCGTGAAATTGCAGTCGTTCGCCATCACGAAAGGCACTTCGCGCATTACCGGATGGCGAGAAGGCCCGGACTCCGCCCATCCGTCCTGCATGCGGATCGTCTGAACGTATGGCTTGCGGTTGTGGCAGGCGTAGGGGCTAGCCATTCATCACCTCGGCGAGCTTTTGCTTGTAGTGCTGGGCCTTGCCCGCATCGTCTGAGCCTGGTTTGTGGCCGGCGCGCATGGCGTACTTGATGATCGAAGCCTTGAGGAAGCCTCGGAATTCCTCGGGCGTCAGCACGGCTTGCATGACTTCCCACGGCTGCATGGGCATGTCTTTGTAGTGAGAACCGCCCACCTGGCGGCCATCGGCCATGATTTCAGGAAACACTTGGTTCATCAATTCGCTCCTTTCTTGACCCACTCAGCCCTGGCCTGCGTCATAGCCATTGGCCGTACTCCCCGGTATTCCCTCGGGCCGTCTGCTCATTGAGGTCAGCACGTAGTGCCGCCGCACGGCCAGCGACGCGCTTGTCGGCTAGGTAGTCGCGCACCCAGGCACGGCCTTTGTTTGCCGAAAAGCGAATGAGTGTTCGCACTTCGCAGCGGTGGCGTTCGGTTTCAGTTTCGGCTCTGGTCATGCCGCCCCGCTAAAAAGATCACCCGTTACCCACAGGGCAAACAAGATTTCTGACTCAGGCACATCGCCCCCGGCGCGGACAAAGTCCAGCAGGTGGTTTGCTTCGGCGCGGCTCATGCTGACTCTCCTTTCAATGCCTCTTGCGCAAATCGCAGGCATATCGGGCGAATGCGCTCTCCTGCTTCGGCTCTTGTCAAAATGCGACGCGCCCAATCCTTTGCGCCAACCGTCTGCACCGCTGCCCGGCGCAAAGGGGCCAGCTTGGCAAGCTCCTTTGCAACCCGCTCCGGTTCGGCCTTCGGGGCTTCCAGGCGCTGCGTAGGTGGCGGCGGTGCGCGGCGTGCCAATGCGCGAAACTCGATCACCGTCGGTGCTTTGGGCGGTAGGTTCGCCAGCGCGTAGGCGATTGCCTCGGGGTGGTGCTCAAACCCGGAAAGCTCATGGCTCCAATCGGTTTTGACGTCGCACAGGTCAACGCCTTCCCACCGTCCGAGAAACTCCCGGCCATAGGCAAGCGTGAGCTTTGCAAAAATCTTGTCTGTCCAGGCTGCTGGTAGGCTCATGGCTGCACCTCGATTGCGTGGCGGGTGACGTCGCGGGCCGGTACGTCAACGGTTCGAAAGTAGTCGGTTGCGTCCTGCTGCTGCGCCGGGGCGCGGCGGGCAATGCTGGGCGCTGCCTCTTCGATTCGCTCCCGCATTGATCGCTGGTAGGCGGTTTCGCCAGTGGCATGGCCGCGTTCGTCGGGCTTGAGCCATGCCGCCTCAAGCCCCTGCGAACCGCGCATGCACCAAACCTGCAGAAAGCGCTCAAGCGTCAGCCCTGCCTTCGCGCACTCTCGCCGGGCCTCTTCGACCACCGTAATCGACACCGTGGCGCGCTTCTTCGTCCGCAGGGCAACCCAATCTCCCCATGTCTGCTGGTCAACGTCATCAGGTTTAGCGATTGCAGCGGGGGGGGCGACGCGCTTGCGCGGCGCTGTCTCCTTGAGGGGATCAGGAATCAGAGTAGAGGGAATCAGAGAATCAGAAGAGAGGGAGTCAGCGCGAGTGCTTCCGATAATTTCGGGAGTCGTTCCGATTTCCTCGGGCTTTGTGCATTCATCGGATGGAGCTGGTAGTTCTGACTCGGTTTCGTTCTTGTGCGGGTTCTGATGTTTTACGAACTCCA
>OFRC01000354.1_pt1 | contig 12596 bp, 16 predicted proteins | sample 1543051 | NCBI WGS metagenome assembly OFRC01 (sample SAMN07774231, study PRJEB24372) | wastewater metagenome
TGGTTCCGTCAGAAGCCCCAGCCTCAAGGCGCATGGTTTGCAGGATAGAACTGTACGGCAGGCCGACATGCACAACAGACGACGAGCGTTGCAGCGTGATGGCCCCAGATGTAACAACGCAATCTGGATGCGTCGAACCATCAGCCAAAACAGCAACTGTCTGCCCTTCAAGGTGGTCAAGCCCGCTGATTGTCGTGGCCGGAGTTAAATCGTAAGTAAGCCCTGACCGCACATAGAACGCAGAATCGGCGTCGTCGCCAGTCCGATACTCAGGCATCAGAACCTCGACATACCGCTTGGTCGCGCCGTTGATGGTGCGCTTCACGATCATCCACAAGTCGTCGCGGTCGTTCGTTGGCGACGGAATGCAGGCAACAGACTCGACAACAGCAGCGCCAGAACCAAACGAGCCGCCTACAGTGTGAGCGTGCCAGCCAATAACCTGCTGTTCCTCGTTGTAGGTCAGCCCAAGCAATGCGCCATCCTTCAGTGTGAACCACACGACAGACCACGGCTCTCGTTGGAATGTCATGCTGGTGATCTGCGGAATCGTGATCTGGTCATTCCGAACCGACATATCCGCAGACTGCAATCCATCTTGCCCGGCGCGCATGGCGCGAAGCATCCGGCCAGACCGCTGCACGAACATTGTCGAATCATCCACCTGCTCAGGCGTCACGCCTCGGCTACCGTGCGAGGTCTTGTGTTCAATCTTGATGTTGCCAGGCCCGAAGGCGGCAACGGTCGTCAATTCAGAGCAGGCCAATTCAGCACCAGTCGTGCCGATCAGCAACGCGCCGGGACTCGCCGCCATCCACTTGATGGAGTCAGGCTGGCCTATGGCAATCTTACCCTGCCATGACTGCTCGATGGTCACCGCGCCGCTGTCGTTGAACTTGGCGAAGTTCTCAAACTCGCCAGCCACAGAACCAACAACCGTCTGATCTTTGCAGAATGTCAGTCGCTCGCGGAAGAAGGCAACATGCGTCGGCCATCCTTCTGCTGCACTGAACATGCCATGCGCCCAACGGTGCGATGCATTGCCAACCAAAACAGCGCCGTCAGGAATGCGACTCAACACGGTGGCGGTCACTGATGTTGGCGACGAAAACGCCGTAATCACGCAGACTCCGTAGCCTGGGTCAAGGAATCCCCACTGCACTCCTGCGCTGCCATCGTACTGCGCGCCATCGGTGTGGTTCGGCTGGGTGACACCAGTCGTTGCCGAGTTCAGAGCAATGTAGTTCTTGCCGTTTGACCTACGCACGTCGTTTGTATTGATCGCCTTGCCCGGCTCCCATGCAGTAATAGCGTCAATCAGTTTGCGCTCAAGATAGAACAGGCCGCCAACATGGCCGGCAGCAAAAACCGCGCTGCTGGCTGTCAGCGTCACACTGCCGGTCGCCGCCGACGCATAGACTGTGACACTTGTGTCCTCATTTGTGTCCTGAAACGGCCCGCCTGACAGAATGCTGCCAGACACCAGATTCTCAACAACCCAACGAGTGTCGCTGAATCGGCTGATCTTCACCGGCTGGTAATCGCCGGCCTTGTGGGTGATGTAGAGCAGGTCGCCCTTCTGCGCGATGTCCAACATGAACTCGCCGTCATCGCCGGTCAGGTCAGCAACCGCCCACGGTGCCGGTATCTCGTAGATAGTCCCGGTCAGTGGGTAGTAGTAGGTCGCATTCGGCGGCACGTTACCAGTGGTCGCAGCCTTGACGTAGTAGTTCACGCCTGAATATGACAACAGGTCGCCAATGGTGTAGGCCGTGCCACCATTGTAGGCAGTCGGCGCAGAGATGTTGAGTTGCAGTCTGGCGTCAAAAAACCGGATGTAGCCATCCCCAAACTCAAGGACGTAGGCCTCATACGCAGAGAACTCAAACCGGCCAAGCCATGTCTGGTGCGCGGAGTTCTTCACCGCAGCAACGTACTTTGTGCCGGGGTCGCGCATCGCCGGGCCTTGCACCAGCGGGATAAAGTTCTGCAATTTCTTGCAGCCAGACCGATACCAATCCTTGTCAGTCCGCGCATCAACAAGCGGAGAGAGTTGGCCGGAATTGAAACTGCCAATCGACGGAGATGCCTTTGCCATTACAGCCTCGACATAACCCAAGAGTCGTCGGCAAGCGCCGATGGAGGATTCTCGATTGCGTTGGCAAGGATGGCGGAACTAATGGCGTCGTTGTATTCCCGCATTGCAAGGTCGCGCTTGCTGTTCGATTGTGTGATGGACTCGCAGCCCTCAGCGGCCAGACGACAGGCAAGCGCCTCGATGTAGGCCGAATCCATCAGGTTCGCGTCAGTCACTCGACGTGTGTAGCGAATCAGCAAAGGAGCCGACAGGTCAGTGACAATGCACTTGATGTTGTCGTCGCCAACCGTCTCAATCCGAAAGATGGCGTTATCGCGGCCAATGTAATCGTCAAGGCCAACCGCACTCCAACTGCCATCAATATCAAGCAGTCGCAGAAAGTCAGACGGCAACGGGAATGCGTTGTCGAATCCCCAATCAGGATCTGTCGTGGACGCAGCCAGCGATGCCCGCTTGACAGCAAAGTTCCAGTTATGCCGACGCAATTCAGCATCACGAACAGACACAAACATGCTGTTCATGACGCGAGCATTTTTCACGTCATCTGTCAGCGATAGGATTCGTTCGGCCCCGAGTTTAGTCAGGGCGCGATTGACGATTTCAACGTCAGACGCCACAGGTCACCCCTGCGGCATTAAGCCGGCGGCCAGATGTTTTTGCCGATGTAAACCTTGATCGCCTCGATGGCAATCATCACCTGCTCACGGGTTGCGCCGTCAGCAAGGTCAACCGTCACCTCGACCGTCTTGCCGGTCGTGGATGATCCGGTCGTTACCTGATCGACGTTCAGGCCTTTCTCGATACCGTAATACTGGGTAGCCATATCCGCTCCTGATAATCACAGAACAGGGGGCCGAAGCCCCCGGCTCAATTACACAACGTAATCGACTTTCAGGCCGATGGATGTCGGGCCACCGTTGAACAGCGTCTCAACCGTTGCAACAATTTCCAGCTCACCGCCAGGGTCAGACGACAGACCGGCAACCTGCCACAGCGGCTGGGCGCTTTCGGCAATCGTCACAACGCCGGCGCCGACAAACACAACAGACGAGTAGTAGAACGGCCCGCCTGACAGGTCAAACGCGGCAGCGAAGGCATCACGGTCAACCACCGCGCCGGCATTCACATGAGACGGGTAATAAACACCGATGTCCACCTTGCCGGCAGTCGTGGCGTCAGCGGCGGCAATGCGAATGTCGCTCACGCGGCAGTTCGACGGCACGCGCACCATGCGCAGGATTGAGTCATCAGCCTGGTCGGCAGTCGTGGTAACGACACCGATGGCCTCCATCTTTCGACCATTACTGATCGACTCGTTAAGTACTTTCGGCACCGCCACAAGGTTTGTAATCACGTCACTGTTTGCGTCAGCCATTTCAGTTCTCCAGATTCATTGAAGACGGGGGCCGAAGCCCCCGCTTGCGATTGCTTACTCGGCACACCAGACGCGGAAAACTTTCTTCTCCTGCGTGCGGGTTGCGCCAATCGTCATCTCGACGTCCAATCCCCACGGGTTGCCTTCAAGGTCATACCGTTGAGCGATGGTCGTCTTGATGTCGTTCCACATGCCGAGATGCAGACCAGACTTGCACCAGACGGGGCACTGACGAGCAGTACCAGAATCAGACGAGCCAGTGGTCAGTCGCTCAATGTGGATGAACTGGATGCCGAGGAAAGACATCACTTTTCCGTCCTTCAAGACCGGGCGGTCGTTGAAGTCCATGCTGGTGATCTGGATTTCCTGCAACAGGTTGGCGTCCTGCTTTGACGTGATCGCCATATACAGCGGGTCGCTGTCAAGGTCGATCTCATTGGCAAGCGCCTGACGGCGTACTTCACGCAGCTTCGCTACGTTCAGGCCTGTTGCAGCGGCAGCGCCGGTTCCAACAGCGATATTCTGCCCGCCGCTAGTAGACAGAGTGGTGCCGAATGTGGTGCTGGTTCCACCTGCTACGCCAGTCTTGGATGTGCCAAACATGGCCGACAGGATAACGTCGTCAATCGCACGACCCATGCCGGCGTTGGCGTTTTGCGCCCACTGGCTTTTCGGGTCAACAATCAAACGCAGCTTGTCGCGGTTGTCCAGCAACTGCGGAATCAGTTTGTCCTCGGGGTAGACCCAACGCTTGGTAACGCTGGCGTCAACGCGGGCTTTCGGGCCGAATCGACCGGAAGCGTTGATGGCCTCGATGGCACCGATCTGGTCAACGACGTTGGCAGCTTGGCCGACGTAGGAACCTTCGGAGACATACGGACGCAGCTTGGTGCCCTTCTGCTGAAGAAGCATATCAAGGTTGGTGGTAAAGTGGGTACTGGCAAGGTCAATCGCATTGATAGTCATGGCATAAGCCTCTGAAAACGGATTATTGAAAATCGGTTTCCAGCAGTCTGTGCCTTGTCCATGCGGGGGCCGTTCCGCTGAGTTGGTCGGTTCGCTCGACCGGGCGCATTACAGTGAGGGCCGTTTCGGTTGTCCTCTTGCCGCAAGATTAAAGCAGTGCGGCGACCAATGCAACAGCCGCCGCACTTTCACTCAACCAGGATGCACGCCGTTCGCGTATGCAACGAGTCGCGCCATCTCGGCCTTTGCGTCAGCGTTACCGGACAGATACTTGTTTGTCCATTCCGGGTCGCCTTTCAGTTCGGCCATCCGAGACTTGGCCGCTTCCGGCGTCATCCCGAAACGAGTGCCGCCAGCTTTCCCGGCGAACTCATGTTCACCGATACTCTTGCCTGCCGTCGCCATGAACTTGAGCAACCCTTTGGAACCCAGCGCGGTATTCATCCGGCCAAGTTCTTCTGGCGTCAAACCCATCTGCTTTGCGAATCGCCGGCCCAGCTCTACGTTGGCGTCATAGCCAGCGCCCCATTCGGATTTCAGCGAGTCGACTTCTTGGCCGTCGGCAACCTCCCATGCCTTCTGCGCGGCCTCGTTCTTGGCGGTCAGGATTGCCGTGCGCTCTGACTCGATGGCCTGAGCAGCGGCCTTGCTGACGCCATGCTTGTGCATTGTCTCGGTGATGCGGGCGTCATAGTCCTTGTCGCCTGTATCAATGCCGTACTCTTCAGGCTTCTCCGGGCGGCCCAGCTTGGCGTAGATGCCAGCCCATTCCGGGTCGTCTGACTTCTCTGGCAACTTGAGCAGACGGTCGGCAGGTACGCCGCGCAGTTTCTCAAGTTCACGATAGCCGCGAACGGCTTTGTCTGGTGTGTCCCATCCCTTGTTCTGCAACCAGCCGCGCTCTTCTTCGGCAAGGTTTGCAGTCCAATCGGTCGGTGCGGGGTTGTTTGCTGGTACTGGTGCTGCTGCCGGTGAGGGCGCAGCGAGTTCTGCTGCGCCTTTGCCGCCATCGGCGGGGGCTACTTCTGACATGGTGTAACTCCTTGGTTATTGACCTTCTTCGTCTAATTCTGCAAGCACCCGGTCAGGTAGGTGCAGCATTTGCACAATGCGGTCGTAGACCTCTCTCCGCCCCTCGGCCTGCGCAGATGCAATCGGGTCAACCGTGCGGCTGATAGGTGACACCATCGTCGTTGACTGACCACCACGACAGAACTTCTTCAGGTCTGCCATGATGATCTTTCCGTTCTCGTTCAACTCGCCGTCGTCACCGAACAGCGCCCGGCGATAGGCGCGATTCCGGTGCATCAGCCTCGATATTGTTGTCCGAAGGTTGCTTATCATTGAACCATGCTCACAGGCCCAGCATCGCGGCTGATACTGCGAGCCTCGGCCATCGTCTTGGCGGCAGATGCGGCGACAGGTGCAGCCTCAAGCAACTGCGCAGCCTGGGCGGCCTGATTCTCGGCTTCGTCCATGTCCGCCAACTCCTCGTCTGTGTAGAGACAATCCTGCGGTGCGCCGTTGATTTCCCACAGCGTCTGCATCGTCTTGTCCGGGTTGACCCTGCGCATCGCCCTCGGGTTGATCTGTGCCAGCGGTGCCATTGCCTCAAGCGACCGCAGGATGCCGACGCCTTCCTCTGCACGCTGGGCCTGCGCGAGCGGGCTGGTGTATTCAATGTCGATCATTCCGCCAGCGTCCAGTAACTCACGCGGCATCGGCGGCAGTGAACCAGACGCCGACAGGATGTCAAGTTCGCGCTCGATGATGATGCCAAGCAGTTCAGACTGCTGCCTGCCGCCGGTAGGCGCAAGAAGCGCGCCCTTCTCCTGCGCCCGATACATTGCCTCGGTCGCCGTCATTGTCCGGTTCTCGACAAGAATCTGGAACAGCGTCACAAGGAATGCGTCGTTGATAAGCCGACGCTTCTGGTCGATCAACTCAAGGCCAAGCCCAAGGTCTGCTCGAGTCTCAAGCGCCTTGACCCGAGGATTGCCCTGCGCATCAAGCCCGCCGTAGTTGATAGAGTCCGGTTGCAGCTTGAAGCTGGACAGCGCGCCATCCTCCATTGCCAGCAACGGCGGCTGGATGCGACGGTGAGCGGCACGAAGGTTGGTTTTCTCCATCTCGTTGACCATCTTGATGTCAGGCAAGACAGTCATTGCAGGCGAGCGCCCGTAGACCTCACGAGGGGAAGTGACGTACCGGCTGACGGCATAAGGCATCGTCCGATAGCCGCCCTCATCCAGAACCGCACGGCCTTCCATGCTGACGTAGATCGACGACAGTCGCATTCCACGGTAGTCGCGGCGACCGTAGGCGACCTCCTCGTTCGGTGCTACACAGTGAAGAAACCAGAATTTCTCATGCGGCTTGGCATTGCGAATCTTCTCCGGCATCGAACCAGACCGAGGCTTGGACGCAAACCATGCCATAGCCTGACGCTGCGTCATCTCAAACTTGCGATGCACGCGGTCAATGCGCCCGGCGTAGTCTTGAGCGATGTAAATCTCTGAAAGATGCAGCGCCGTATAGCGAAGCCCAGACCCAAGAATGTCGTCAACGAACACGCCGCCGGTTCCGAAAGCCCCGAGTGACAGGTAAGTCTCGTGCATCTGGCTTGCAAAGTTTGCCTTCGGAGAGTAGCGGGCACGGAACAGAATTCGGGTAACTTCCTCGTTCCAGCGTTTGACAGCGCCAGACTGCATAGCCTTGCTGTTCGTTGACTGCGTGACCTTGTGCCAGCGGCTGCTGCGCGGCGTGAGGATGGACTCAATGGCAGCGGCAAATCGGTCAAGCGCCAGAGGTGCGGTTGAGTCAAATTGCTTTTCGGTTCGCTTCTCGCCGGGGTTGATGTTCTCGCCGTTGAACTGCGTGGCATAGCCAAGCCTCTCAGCAATCTCCCGGCAATGCGCCTCAAGCGTAGACCGCTCGTTCTCCATCTCGGTCTGCATTTGCAGGATGTCGTTCGCACGGGAGTCTTTCATCATCTGCACGGTCATGCACTCCCAAGGAGTTGAGCGCCGGACACATAGCCGCCGCCGGTATAGCCCATCGGTGAGGATGGGCGCTCAGAGAGGATTGTCGATGCCTTGCCGCGCTTGCGTCGGTTCTGTTCGGCTATCGCTCGGGCTTGGTCATAGGTTGGTGCGTTTGGGATTTCCGGAATTGCCGGCGCATCCATTGTCAGCAAGTCATAGGCGGCTTTTGCGCCAGTCGTCTCAGCCGCCACATAGTTCTGCGGCCCAAGGATGATGTAAGCAGCGTTCTCGCTAATGTTCAGGTCGTCGTCAAGCTTTCTGGCTCGTTTCTTTATGCTGTCCTCAAAATCCTTTAGCGGATTGCTCATAAATCACCCCAGCATGTTGTATTCGTTGTCGGCAACGCGAGAGGTGACTACGTTCGATTGCATCCTTCTCGCCCCCTCGCAGGCATAACGGATGGCGTCGATCATGTGGTTATCCTTGTCCGCCAGCACCGGGATTGCCTGCCCGGTTATCGGGTCTGTCTTGTACGAGTAGGCGGTAAGTTCGTTGATGGTGTTCACGCACCGAGGATGCACGACAATCTCAAACGATTGCAGCCACTCGACGCCTTCCTCCAACGACTTTGCGCCCTTTATGGCTGGCATGATACGCGGAAAACCGTGCGAGCGCATGTAACTGATTGTCTCTGGCCTTGCGCTGTCGGCAACGATAGGCCACCGCTCGGACTCTGGCACGGTCATGAACAGGTCTGGTGTGTTGACGATCTCGCAGCCAACCATGTAGGCCTCATGGTCGATGAACAGCCTGCGGCCCACGATGTAGCAGCGGACAAGGACTGTCGGGTCAATGCTGAATCCCCAGTCAGCGCCAAACCGCAGCACGACATCCGTCGCCGTCTCAAAATCCTCAACACGCCAGTTCTTGAACACCCTGGTCTCACTGTTTTGCAGGTACTTGCCTTCCCAGATACAGGCGTACTTGCCCGGATCCATCATCATCTGGTCGCGCTGCCGCAGCTCTTCCATCTCGCGGCTAAACCACGGGTTGTCACGCCAGTTCATCTCGACGATTGACGCCCGCTGCGGCGACATCTTGCGGAACCGCTTGTCAACCGGACTGCCGTCTACCTTCGGGTTCCATATTGTCCAGATTTCAGACTTCGGGGCGCGAACCGTAGGCTCTAGCGCCTCCCATGAATGCTCGGCAACGTCCTCGGCCTCTTCCACAATGGCAATATCAATCTGAGCCATCGACTTGATGCTGCCGATGTTGTGCCTCAGCCCTCGGAATATGAACTCTGTGCCATTGGCACCGCGCAGGTAGTCAACTCCGACGTCATAGTGGTCAGCAAGGAACTTGTCGCCAGCGATGGCGCTCTTCAGTTCAGCGTGAAAAGACTCCTTGATTGAGTCCTGAGTGTCGCGGGTGCAAAGGATTCGTAATGATTCCTCAAACCCAAAGATTGCCGCAGCCCTTGCAAAGGTGGCTGATTTTGCAGACGAACGGCCACCATATGCGCACCGATACCGAAGCTCGCCACGGCGCGGCTGAAACACTGGCAGCAGTTTCGGCGGCATGTTGTCAGCCACCGGCCCACCAAGGCCACGACGCATAGCCTCGATCTGGACTAGCGCAATATCACGGCTTGTCAGGCTTGGACGCACTGACGATCTCTGCGATGGCTGCATCTGATAGGCGGGAGGGGTCTAGGACTTGCAGCGGGCCGCCGTTCGCCCCTGTGATCTCGTGCGACTGTTTGTCCCCGTATTTCTTCGGGTTCCACTTGGCGAGCAGTTGCAGTCGAGTCCAGACGCGGTTCTTCTGCCACGCAACGTACCCGGAGTCTGTGCCGCCTGTCGCTGTAGTCGGTGGTGCCTCGTCAACGATGGCGAAGCATCCGTCAGCAATGGCGTCGTGGCCGTCCTCGCGTGCGCGTGCGATGCGTCCAGCAAAGGCAGGGTCAGCGTCAGACCAAAGGTAGACCGTTGCCCGTGCTGGCATATGCTCGTCACGGCAAATGACTGCCAGCGGTTCGCCTGCTGACAGTCGTTCGCATATCTCGTCGGCCAGTTCTGGCGTGTAGGCGGTGTGTCGTCCCATGCCGCCATCATACCGCCGAGGTGTTGTGTTGCGCTAGGGTGCGGATGGTTTCGTAAGCCTCGCCGGACTTGATCAGGGCGTAGTCGCAGCGGTAGACGGTTATCCCCATGCGCATGGCTGCCCCGTACTTGCGCAGGTCGTCGTGGAATCCTTTGCCTCGGGTATGTCGTCCGCCAGTCCATGCGCCGCCTTCAACCTCGACAGCCAGCCTTGCCGATTGGCACCAGAAGTCGAAACGCCAGTCTTGCAGTCCGGCCGCTTTCAGTCGCTCACGCAGCCCCTTTCCATGCCCAACGTGTTCAGCTGCAAACCTGTATTCGGCTTCCCACTCCAAACCAGTCAGCGCCTTCAGGATTGCCGGCGTCATGGCTTTATGCCCTTTACTGTCAGCAGTCCGGTCTCTATCCAGTGCAGTTGAGTTTCTGCCAGCGCCCGCAGGTAGTCGCTGGCCGGTATCTGCCAGCGGTTCGGGCCGTCGATTTCCGAGTGGCAAGCGGAACAGGCGAAAACGCAAATCACGTCTGGTGATTTCATGCCTGTCCCCTTGTCCCCGCATGGCAGGTGAGCAAGGACTACCGTTGACGGGTCGAAATTGCAGCCGGCCAGACGCATTGTGCAGTCCTGACCGCGTGCGCTGTCTCGCAATTTCTGGCTGATAACTCTCACGTCGCGCTACCTTGGCAGCATGTTGGAATTGCCTTTAGCTTTCCGGTGTGCACATGGGTTCCGGCAATCGCTGTCGATGTAGGAAGCCCAGCCATTACTGCGCGCTGCTCGCAAGCATGGCAAACCATATCACCACCATTCGGCGCGTCGATAAACGTAAGGTTCCCGCGCTTTACATTGTCTGTAACATGATTCCCGCAGTAATACTCAACCGCAATGTGTGTGCCTCTGTCGCGGTTGTAAACGCTTACGAATCGCGGCCTATGGATTAGCAGCCCTCGCTTATTGTGGACAAATGGCGCCGACTCTCGCCACATTGCATTCGGGCCGCTGACAAACGGGTTAGTCCATCGCTTAATTTTTAATGGAAATCTCATTTCGGCACCTTGTTTTTCGGTTCAGACCAAACTACTTGAAAGTGTGCACCAATCACATCCGCAATCTGAATGCAGTCGCAATACTGTCGCTTGGTAAGGTTTTCGCTTGATTTGCGAAACGGAACAACACCGTTGCCATCCCATGCAGGGAGCCATTCTTGTTCGATTGCAGCCGCCATGCAAACCGCTTTCCAGCGCGCTAGATTCATCTTCGCGCCTTTGTATTCTGGCACTTGTTTTGCCAAGTCGCCACACATTGCGTGCCACTTTCCGCGCATTAGGTCTGTTGGTTTGTCGCTGGTTTTCAAGATCAATTCGCAGTGGTGGCCAGCCGCAAATGCCGGACCGACAATTTCTCCAATGCGAGCAAACAGGTTTTGCCAGCCTTTCAGCCCGTAGACAATGAATTCCTGTTTCACGCAACCTCCAGCGCCCGGCAGCGCATCCACCAGCAAGCCCGGCCCCTAGCGTCACGGCCTACCGTGATTCCAAACTGACCAGCAACCGACAGTATGTCGCGCTGCACGCCTCGCAAGTGGATCTTGTACCCGATGGCAGTCAGGTGGTCGTGTACCGACTTGGTCGTCACCCACTCGTCAAGCGGGCAGGCGAGAATCATGGCGATGATTCGTTGTGTGTGGACTATGTTGGTCATTGCTTCCGCCACGACTTGCCGGTGAATTTGATCATCCGCCCGCCATCTTCGCGCAGCCGGTCAATGACGCGCTCGCCAACTTCAGCCGTCAGTTTTTCAGCATCAAGGTTTGAGACAAGAACGGTCGGCAGGCAGTTTTCATAACGGGCGTTGACCACCTCGAACAAGAACATCCGTTCGGTATCGCTCCCGTGCTGAACTCCGATTTCCTCAATGGTCAGCAAGTCCAGACGGCCATACCAGCGAATCAGTTTGATTTCGTCGAACTCGGAATCACGCTTCCATGAATCCTTGAACTCCCGAACCATGTCGGCAACCGATATGCGACAGACGTGGCGGCCAGCGTCATAGCAGTGAATCGTCATGGCGCATGCAAGGTGACTCTTTCCTGTTCCCGGCTCGCCGTACAGAATCAGCGAAGGCTGGCGCGGCTTGCGTTGCGCTACCCCTTCTGCCAGCGCCTTGCAGCGTTGCAAAGCAAACGCCTTGGCCTCGCCTTCCACGATGAAAGCGTCAAACGTCTTTTCGATGTGGCGGGCCTTAACGCCTGCATCTTCAAGACCTTGAACCCTTCGTGCAGCCTCGGCGGCTTCTTTCGCTTTTGCTTGTTCGCTTTCCTTCTGCGCCATCGCTTCCGCCTTGCATGGTTGGCATCCTTCCAATTTGTTTGTTTCGATGAGCCACGCGTAGGTTTCAGAGTGCCACCTACCATGCTTCGGACAATCGCCAAAAAGCGTAGCCCTTGTCACCGTATCAATATCATAAAAACTAGAACCGGCCTTCATGATCTACCCCCTTGTCATAGTTCATCGTCGATAGGTCGTGCTTGCTTGGCTTGATCGGCGTCGCCTTGTAGGTTCTGCCAGCGGCGTTGCGGCACCAGTTGCGCCATGTTGCTTGCCAATCGAGCTTGAGTGCGTTCGCGCCGGCCTTGGCGTGCCAATAGTCGGTGAACGCGGCGGCTTCTTCGATCGCCTCCAGTTGCATCCAGCCCCGGTCTGCGCCCGCCCACGCAATCCAATCATCAGGCATCGTGAAATCTTGGGTTAGGCGGCTGCCGCGTTTCGCGGCGGGCGTGCCACTTTTCTTGACAGCCGTAGGCTGGTTCTTTTCTTCTTCTTTCTTCTCTCTTCTCTTTCTCTTCTCTCGCTTCTCTTTTCTCTCTTTCTCTTCTCTCCTCTCTCTCCTTTTGCTCTCTTTTTCTGTTTGATGATTTTATGATTGTTATCGTTTTCATTTAATTGCTGACCACCAGGCTTAAATGTCGAGTTGATTCGCAACGACTTTTTGGCCGTTTTAATGGAGAAAAAGATGTTGACTCCGCCACAGCTCGAACAGGCACGAGTTGCGGCCGCAATGCCTACCACTC
>OFRC01000358.1_pt1 | contig 12467 bp, 22 predicted proteins | sample 1543051 | NCBI WGS metagenome assembly OFRC01 (sample SAMN07774231, study PRJEB24372) | wastewater metagenome
ACGCTATGAATAAATTATATCAATATATAACATATTATTTTCTTACGAGCGAGAGCGCGCCCACCCTGGTGTGCATCAGCTCGTCAGTGCTTGAGTGCTCAAACCTGCGAGGGCACGGCCCCCCTGGTCCAACTGCTACACTTCTCAAACGTCATAGAGTTTTCCCAATGAAATCAACAAGTTAGGCGTCAAAAGTTGTGTTCCAACCACTCCACCACCCCGGTTGTTTTGCGCCAAACGGTGATACTTGTGTGCCAAAGTTGACAGCAAACCTGCCTCATGACATCCTGCACGCTCCATTAACTACTCGGAGTCACGCAATCATGCAATCCCCCACATACGCTGAGTTCCAGACATTCAACAAAGTTGCCGCCTGGATTTTCTCAAACGCACCTCAGCTTGCAAGCGCACCGCCAAGCCGTTCGGTCGAAGACCTGACAATCCACAATCCTCTGGATATTTTCCAGCGCTTCCCCAATGGTGCGAAACAGAGGACCCTGGAAAGCACCTCGCGGGCGTTTCGCCGCTTCGCCGCCCAGGTGCTCGCAGACTGCCAGTCGAAACCCCAGCGCAAGGCCGCATGGGCAAAGGTTGGCGTCGAAGTATTCGATAAACCTGGCATGGGTCAAATGCTCAGGCTTGCCGGCGCTGTGCTTGCACCCGAGCCCGTGGTAGATGACCCGGAGGCTCGCCGCCGTGCCACCCTGGCCCGCGATGGTGATTGGTTCGCTTCCCAGGTTGATCCGGCAGTGTGGAACCTCTTGGCTGACGACATCCGGCAGTCCGGTGAAATTTCAGTCCGGCAGATTATGGGCGAACATCCTGAATGGTTCGATACTGACATCCAAAGAGCCGTCGAATTCAGCGACGATTATCTCCCCAGGCCATTCGCTGACCTTGGCGTTACAGTTAGCGGCGGAAAATACCGCATCGAATTCTGACCACAAAACCCCAATACCAGGTACGCCCTGTAAGGGCTACCAGGTATTGCGCTATTACGCACGCGCAGCGCACATCCACCACGTAAGGCCTTTCGCGGGCATTATGCGCAACAAAAGGCGTAGGGCATCAATCGACGCATCAATCGCTTGACAACATCCTGCCCAGCCCTCAAAATGGAGTCTGTCGCATCGAACCCTCCCCTCAACATCCTGAAAGGATAAGCACCATGACCACCTGCACCCCCAAGCTGCTCAAGTCCGTCCGCCACCTGAATCCTGGCGGCGACTCTGCGACCTGGCTTTTCACCGTCCGCTGCGCCGCCAAACCGACCCGCTCCGACCTGATGGCCCTCAACATCCGGGGATACCGCTGCTCTTGCGAACATGACTGCTGCGGCCACGTCCAATACAGCGCCCCCTATGTGGTACGCCACAACAAGCGCAACGAATGGCTGGTCGATCAGTTCGCTGTCCGCAACGTCTAAATTCACCCCTCCCCTCATCATCCTGAAAGGATACCGCACCATGAACACCCTGTCCCTGAATATCGGCCTGTCCGTCGGCAATGTCGAAACCGCCACGGAAATGCTTGATCCGCTCACCGCGCTCCACGCTATCGGCGACCACCTTCCATCCACCCAGGTGAAGGAATGGCACATCCGTGTCCATCCGATCACTGGCGAGCTGACCCTGGTTGTCCGGCTGGCGACTAGGATTGCCGGCCCCAATACGCTGGCCCCGTGCATCCATGACCTGTGCCTGGCGCTGCGCCAGGATTGCATCTCCGGCAAGCTGGCCGTCCGGAGCGAGGAAATCCATGAGTTCCTGACCGGTCCCAAAGCGGCTGATTACGGCGGCGCTTTTGACGCTACCTACTGGCTGGCCGTGACCTGCGACAACGCTCCCCAGAGCACCGGCGTCACCCTGGCGAACCTGTACGCTGGACGCACCCTGGCCGGCTGGACGCTGGGCACGGCCCGCCGCGACAGCGAGCCCATGGTGCTCTGGTTCGAACATGACAACGGTACTGGCGGCAATTGCTACCTCGAATTCACCGGCTCCCAGGTAGAACTGGTCGATGCTGACGGCACGGTCGAACTACCCAAGCCCGTGATCACCATGCTGCGCCAGGCCGGCGTGTTTGTTGGCCCCGACTTCGAATAGGGATTGTTGCCTCAAGCCCGGCTTGCCGGGTTTCGGGAAGCACCCTCATCCACCCATCATCCTGAAAGGATACCGCACCATGACCACCTGCACCCCCAAGCTGCTCAAGTCCGTCCGCCACCTAAATCCTGGTGGCGACTCTGCGACCTGGCTTTTCACCGTCCGCTGCGCCGCCGAACCGACCCGCTCCGACCTGATGGCCCTCAACATCCGTGGCTATCGCTGCTCTTGCGAACACGACTGCTGCGGCCACGTCCAGTACAGCGCCCCCTATGTGCTGCGCCACAACAAGCGCAACGAGTGGCTGGTCGATCAGTCCGCCGTCCGCAACGTCTAAATCACCCTCATCCACCCATCATCCTGAAAGGATACCGCACCATGTTCTACACCTGCACATACCTCGACCACTCCGGCGCCCAGGCCCTTGGCTTGGAGCTGGCGCAATGATGCCCACCATACCCCAGCGCTGGGCCGCCGAGCAGCGCGCCGCCAGCACACCGCAATCCTACGCCGCTTACCTGCGTCGCCAGGGCTTTTCAACCGAGCAAGTCGCCTCCATGGTGGCCCGCTCATTCAACCGGAGCAAGTAGCATGACCATCCAAGAACTCGGACCCTTCGCATTCCGCTGGCAGCACGCCACCACCGGGCAAGTTGGCCGGATCGTCCGGACCCGTGCCGAAGCGGTGATCGACTGGACGCAGCGCTGTATCTACCGCATGATGAACGATTAGGTATTGCCCTCACTGCCAGGCTGGCCCTGGCATTGGGATGCACCTTAACCCATCCACTCACCCACGAAAGGACCCCGCACCATGCACTACACCGTAAGCCGAGCCTACCCGACTACCCAGGCCGATCTGAAATACCTCGAAGCCCAGGCCGCCAAGGTCGGACCCGATCCCAGGCTCAAGATACGCGGCGACGACGGCGAAACCATCCAGGAAGCGCTGAAGCTGGGCTCCGATCCCCTCGCCTTCAATCCGATCACGGTCTCGATCACCGCCAACACCCTGGGCGAGGCCCTGCTGCTATGGTGCTCCCTGGGCATCAGCCGCCAGCCCATCATGGACCTGGCGAACAAGCACCTGACCCCCGAGCAAGTGGCCGAGCTGCGCGACACCATGGAGCGCAAGTACGGTGGCACCTATCCGATCTGGGACACCCTGGACGACCTGCTCAGGGCTGACGGCATCATCACCACTTGACATCAACCGCTTGATGCTGTAACCTTGGAATCTCTCACTCACCACCACCACGAAAGGACAACACCATGATCAACACCATCCCCAGCATCCGCTGGGACGTGCTGCAAGCCCCCGCCCTGGCCACGCCGGCCGACCGCTATCAGGGCCATCTGCCGGGTTCCGGCGTACAGCGCCACTCCGCTGACGACGCCTACGCCAAGCACGGCATCATCATGGAAGCCCATGAGTCGGGCACCGGGCGCCGCCTCTGGCTGGCCAAGCAGGGCAACCGGGTGCTGGCTGCACATCCCCGGCACGACGCCGCTCGCTTCATGGCGTTGGCCCTGGTGACGGGAGCATGACCACCAACGAAACCACCGCCGCGCTGTCGATTGCCCGGACCAAGCTGGGCGCCACCATCGACAACATCCCCACCGGGCGCCGGGCCTGGTACTTTGGCCAGGTTGCAAAAGATGCACATCAGGCCGGCGACTACATCACCGCTCGCCACCTGCTGCGCGATGCCAAGCAATCCTTCAAGGAGATTTGAACATGGTCGAACGCCTACGGCAACAGTCCGCCAGGGATCAGCGCGCCGCTGGCGTCGTGCTGCCTTACTTCGTACCCGACACCGAAGAAGCGATGGTCGCGCCTGTCAATTGGAACATCACCCTGGCCATCTTCACACCGGAAGGGCTCGACCGCCTGGTACTATGGTGCAGGAAGAATGCAGCGGTGCGGTTCCCTAGCCCGAACGATGTGCGCCGGTCGCTGGACTATCCTGCCACCGACCGGGAGCGTTTCAACGTGCTGCGGCATGTGGCTTTGAACCGGACGCCCGTCAATATCACCACACCCAACGCCTATCACGGGTCTTACGAAAACCTGATGAAACGCATCGAGTGCAAGGGTGTGGATGTGGAAGCCCGGCAGCGCCAACTCCGGGAGCACGTCTGTGCTTTGATCGTCGAGCACTATCCAAAACTCCGGATCGAAGCCGAGACCTACCTTTTCAATCACTACCACCACAAGGAGCAATAACCATGAACATCAAACCCGCCCGCCGCCGCGTCAGCACCCCGCCCGATCACTTCGACCTCTGGAACGGCGACCCCTTCGAGGACGAACGCGAACTGCGCCTGCTCGACCGCGTGATCTCTGCGCTGATCATCCTGGCCGTGTGCATCGGCCTGCTCGCCTACTGCACCCCGGCGCCGGCCGCCAGCTTCGACTACTACGAAGCCGAACGCCGGGCGGATGAGCGCCAGGCCGAGGCCGAACGCCGGGCGGATGAGCGGATGCAACGGGCCGAGGACGCCGCCAACCTGCGCGAATTCCAGCGTCGGATGGAGGCGGATGGCCGCGAGTTCAGCCGCCGCTATGAGGCGGTCGGCACGGAGCGCGATCCGTACCATCATCGTCGTAGGTATTGACCCAAGCGAGCCCATCGGGTAACATCCACGATGCTGCCTCGACATCAGCACCGGGGCGCTGCCAAGATTGATCCCTTGACGCAGCGCCCCACCCTCCCTTTAATGTCGAATCGTTCGAGGTACGCATGTCAGATAACTCCCCAGGACCAAGCGCAGTGACAGCCCTGCCTCTGGTCTTCCAGGTCGCATTCGCACCGACCGTCCGCCAGTCCTCGGCGAATCGCACCTTCAACATCAAGACCCTGGCCGACATGATCGGCGGCTACCCGCCAGTCGGGCAGGAGATTGCAACCGCCCTCATCGAGAAGCATGGCCTGATCCAGGGTACGCTGGAAACGAAGAAGCTCGGCCCCGCTATCTACTTCGGCCGCTACCCCGACGGTGCGCGGACCCGCACCATGCAGAACCTTGAAGCCTGCACTGCGATCATCCTCGACTTCGACGGCAGAGCCGGTGACCGGGTGCATCGCGACGCGCTGCTCGTCGCCTGCCGCGAACACAACCTTCAGGTCCTGATTCACGATTCTTTCTCGGCCACCGAAGACGGCATGACATTCAGGGCAATATTCCCGTGCAATGAGCTGGCCGTTGATTGCTATGCGTCGGCCGCCATGGCCCTCAAGCAACTGCTCAGGATGGGACCCAAGACCATCCTGCCCGCCAGCCAGGGCTACTTCTTTCAGGCCCGGCCTGGCCGCAAGCCGAACGTGCAAGCGCTGTTCGGTCGCTCGGTCGATCAGGTCCTCGACTTCAACAGCCTCGAAGCGATCGCCGATGGCGTCGCCCCCGCTGGCCAGGGTCAAACCGGAACCTATGATCTGCTCGACGCCATGGATCATGCCTTCGACGACGCCGCCAAGGAGCTGTTTGCGCGCTGCCTGACGGTCGTTGAACCCTGGTCCGAGGATAGGGGCCACTGGATCAGCATCATCGGCGCTGGCCTGCGCGGCTGGGGCCTGACGCCGCAGAAGCTGGCCAACCTCAACACGCTGACCGAGGCCGAGCAGGGAATCATCACCCGGCTGGATGCCTGGTCGAAGGATGAGCACCCGCCAACGGGCGCCCTCAAGAAATACTCTCCGAACTGTGTGGTCATCGAAGGGCGCAAGCTGTTCGGCATTGCCGCCAAGAAGCTGGGCCTGGCAGGCATGGTCAGGAAGGCGCACGAGTCCAGTCCGGAGGGTATCGGCGCACTACTCGAAGGCGAGCCCGTGCTGCTGGCCCTGGCCGAGCGCCTGCTGGGCCAGAAGCCGCCGCCTGGCACCACCACTCACGTCGATCCAAGCGAGCTGGCTGAGGCCATCACCGAACGCCAGGCCACCAAGCAAAAGAGCATGGCCCTGGCCGAGCGCCAGGCGAAAGCCATCCACAACATGCCCGCCTGCTTCGGCAGGATGCGCGACGTGGTTATCGAGTTCGCCACGCGGGGTGACATCAAAACCTTCAATGAGCTGGACCCGAGTTACGAATTCAAGCTCGACCCGATCATGGCAATCCTCTCCGTCGCCCAGATGTATTCGGTGATCCTGGGCGGCCGGGTGTGGGTGCATCAGCGCAAGCGCCATCACCCCACCGGCCTGAACCTCTACGTCCTGGGGATCGCCCCGTCGGGTGGCGGCAAGACCACGCGCCTCGACTGGATCAAGCACATAATGAGCATCACCCCCTATGGGCCGAGCGTCATCGGGAACATGAGCTTTTCCATCGGCGGCTTCTGGCCGGCGACATACGAGCGCGCCGGGCACAACGTGTTTCAGCTCACCGACGAAGGCAAGAACCTGATCGACACCCACGTGGGTAACATCGGCGCCAACCTCGCGACGCTGCACAACTCGCTGCTCACGGCGTACTCACAGAGCCACGAGGGTGGGATACTGAACCCCCCGCTTTACTCGACGGGTGGCAAGGTGATCAACAACGGCTTCAGCGATGTCCTCGAACCGCACCTGAACATCCACGCCATCGGCACCGCCGAGCTGACCGAGATCGTGGGCAAGCCCGAGTTCCTGGCCAACGGTTTCAGCGCACGCTTCATCGTCCGGATCGAACCCGAGACCGAGGCGCCGACCAAGGAATCCAGGATGAAGCATATCGGCGAGTCGGGCTTCGACGACTTCGAAGAGATTGCCGGCGGTGAGGAAGGCAACGCCCTGGGTATGGCCGCCACCGAGTTCGCCGAGCACCTGAACGACCTGGATATTCAACTCGAAGCGCTTGGCCGCGGGCGCGGGATGTCCGGCATGATTGCCGAGATCGAACTGAGCACTGGTGAGGAGACCGACCTGGGCAGCATGTACAAGCAGGCGGCAAAGGAATGCCAGGCGGTGCCGCGCAGCAACCAGTACATCGGTTTCGGATTCGATGTCGTGGAAATCCTGGCCGAGGCCGAGACCTTCTTCGATCCCTACGTCAAAGACAACCACCTGCTCGATTCCGTGCGGATGCGCGAGGTCGAGAAACTGACCAAGCTGGGCGCCATCTTCACCCTGGGCAGGGACCCGAGCGCCAAGCGCATTGACCCGGACATCACCCGCTACCTGATGGAGGTCATCCAACTGGCCCAGCTCGACTGGATCACGAAGCGCAACGACGGGCCGCCGGTGGATGCTCGCTGGGCCAACGACTACGAGGCGCTGCGCCGCGAGGTGATGCCGGGTGGCAAGCTGTACGAGTGTGAGAACGTCGAGGGTGTTCCGCGTCGCGAGCTTGAGGCAAGCAACCGTGCCTGGCGCCGGCTCATTGCCGACACCATGCTCGCCGACGACGACCTCAAGGGCAAGCGCGCAATCGCAAAGGGTGTGATGGGTGACCTGGGCGTGACGGCCGAGAAGATCGGCAACGGGATGTTCTACAAGCTGGTGAAGAGATGAGCACTGAGACCTGTCGTAAAAAGTACCCAGCCAATAGAAAAAGCAGGGCACCCGTGGTGTTGAAAAAATGGAAACTTGTTTTTGGTATTGGGATCAACGATAACCCGGAACCCACAAGCCACACCTCGACCAACCCGGTGTATAGAATATGGCTCGGCATGTTGGCAAGGTGCTATGGAAAAAGGGGCAAGTACCCTCATCACGCAGGGTGCTGTGTTGATCCAAGATGGCACAGTTTTGTTGCATTCAACGCTTGGGTTGGGGCGCAAGTGTGGGAAGTCGGGTACTGTTTGGACAAGGACATTCTTTTTCCAGGCAATCGCCTATATTCACCTGAAACCTGCGTGTTCATAAGTCCGCATGTTAATGCCATACTCAATACGAATCCTAAAGTTCGCGGCCAACTACCAATAGGTGTCGCGAAGTCAGGCAAAAAATTCGCTGCTCAGTGCAATCTTGGAAATGGTAGCGTCCATCTGGGTGTGTTTGAAACAAAAGAGCTTGCCCATAAAAAGTGGCAGAGTACCAAGGCAGACTTCATAATGGAAATTGCTGACAAACAAAACGACGAGCGTGTGCGCAACCGTTTGATTCAAGAAGCGGCAATGCTCATGTTCGAGCACGATAATGATGTGGAGTCCGTTAGATGAGTACCCTAGCCGCAATGGATTTTGATGAGGAAACTTTTGAACCAGTCCAGATTACAGCGGATGACATCTACCTGAACGCGCCGCTCGTTTCAACCGAGGATAAGGCTGCCGCCATCCAGGTGATGCGCGCCGAGTCCAGTCTGCTGATCAGCCAGCAGGTTGAGGTGTTCTGCCGGGAGATCGTGCTGCACGGTCGCCTGCCGACCCGGGCCTACGAGATTGCCTTCGCCGTGCAGGATGCAGAGCTTGGGCAGTGGGTCATCCCTGACAATCCAAGCTGGAATGCAAGCAAGCTGCTGCGCACGCCGGAGGTGGTCGGCCGCATCAAGGAAATCCGCGACGAGATGGTGAGCTGGGGCGGACGGATCGAGCGCGAGGAGATCATCAACTCGCTGCGCGCAATCCTTCTTGACCCGGACAGCAAGGCGGCCGACAAGCTGGGCGCCAGCAAACAACTGTCCCAACTCGAAGCCTTCGAGAAAGCACCCGATGCCCAGGCCGGCGGCACCCTGGTCATCCAGTTGCCGTTCTCACCGAACCAACTGAAGAACATCGGCAGTGGTTCAATACTTGACAGCGAGGCCGAGAAGCTGTAGAATAGCAATCACAACTTAACAGGAGGAAGTTATGTTCGCAATTGGATTTGGTTTGATACTGGTCGCCCTGATCTTCGGGATCAAGTGGGGTAACCCTGGTCGTGCCTTCAATTGGGCCGACCGCGTGGCCCAGGCCGGCGTCATCATCGGCACCGTTCTCTGCGCCGCTTCGCTGGTGATGTGGCTGTGGCGGGTGCTGCCATGAGTCCGCGCGCTGAATACTTCGCCATCCTCGCCAGCCTGTGCGCAGGCTGGCGAGTACCGTTCCGTTGCAGAACTGGCGGAAGCTGCTTACCGGATATGGGCGGCGGGGAATCGCGGCCCTTATGTTGCAAAGGAGCAAGGAAAATGACCAAAGACATTGCAGAAAGAGTGAGGGATTATGCGAAAGACTACACGACCACCACCTACCACGATGACCTAATCTGTGAGGCGGCAGCGGAAATTGAATCACTGCGCAAGAAGCTCGACGCCAAAGATGTCGAGATCGAACGGCTGAAAACTGTTCCGATGCGGTATCGCCGCATGGCTTTCAATGCACAGTTGCAGGACGAGAACGACAGCCTCAGCAAGCTACTCGCCGCCAAACAGGCCGAGGTCGATGCGCTGATGCTGGAATACTGCCCGTCGGAAATGTCGCAGGAGCAGCTTGCCAATTGGGCTGCACACCAGTGGCCGGCGAAGGAGCAACTGAAATGAAAACCCGCATCGGCTGCACCAGCCCTTACTATCGCCCGCAGCAATACGCGCGCCGCGATCCACACCAGCAACTGCCGTTCGCAGAAGAGATCGTCCGGCCCGGATGTGCCGTGGCGCTGGCCGGCCTAGCCGTGCTCGTGATCTGCATCCTCGTCGCGCTCGGGGTGTCGGCATGACCACACCACGAACCGCACATGCACTGGCCCTGATCGCCGCTGCCCAAGCCCGCATTGCCGGGATGCAGGCAGAGAATCTGGACCGTCAGATGCAAGGATACTCACTTGCCTATAGCGAGGCTGCTTTTTTCCAAGAAGCTGGAACACTTGAACAGATCGCCGTGGAGGTAATCAACCAATGACCAAGTGCAAGGACTGTGCTTTCTTTCAGCCCGGCGATGTTGATTGGAATGGCTGGTGTTCCATCGAGCTTCCGCGCTGGCTCAAGGTGGCGATGGTCCATCTGCCAGCTGTGGATAACCACTTCGTCAGGACTGACGACGGATGCAACCTTGGCAAGGAGGAAAAGAAATGAAAGGCCGCTCACTGAGGGATGACGTGTTGAAAGACATAGCGACGATTCCAGGGTTGTCCGTCGAGACAAGTACCCGATCCGGGAAGCACGAGAAGATCAGGGTGGCAACCCCATCCGGAATCAAACTGCTGGTCGTGTCGGTCACAGGCAGCGACCACCGTGCGTCATTGAACAACAGAAGCATACTGCGCCGTTGGGCGAGGGAGGGGGCATGATCGAACCGTTTGAAAAAAGAATCTGGACCAAGCCCAAACGCAGCACCTGGAAATCCATTGTGTTTTTCGTGGGGCGTGTCCTCCTGATCAGCATTGGAACACTCGCCGTACTCACCGTCATCTGGTACGACGGGGTGAAGCACGGCTATGAAAAGGCAGGCAAGCACAGTGCTCAAAACGCTGCTCAACAGAAGGGGTCAATTTGATGCAAACATTCGAAAAAAGAATCTGGGCTGAAGCCGAGAAATCCCGCGGCGTGCTGGCGGCCTGCCTTGCACCCATGATCCTGGCCGCGGAGATGCACGGCCTGCCCGCTCGCGACAAGGTGATCTCGGCCTGGAAGAGCAAGGCCAAGGAATACTGGTCGAAGGTTTTCGATGAGGTCGGCCAGGTTGCCACCACCCAGGAGATTGCCCGGCACACGAAGCGCAGCTCTGTCTCCATCCACAACACGATGGAGAAGCTGGGTCACTACCAGTTCGTGCAGCGCGCTGGTCTCAGGCCCAGCACCCGGGGCTGGCGCCCCCAGGCTTTGTGGAAGTGGGTGGCCTGATGAGCCTACTCTCCCCCGATCAATACCAGGTGTGCCTGCACTATTTCACACGTGCCGGTCTGGATTTCACAGTCGTCGCTGGGCCGCGTGCCGGCGAGCGCCACCGCCTCCATGTGTTCCCGAAGCACGTGGAGCAACTGATGATTGCCCTGACCCGCTGGGAGGGTAAGCTCGCCGACGTGTCCCGGCACCAGGTGATTCTCTATGTTGGGCTCAAGGCCAAGGGTGACTTCGCATTCAATACCCTGGTCAAGATCACGCCTACCGAAACCCTGGTCCCCTTCGAGACCGGTGTGCCGACGCTCGCCGAGCTGAAAGCGCTACCGGTCTCAACCTTCGAGGAGCTTGCCGATGCTGCGTAAAAAATGGAATCTTGTTTGTGGAGCGATCTGATGGTACTTAGGCCCTATCAGGAGCGCCTCACCGATCTTACGATGCGTGCGCTCGAAACCAATCCTGATGCAAAACCCATCGTCGATGCTGCGTGTGGCGCCGGAAAGTCGCTAATCATTTCGGCGGTTGCTGACCGCATCATCCAGCAGAATCCTGGTGGTGGTGGCGTCCTGGTTGTCACCCATCGGGCCGAACTGGTCAAGCAGAATCATGCCAAGCTGCCGGCCCACTTGCGCGGCACGATCTTCTCGGCCAGCGTCGGCAAGAAAGACCTGACCGGACAGGTGATCTTCGCCAACATCCAGTCGATCGCAAAGAAGTGGAACAAGCTGCCCACCCTGGTCGCGGTGCTGATTGATGAGTGTCACGTGGCTTCGAAGATGTACATCGAATTCATCACCAAAATCCAGAAGGTCAGCCATGGTGTGCGCGTGATCGGCTTCACCGCGACCCCCTTCAACGGAGCGGGTGTGTGGTTGCACATGCTCAAAGAACACCGTATCTTCACCGGCAGTTGTGGCAAGGTTGGTATCGGTGAATTGTTGGCCGATGGTTACCTGGCCCCACTCAAACCCTATAGCGCAACTACTCGTTTGCGCACCGATGGTGTAGCCTTTGACCAACGCAGCGGCGACTTCAACGCCCGCCAATTGCAGGCTGCCGTGGATATACCCGAGCTTGTTCTGCGTTGCGTCGAAGAGATCAAGTCCATCTTCAAAGATCGCAAGAGTGTGGCCGTGTTCTGCTCTGGTGTGCAGCACGCCGAGCATGTGGCCGAGGCCCTTGGTCAGGATGCTGTTGTGGTGACAGGAGCCACACTGAAAAAGGATCGTGACCGTCGGCTTGCCGAGTTTGCCGCAGGTAGGGTCAAGTATGTGGTGAGCGTGGATGTGCTTACGACCGGGTGGGATGCCCCATGCACCGACGGCATCGCCTGTCTTCGCCCGTCGCAGTCACCCCTCGTCTGGATGCAGTTGCTCGGTCGCGGGATGCGCCCGCACGAGGGTAAGACTGACTGCCTGGTCGCCGACTTCACCCACAACGCTGAGTTCTTCGGACCCATTGACGAGATCGAAGGGCGGCCGCCAAAGAATAGTCTCGGGGAAGCCCCCACTCGCATCTGCGAAAACTGCTACAACATAATCCTGGCCGGATTGCGGGTGTGCCCACACTGCGGACATGAGATCGAGTTCGCCGAACGCCGACCTAACCTTGATCCTGAGACAGGGTTGTTGGT
>OFRC01000359.1_pt1 | contig 12457 bp, 17 predicted proteins | sample 1543051 | NCBI WGS metagenome assembly OFRC01 (sample SAMN07774231, study PRJEB24372) | wastewater metagenome
GCGTCCCTGAAGGCGCTCGTGTCGTCATGCGTGCCGTTGCCAACCGCGCCATAATCCTTGACGTTGAAGACGTTCTGTAGGGATGGGTCGACCCCCGTCACCTGCATGTCTCCAGCCCAGGTGAACGCGTTCACCTGGCTCCCGGCCACGGCCAAGCGGTTCTGCAAGCCCGTCCAGGGGAACCTGTTTACGCCGCCACTGACCACGGCATTACCACTCGATCACAATGCAGACACCATCCGCGCCCGCGCCACCGTTACCACCCGTGGTGCCGCCAGCGCCTCCGCCACCACCGCCACCGCCGTAACCACCGCCATTTCCACCATTTCCGCCAGTCACAGCGCCTCCGCCACCGCCAGAGCCGCCGATCCCAGGCGACTCCAAAGAGGCCCACATGGGCTGCGATACCAAGGCCGCTCCGTTGTTCCCTCCTGCCCCGGCTGCGACCGCCGAAGTGAAGGTCATGGCGCCGTTGTAGAGTGTTATTCCGCTCGCGCCTCCGGCGGCTCCGGCGCTTGCGGTGATGCCGCCGCCAGAGCCGCCCCCGCTGGGGCCGGTGAACGCACTACCAGAGGTTGTCGCCACCCCCGTGGCTCCGGCGCCTCCTCCGCCGCTACCGACACCAGAGGTAAACCCCGCGTTCGCCCCTGCCAGACCGCTTCCACCGGCCGCACCAATGCCGCCGCCGCCCCCCGCCCCGCCGGTTGTAGTGCCGAACCCGGCGCTAGTCCCGCCAGGCGCACCGCCGCCGCCGCCGCCGGAAGTGGCGCCGGTGCTGCCAGGCCCTCCGCCACCCCCGTTGCCAGCGGTCAATTTCGTCCCACCGAAACTCGACGCCACCCCTCTGCCGCCTTGTCCCGCAACACTCCCGCCTGTCGGGGTAACGCCGGCCAACCCGCCCGCGCCTCCGGTGCCGACAACGATGGTTTCGTTTGTATTCAAGTCAGCCGCTCGGAACAATTTCCAGCGGGCAGCCCCGCCACCACCACCACCACCACCGGAACCGTTGACCGCGACAACGCCACCGTAGCCGCCACCACCACCGGGGCCGACGAGAAAAACCGCGACGAGGGTGGATGTCGATTTCTTGCTGAACGTGCCCCCGGCGCTGCCGTAGATCGTGATCGTCGGCGCGACGAAGCCGCCGTTGGCCGCCGGCAGTACGCCCGTCACCTGCGTGGCCAGGTTGATCGGCAGGATCGACGACGGCTCGGCCTGCGCACCGAGGACGCCGGGGCCGACGGGCGGGCTGATCATGTCGCACCGCCGATCGCCGGGAAGCTGCTGAATACCATGCCGCCGCCTTGAGATAGGCGGTAGGTCAGGCTGCCGCTGGTGAAGGCGGTGCAGCGCAAACGCCAGCACACCGAGGGCTCGACCTCGCACATGGTCAGGTTCAGGGACTGTGCCGTCAGCGCCAGGGCGTAGCTGGCCAGGGCGCCGGTGACGTCGCGGGCTACCGCGATCCAGGTGGTGCCGCCATCATAGGACTTCTCGAACAGCACGGTCCCGGAGAAGGTGCCGGACAGCGCCACGTTGAAGGCGCCGTAGAACACGGTGGCCGCGCTGGTCGCGGTGCTCGCCGCCACCGGCAACGTGATGACGCCGGAAGCCGTGATCGAGCCGGCCGCCTTGACGGTGGCGTAGTCCTTGGTGCCGCCGATCGGGACGCCCATGCCTATGCTCCGTCAGTCGTTCGGTCAGGTGGCCTTGGCAGGCGGCGGGGGCGGGGGCGGAACGGCAGCGCGGTGCGGCGCGGCGGGCGACGGCGTGGGAGGCGCCGACTCCTTGCGCTGCTTCGCCTCGACCGGCCCCTTCTCCAGCGCCGTGACCTTATCTTCCAGCGCGCGGAAGCGGCTCTCGATCATCTCGTCGAACCCGAGTGCCTGGCGCAGCAGCGCCCCCGCCTCGCCGCCGCCGGGGCCGTGCAACGGCAGGGCCAGCTCCGGTCGCATCGAGTTGGTCCTGATCCCCGCAGAGGCGTACATCTTCCTGGCAGGCTCGTTCACCGGGATCAGATTCTCGTTCGGCATGCCGAGATAGGTGATCTCGGCGCCGGCCTCCAGCAGCCGCTGCCCGGTTTCCGGCATCGGGGCCATGAAAGACCGGGCCTTCAGCCGGTAGCGGGGCAGCTCGACATCCGCCATGTTGGCGCGCTCCTGGTCAGTTCACCGTGACGGAGAAGTTCCGCGGGTAGTACACCACGTCGTCGCGGCCGATGATCAGGTAGGCCTGAAGCGAGCCGGCGGTGAAGTTCTGGGTGCCGACGGTGTAGTAAAGGCGGATGTAACGCAGCGCGCCAAGCAGGCTGCCCTTCTTCGGCCGCGGCCAGTGGACCGGGAACAGATAGGGCTGGCCGTCGGTAGAGTTGAGCTGGGTGATGGTCATCACCGGGCTCAGCGCCGCGTCGACATAGGTGTTGTTGTCGGTGGAGTACTGCGCGGCGATCTGGAGCGTAGCGGTGCCGCCGGCGCTGGCAAACAGGCCGTCGCCGATGATCATGATCGGCAGTTCCTCGCCGATCCCCATGTCGCGGCTGTTGGTCAGGTCGATGACGTTGGTGCTCGCGCGGGTGGCGGTCAGCGCCACTGCGGCGTCGAAGCAAAGCTGGCTGTCGAGGATCATGGCCGGTTCTCCTTGAGTCGATCGGGGTTGCCGAAATCAGGCGACGACGGCCGACTCGGTGGACAGAAGCTGGTCGACGGTGCGGATGGGCACGCTACGGAAGGTGGTCACAGGCTTGCCGTCCCACTCCTCCTGCCTCAGCCAGACGTTCGCCTTGTTCATCGCCTGGAGATCGAGGAAGGTGGAGACGGTGCGGTTGCAGTAGATGGCAGCGCGGCCCTGGCCGACAACGCCGGACGGGCGCGTCGCGTTCTGCACCGGGGCCAGGCCGCGCGGCGCGCGGGGGAACAGGTGGGCGGCGCGGACCAGGCCGTTGATGATGTTCGCGGCGTTCACGCCGGACAGCAGGGTCACGTCGATGTTGGCCAGCCGGACCACATAGCGCCAGTCGCGGATGCACAGGCCGGCCTCCCACTTGAAGTGGCTCTGGTAGACCTGATACTTCGCGCCGGTGCTCAGCGTCTCGGTCCACTGGCCGAGATCGACGTGCTGGAGGCCGCCGATCTTGGAGCGCGGGAAGATGCCGAAGCAGGTGTCCTGGCCCCACTGGACGAACCAGATGCTGGTGTTCGTCGAGCCGGTGCCGCCCATGTCGATGACGTTGCCGGCGGTTTCGGCTTCGCTGGCGGTGAGCGTGTTGTAGCGCGGCGCAAACCCGGTGATCTGGTTCGGGTTGCTGAGCTGGCTGGAGTAGAGCAGCGCGGCCTGCATCTGCTGGGTCATGCCCTCGAAGAACGCCGCGTCCTCGGCCAGGCGGAACTCGGCGGTGTTGCCGTTCAGGTCGGCCAGGTCCTTGTCGATGACCGAATAGGCTTCCAGGTTGCCGACGCGCTCGACGATCTGTGCCGCCGTCGACTTGGTGGGCTGCACCCCGGCGTACAGGTTGCGCCAGGTGCCGCTCGGCAGGCCGGTACGGACGGTCGTCTTGTAGCCGTCGGTCTGGTTGCCTTCCATCCAGATCATGTCTTCCATCATCTCGTTGGCCTGCGAGAGCAGGTCGACGATGATGGAAACACGACCGTCGTCCTCGACGCGCTTGGCCCAGTCGGCAAGCGTCAGGTTGGTGGTCGCCAAAACGGCCATGGTCGGTGCTCCGCCGGTAGTGCTGAGCTGGGAACGCTCAGCAGTGGAAGGTGCGAAGCACCCCGGCGGGAGTGCTCTCCGTCGTCATAGGCGCCCCGGCGGGAGCGCCCGTCTTGTCAGCGCGCGGCGCCGTCCGGCTGGGCCGCGGAAGGGTACATGAGCTGGGCGGCTGTTGCGCGGCTCGGCACTGGGGTGCTGTTGCCGCCCGGCGTTGCGCTGCCCTCTTCGTAGGCCGTGGCGATCTTGTTCATCAGCTTGAACACGGCGGGGTTGTTGATCGCCCCGGTGGTCTTCAGCGCCTGGAGCACTTCGGGCGAGCCGTGGCGATCGAGGAAAGCGGTCACGCGGTTGACGGCGGGCGCGGTGTTGGCGCCGCCGACCTCGGGGTCGGCCTTGATCGCCGCCATCCACTCGTTGTTCAGCGTCTCCCACGCCTTGTACGGCGCGGCCATCGCCTCGACAACCTTGGGGCCTGCGGTGTCCAGCACTGCCTGCACTGCCTTGGCGTCGAGCTTGGCGCCGGCGGCACCCTCCAGGAAGGCCGCGACCAGCGGGTCCTCGCGGGTGATGCCTTCCGGCAGCTTGACCTCGTAGCTGGCGGGGTCGATCGGCTTATCGGGCTCGGTGGGCGTTTCCGGTTCCGCGGCTTTCTCGGGTTCGCCGGCGGGCGGGTCGAGAATATTGGCCGGATCAGCAGGTGGGGCGGGCGGCGCCTTGGGTTCCGCCGAACCGTCCGGCGCCGCCCCCACGCCGGTGTCCGATGCGGGAGCGGCAGCCGGAATCACCGGGACGGCGGGAGGGGCCGTATCGGTAGCTGGCGCAGCGGCTCCGGTATCGGACGGCGGCATGCAAAATCCCTATATCTAGTCCATGTGATCGGACAGGAGCGCAACATAGCGCTGCTTGTCCGCCAAAAGCAACATGCGGTGCAATTTTAGACCGATGTCGCGCTGGCCGGCGCGGAAGAACGACACTTCGGCGTTGAAACTTGGATCCACCGTCGCCCCGTTCAGCGCGCACATTTGCATGTCGTGCAAGAGCCAGCCGAGCAACGCTCGCCCGTTTTCCGTGCTCAGTATTTCACGCAGCGCCACCAGGCGGTTCTCGTGGGCGAGCTTGGCCTTCTTGTCGGCCTGCGCTTTCTGCGATCGGCTGTTGGTGTCGCGCGGCGCGGTGGGGTCGGCCGGGTCGGCCTCCTCGGCGTAGAGCCGGGTGTCGGCTTCGTCGGGGTGGTCGCTCACGTCTGCGTCCCGAACGGGTTGTACTCGTTCAGCGCGTGGCCGCTCGCGACAGCCCGGGCGTCGGGGCCGCCGGCCTTCTGGACGGTGTGCCCGACGATGCTGCGACTATCGATCATCTGCTGCGCATCTTCCTCGGTGCGAAACACCATCGCGTCGCCCTGGCTCTCGGCCCAGCCCCAGGGTGAACGCCATGCCTCGCGGTCGTTGTGCTTGATCAACCAGGGGCCGCGCGGCGTGGTGATGACCGGCGTCTTGTCGCTCATCCTGCTGCTCCCCCCATCAGCGCCTGAAGCGCGTTCTGGCCGCCGCCCACGTCAGCCTGCGAAAGGTTCTTCGCGCCGTCGGCCAGCACCGAGCCTGTCTGTAGCCCGGCCGCGGCGGCCTCCTGCGCGCTGCGGGCGCGGCGAATCTCCTCCACACCCTCCTGCGGCCGCATCACCCGCGGGTCGACGCGCAGCAGGCTGCCGTACTCCCGGATGGCCACATCGCCGTCGAGATTGTCCATGATGTTCGGGATGACACCCACTAGATTTCCAGCAACTTGGAACGTCCGTTCTATCGCCGTGGTGGCGCTGCCGCGCTGAAGCTCGGACAGCATCGAGACGTACTCGATCTTGAACGATGTCTGTTGCAGCGAGTCGGGCATCGGCGGGAAGATGCCGGCCCGGGCGCAGATCGCGAAGATGCGCTTGATGTCCGGTCCCAGGCCCTCGGTGTCGTTCCGCTCCAGCACGGGGCCGAGCAGGATCATCTTTTCCTGCTGGCGAACGTCCCACTCCGTCGCCGTCCGCACCGCGGTGTCGGTCGGCATCATCTGGAACAGGCCGTTGAAGAAGGTGTCACGGATGCGCGTCTCGACGCCCTGCATGTCCTTCAGCAGGCCTTCGATCGTCGGCGCGACCTGGTAGACGGGCTTGAACCCGACGCCGTTGTTGAGCTGGGGCACGTAGGTGATGGCGCCGGGCAGCAGGCTGGCCGGCTCGTTCTTCATCGACGCATCGGCCACCATCGGGGGCCGGACATGCTTGTCGAGCGCCTGGGCCTTGCGCTTCTCCTGGAACTGGAGCTGCTTCACATCACCCAGCGCGTCCATGCCGGGGCTGCGGCCGTAGGCGTCGTTGCCGAACACGTCCCAGCGCAGGGCGGAGAACGGCTTGTCGTTGAAGCCCTTCATCCGCAGCGGCTTGGAGCTATTCTGGCCCCAGACCCAGTAGACCTCGCGGTAGCGGAACTGCTTCGGCACGCCGTAGGGGTCCATGCCGGCGCCGGCGTCCGGCGACCAGGCCGGGTTCGGCTCGCAGACATGCGCGATGGTGCGCTCCATGTTCAGCGAGGCGCCGCCTGTCTCGTAGGCGCCGCGCACGTTGTCAGGGCAGTTGTCCAGGCCGAAGGTGCTGACGATCTGCGAAGTGGAGAGCGGATAGCGCCGGGCGATGGTGTCGACCTCGAAGTCCCCGTTTACGGCGCAAAAATACTCGCCCACCGACGGCACGTAGCAGTGGATCAGCTTCTCCGGGTGCTCGTAGATGAACATCGGGCTGGTGCCGAAGATCACCTCGTCGAGAAGCTGCGTGCCTTTGGAGGTGTAGTAGTTCGAGGCCGCCATGATCCGCATCATCCGCGTGACCACCTCAGCCAGCCATACCTTGGCGTCGTAGTCCTCGGCCAGGCCGGCGTTGGTGGGCGCGATGCGGAACCACGGCTTGGCAGGGGACGTTGTCCCCGCCAACATGCCGGCGGCCAGGGTGCGCGCGGCGATGGTGGCCGTGTTGTTGATGATGTTCTGGTTCAGGGGGACGCCCCGGTTCCAGTTCTGGTTGTAGGGATAAAGCCACCTCATCCTTCGGGGAAGGATGTATTCGGCCAGCTCGCGCCAATGCACCCACCAGGAATACCGCTGGCTTTCGAGCGACGACACGCGGGCGTCAAGCTCGGTCAGGAGCTTGACGTTTGCCTCCTCGTTGGTCGTCGGTCGGCGGAGGGGTGGCTGGGCCATTACTCTTCGGAAACAACCGCGAACCGCCCTTTGTAGAGCGTCAAAACCACTTCGTCACCGCGCGCAACCAACCGATGCTGAGAGACGGTAGCCGGGGCGCCCCCGCTGTCCTGGGGCGCTTCTTGCACTTCGATTTTCGTCACATGCGTACTGCCGTCCAGTTTGGCCACGCGGATTTGCAGCGTCATCTCAGGCTCCTGTCAGTTTCTTGCCGTAGAGCACGGAGGCGGCGCTGCGCTCGGTGTTCGCGTTGGGGATGTCGACGCCCTGGCCACTGGTCAGGATCGTGCCGCCCATGTCACCGATCGCCCCGGCCTCGTTCTTCTGGCCGCGGACAGCCTGGAGGGAGGCCGACATCTGCGCCGGCGGTGGCACGGGCTTGACAGGCTGCACCGCGGCGGTCGTCGCTGCCGCGCCTCCGCCGCCTCCGCCACCGCCAAAAATACTCATGCGCCGCTCCTTGCGAAAATCCACCATATCCGCAGTTGACAGCCCAGGCAAGAAATGGCTGGATGCGCGGGCCAGACGATCCCCACTCGCCCCCAGATGCCAAGCGTCTGGGGGCGTTTTTCGTTCAGCCCAGATGGTTGTACTCGCTCTCGGCCATGCGAGGCCCGCCATTATGGCCGGACATAGCATGCTGTGGGCCACCGGCCTGTGCCGGCGTGCCAACTCGGTAGGCAAACGTCAGCGCCAGGGCGTCGGCCAGGTCAGGCGACGACAGACCGCGCTTCTTCATGTCCTTCTTGGCCTCCAGCACGATGCCCTCGACGCCCTTGCGGGCGGAGTGGCCGTACATCAGGCCAGCCATCTGCCCGGTAAGGCCGGGCAGCTCGCGGTCAGGCGGCAGGCCGCCATCGCGCAGCCAGGCCTTCATCGCCCCCCACATCGCCGCACGCTTATTTGCGTACCGGGTAGGGTCGGTTGTGGCGCCAGCGCGATCGTCGGGACGGCCCGAATCGATGCCGATGACAGGGACTCCCATCTGAAGAAGTCGATCGTGTACGCCGCCCCCGACGCCCCCGCTGTCGATGAAAAGCGCATCGGCACGGTATCGTCCGTGCAGGTCGGCAACCCGCGCCGCAATGTCCATGAGGTTGTCGGTTCGCATGCGAACCCAGGGGATGAGTCTTGCATCTGCGCCCTTCCTGAAAGCGATCACGGTTTCGTCACCCGCCGTACTTCGTGCGACGTCGACGCCCATCACCAGGGGATCAGCCGCCGAGGCCACCGTGTCGCGCAGGATGGCGGCGCGCACGTCCTCGGCCGAGATGAACTGCATGTCCGACAGGCGAGGGAAAACGCCCCGGACGAAGGCCCTCACGTAATCGTGATCTTCTCCGTACTGCTCGACGAGGGCGTTAAGCTCGGCCTTGTCGGTGATCGCGACGGTGCGGCTGTCGATGTTTTGCGTGATCCATCGCCCATGTTCGGGGTGATCAGGCTGAAAAAGATCGTAGAACCGTCCGACGCCACGGGTGGGGTTTCCAAAGGCCAACAGGATAATTTCCGTGGCCTGGTCGGTGAAGATGCCATCGGTGGTGTCCCAGATGGGCGTCGCAATTTGCGAGGCCTCGTCCATGATGAACAGAATGCGCCGGCCGAGGTTGTGCAGGCCGGCGAAGCTTTCGGGTGACTTCTCGTTCCAGGCCATGGCGTCGGCTCGCCAATTCTGGCTGTCGGCCTCGTTCCTGGCTGTCACCATCGTCGCGGTGGTGTGGAACCAGTGCCTGCATATCATCATCGAGTGCCACTTCAGGATTTCCGGCCAAGTGGTGTCGCTGAGCTGGTCAAACGTGCCGGCTGTCACCCGCTGCCGCGTGTACGGCAGGGTGCATAGCCCCCACCAGAACAACATGGCCAGCAGAGCTGACTTCCCGATGCCTTTGCCGCTGGCGATGGCGATCCTGACCTTGCGGGCGTTCTTGTCCGGGTTGGCCATCGCGGCGCCGATCTGCCGCAGGATATTGGCCTGCCAGAACTGTGGGCCGTACCATTGCTCCAGAGGTGTGCCGGGGACGCCCCACGGAAAGGCGAAATTGACGAAACCGAGAGGATCGGCGCGGTATTTGGCGATCTCGTTGACGATCCGACGATTCAGTTCTGGCGGTACGCCAGGACTGAACATCGAGCGGGCGGCAAGGGCCATCAGGCTGGCATCTCGAAGGTGCGCACGGCTTCACCGGCTGCCACCTTCATCAGCCGCCGCGCCTCGATGCGCTCCCCGACGGTCATGCTCGCCGGCATCGCCGTGGTGTGGATGGCGTGCCTGACGGCGATGGTCAGGGCCTCGCGCTCCTTGTCGGTCATCGCAATCTCTCCAACCAGCACAGCGGCGAGCCGAACTCCGCCCGGATTTTGTAATTCCCGGCGCCGAGTATGCGATTCGCCAGGCTGTTCACCAACCGATAGGCCCTGCGCCGTTCGGGCTGCTTGTCGGGCAGCGGAAACTCCACCCTATCCCCGGGCTTCATCGCCAGCAGCTTTCGGCTGGGCTCCCGACTGTACTTTTTCCTCTTGGACACGGCGGTATCCTCCTTCTGTTTCACCCTATCAGCCTCGAGATCGCCTCGGCCATCGGCTCGTGCTCCTCGGCAACCTCGCCCTCGATCGTCCCCTCCTCGTCAGCGACGATCGCGGCGTAGTCCTCCTCAGTCAGCCCCTCCGTCCCGGCGATCGCAAGCTGCGTGTCGCCACCTTCCACCCTGGCCAGCGCCGCGGCGAGCTGGTCAGCCAAAGGCCCGCCGACATCAACCTGTATCTTGTCGTTCATCATGCCGAGGTGCCGCATGGCCAGGCTGAGTGCCCCCAGCTTGTCCACCATCTTCACTTCCTGGATTTCGGCCTGCTGCATCTTCCCCGTGTCGGGGTTCAACTCCACGATCCTGCGCGTCTTCACGCCGACGATCATCATGGCGTCGTCATCGTTCATCTCGCTCGGCGCCTTCAGGCTGCCGTCGGCATTCAGCACGGACCTGGGATCACCCAAGGCAATCTTCCCCAGCAGCTCCAGCACCCGATCGGCATTCAGCCCGACGCGCTGCGACCTCAAGGCCATCGCCCGCATGATGGCATCCCGGATGTAGGGCACCTTCATCAGCGCCGCCCCGGCCTGTCCGGCGTTCGCCGGCGAATATCCGGCCCGGATCGCGGCGTTCTTCGGGCTCAGGTCGATCAGGTACTCCATGACGAAAGCCTGGCGCTGGGGGTTCATGCCCCCGAAAGGCCTGTTGCCGGTCGGCGCCGGGGCCACTGCTGCACGCAGGTGGGCGTACTTCTTGAAGGCGTTCGGATCACCGGCCATCGGTAGCCATCATCGCCGCGCGGCAGGCGTTGTCGTCTGCCTGAGAACCGATGACCATCTGCCGGCACTCATTCCAGCCCTGCGCGTATTCTGGCGTTCGGCGTGAACCCATCGCCCTTGGCGGCTTAGCGGCCATGTATCCCGTCCCCACCAGCAGTTCCCGCGCGAGGGCGATGCGGTCGGGGACGGGGCGCGACATGAGGTAGCGCATCCCCGCATCTGCATAGCGCGCGTCGCGCTGCCCAGCGGTTTCGCCCATCAGCACCGTCACCCGTTGACCTGTCATCGCGCGATAGACGCCTACCAAAACCTCACGCCACCCCACCCCCAGCCTCCTCGGCGCGGCGGTTCCAGGCGGCGATGGCGGCCTCAACTCCGGGCTCTCTGCCGCTCCCGCTGGTGGCGCATGTGAGGGCTTCTGGCATGTCGTCGCTCGTGGTGAAGGAGTTTGGATCACCGGCCATCGGCTGCGGCGGCGCCGTGGTGTATCAAAGCCTCAGCATACGTCACACCAACGACCTCGCGCACTTCTAGCCCCGCGAGGCGTAGTGCGTCCGTCAGCGAGCCGCCGACCCCCGTGCCGTCGACAGTGAAAACCAGACGGCGGCGCTCCCCGCGCGCCATCTCCAGCAGGGCGTCGCGTACCTCCGCCACACTCGCCCCGCGCATCTTTCGCAGGATGGCGCGCTTGGCGCCGGGCAGTAGAATCGCGATCACAGTGGCGTCACTATCGCGGACTGCCATATCCACGCCGACACGAATTGCCTCTTCCATCGTCTTGCTCCTGGGTGCGTCTTCCATACCAGCAGGATGCCTTTGGGCCGCGATGTATGTCAACCGCTATAATGGAAAGATTAAAAGGCCAGTGCCGGGGTAGGAGCGGGGCTTAACGCATACGTGTCCCACCTCGCAATTTTAGTAGGATAGGGCTTTTAGGGGGCGGGGTGGGCGCTTTGCCTGTATGGCTTACCGTGCATGAAAGTTTAACGTCTGACAGTGCACGTTGGTATTTTTGGTAATTTAACGTCTGATAGTGCACGTTGGTATTTTTGGTAATTTAACGTCTGATAGTGCTCGTAGGATTTGTAGAGCCCTCCTCCACCTCAGAAGGCCCGCCCCCACTCGCCGGGGTGCCACCCCCACCCCCGGCCCGCCCGATCGCCACCTGCCTGGCAGCCGTCGAGCCAGCCCCGCCGACCGGCCGAGATGGGCAAGGCGTCCTAGGAGCTGGGGCGGGGCCGGAGGCTGGCGGACATATTGCCTAAATGAAAATAGAGTATCGAGCAATATCAATGGCTTAGCTTGTCGCAGAAGAACCATTATGGAAAGTAGCGTGCTCGGAGGGCAGGCAGGCCAGGGGTGGGCTGGCGTCGAGCAAGATGTGGAAAGTGTTATATTATAACATTGCATTTGGGCTCGAACCTCGCTCGACCCGATGCCAAACAGGACAGCTCGCACTGCATGCTACCGGCCCTGCAAGCGCAAACCGGATATGGGGTTAGAATGAAAGTGTCCGGAAAGCGGACACTGGATTGTTCGGCATCGAACCTTCTCACGCTGGCCAATCCGGCCAGGGCGGCGCCGCTGAAGCTCTTCGCCCTATGCGACAATGCGCCTTTGCACCTATGCGCACACACTGGCGCCACCCGGCAGCTCAAAGAGCCCCGGCGTGCTGCACACTCGAAGTACGCCAGGCACGTTGTCGGTTAGGTTGTGGGTGGCGACTGCCCACCCTTGGCAGGCGCCGTGACAGTCAAACAGCGAACCCGACACTCCCGCCCTCGCGCACGCGCGACAGTACCGTAAGAGAATGTACGGACTTGCTTACGGTTTACACTGTTAAGCCGCTCTGGGGGCCACGTAGCATGTGGCCCCTTGCGATCCCCACAAACTCTTAACCAGACTGCATGCCGTTAAGGGAACAGGAGTACTGTAGGGTAGCACCGATGGCCATGTCAAGCGTAGCAGGGCTGCGCCTAGGACACGGCTAAAGTTGTCAGATTTGGCAGAATTGGCTTGACAGGTAAGAGGGCTTGGCATACGTTTGGGCCATCGAAACAAGCAATAGGAGCATCCGCCGATGGCCATCTACAGCTTCCTCACCTTCACCAGCGCTGGCCTTGTCAGCGAGGTCTATATTCTCGACGGCATCGAAATCAGCGCCGCCGAGTACGCCGCGGTTCAAGTCGCAGCCTTCGACCGCTATTA
>OFRC01000363.1_pt1 | contig 12286 bp, 11 predicted proteins | sample 1543051 | NCBI WGS metagenome assembly OFRC01 (sample SAMN07774231, study PRJEB24372) | wastewater metagenome
CCCTGCTTGTTTTGGTGCGGCTTCCTTTGCCCCGGCAATCGGCTTGGCTGGCAGGGGGTCGATCAGGCTGGCACTTTTGGGGTTGAATCGACCGCTGTTGCCAATGGCAGACTTAATTTGCTTGGGATCGAAAGCAACGTATTGATAGACGGTAGCACCGTCACCCGGAACCCCTTCATAGTGGATAACCCCATCGTAGCCTGCTGCTTTCATGGCGGCAGTGGCCTCGGTCGGCGTCATGTCGTCATAGGGATTTTTTTTTCCGAAAATTTCGGGGTGCTGTTTTGCGATCTGTTCCAACGGGGCGTTGACTGATTTTTCATAAACCACAAGAGGTCGTTTGATGGCGGCGTAGACAGGCATGACGTTCGCGCCGTTTCCTCGCGTCCCGCTGGCGTACACGTTGGCATGATTCGCCGTCCCGAGATAAATACCAGCGCCAGCGTTTGATTCTTCGCCTCCGGGTTTGAAAGTCGAAAAATCGGCTGTGGTTCCGTGATAGACCACTAGAGGCTCGCCGTCTTCCGTCGTCACCTTTGAACCTTCCATGAACTTCATCAAGTTGACCCGCGCCATTTCTTTTCCGATTGGTTCCATCCGCGCCGCCATATCCTCGGTGGCCTTCACCGCCACGTTCTCAGGCAGCACATCGGCCACATTCACCCGCTCACCGCTGGCCATCTGGTCAATGGCTTTGGCGTGTGCATCTGCATGCGGTTGGGCAGCGGCCAGGTCCTTGGGCAGCGGGTTGGTGTTATCCACGCTTTCACGCAAAAGGCTGGTGCGGGCAGCATCGACGGCTTCGGGGGTTGCTACTGTTTCCGTAGCATCGGACTCCCGTATCTTTTGGGCTGCAGCCCGTTTTGCTGCGCCGCGCATCGCCATGGCACCGAAGCCCAGCGGGATGACCGTGGACAGCGCAAGTCCCAGAGGGTCAAAGGGGTCGTACTGGTCGGCCAGCTTTGAATAATCCGCGTCCTGCAGAATCTTGCGGGTGGCTGCGTTTTGCGCCATGAAAGACAGCGGGCCGCCGGTCAGGGCCAGAACGCCAGTTTGAACAGCCGTTTTACCAGCAACAGGCAGGCCGAAGCTCAGGGCATTGGTTACAGCAGTCACCCCGCCCACGGCTGACCGGGTGCCGAGGTCTACGCCTTCCTGCGCCAGTTGGTCGGAGACGGTGAAGCCTTCTTCTGCACCAGCCACGACAGCGCCGGGGATGCCGCCCATGGTTGCAGCGGCGGTGATGGCCTTGGACGCTACACGCGCAAAGTCAAACACCATGCGTTCAGAGGCGTGCGTCGTCAGTGGGTCGGGGGTGTAGTCCTTGGCCACGTTGCGGAAACTTCGCCCGCCTTCGCTCATGTAGTCGGGGCCATTGGCGCGCAGCTTTTCGGTGGCCTCGCGCTGCTGCTTTTCTTCTTCGGGTGTGGGCAGGCTGAACATGCCGCCGGCGCTTCCTTCGGTGCCCAGCACAGAGCCGAACGCACCCAGCACATCAGCAGTCGAGCCTGCAGCCTGCGCCGCGCCTGCTGCTACACCCTTGGGAACTGCTGCGGTAGTGCCCCAGAGGCTGAAGCGCGGGGTTTGCTTGGGCTCAGGTGGTCGGGATGCCTTGGCATCGAGCGCAGTCTGGGCCGCTTCGGGGTAAAGGTCGTCGTACATTACTCGGGCGTCCCGGTCAGCGGCAGATACAGGGGTTTTCCGGTGGCGTCGGAAACCAGCCGGCCGCCGATACTGATGGTGTAAGCGTTGGGCTTTGGCGATGGGCCCAGCTGAGCGCCGGGGATGTACCGGGCGAGTTCGTCGAGGCTGACATCCTGACCGCCGACCTTGACCGGCTTGCCGCCGGTGACGGTTGCCAGTTTGGGGGCGTCGTAGTCGCGCAATGATTTCAGGACCTGCGCGTCCTTCCAGCCCCAGGGTTTGGTGATCTTCTGGCCGTTAATTTCCATCACGCCGCCGGTGGCCAGGTCAACCGCCTGTTTTACGCTGGGTGAATTGCCCTCGGACAGCAGTCCGGAATAAACCGCCATGGCTGCATCACCTGCTGCGCGCTGGGCGTTTTCACTCAGGAATGCACCCCGGGTGGCCTTGTCGATTTCAGCGCGCACGGTGGTCTGGCTCATGCCTGTGGGGAACTTCACACGCTGCTCTTTCTGTGCATCAGCGCCAGCCAGTGCAATCTCGGACACCAGCCGGCCGGATGTGGTGCGTGCGTCGTTGGCCGACAAAATGGCGGCGGCGGCCAGCGTTTCGTCTTTCGAGCCCAACTGCTTGGCGAAAGCGCGCATCTGGCCCGGCGTCATGGCTTTGCTCAGGCCCTGCATGGCACCGGCTCGGTCCTTGGGTGGAAGTGCGCTCAGGACTTCCGCAACCTTGTTGGCTTCTTCAGGCCGGAACAGTGATTCGGGTTTGCCCGTCCAGGTGCTGACAACCTGGGCATCTTCCGCACGCTTGGCCAACTGACCGGGCAATGCCTTCAGGTCCATCGTCAGGGGTGAAAGCGCTGTCAGCACACCGCGCTCTGCGGCCGCTTTGTAAGGATCTTCCTTGATGTCGGCCAGAGTGGCTTTGTGCGCCTTGTCCGCACGCTCATAGCTTTTGATGTCGTCAGGACTTGCGCCCTTGGTGTTGAGCTTGGCCTGCATCGCAAACAGGCTCTCGGTCTGCTTTGCCACGGGCTGGGTGACAAATGCCGCATTTGCCGGTCCGTCGGCCATGAGTGAGCCCAGCGCGGCCGCATACGGCGTGCCTTTGAATTGCTTGGTGAGCTGCGCCGCATATTCAGGCGTGAAGGACTTGCCGGCCTCCAGAACGGTACTGGCCGCCTTCCACTCGGTGTCCATCTTGCGGGCGTAGGCTTGGGCCTGTACTTCGGCGCGTTGCTGTTGCCGCAAAACGGCAGTATCAGCCGAGTGAATCAGGGCGGTGCGCTTGTCGGGGTCGAGCTGCGGCAGGTAGTTCGGGTCCTTCAGCGCCTTCATCGCGGCTCTGGGGTCGACGTTCACCAGCTCGGTGGCCTGACGGCTGCGGACGTTCTCGGTGAACTGCTGCACCCGCTTGGCAGTGACCTGCGGATCTTCGCCAGCCTGGGGCCCGGTGGCTGTCCAGAAGGTGCTGACGTTGGCGATGGCTTCGTCTGCCTGCTTGGGGCCGCGCGCGGCGTAGCGCTGCATTTCCTCGATGTAGGACAGGCCGCCGGCCAGAATGTCGCCCTGGTCTTTTTTCCTCACCAGCTTGGTGACGTTCATTCGCCCCTTGCTCACGTTGTCGAGCAGGGTGGCATCGACAAGCCCACGGTGTTCAACATCCACACCCTCCAGCGCCGTGCTTTTCAGCTTCTCGGCCTGCGTGGTGAATGTCTCCATCGCCTTGTCTTTGGGGATGGTGCCCGTTCGTATGCCTTCGTCAATCTGGTCCTGCAGGTCCTGCAGTCCGTTATTGACCTGTGCTGTGGTGGTCAGGGCTTTGACCCGGGCAGCCTCCCGCGCGGTGGCTTTGGCTTCTGCCTGCTGCTCACGCTGCAGCCGCTTGGCCTCAGCATTTTGAGCGTTGATGTCCTGCTGGGCGGCATTCATGCCAATGGTGCCGGCCTGCTCCAGTGCACGGCCCACTCCTGCGCCGTAGGCGTTGGGGTCAGCGTTCGCCTGACGTGAGGTGTCAACCTGCTCGCGGGGCCCGGGCTGGGCGGTGATGTTGCCGAAGTTGTCGCGGCCTGGAATCTTCATCGTTTAATCTCCAGCGCCGCGCGTGCCGCGTTTATAAAAGTCACCGATTGGGTCGTTTGTCGTTTTCACACCGCGCCAGCCGGTCAAAGCTGTAGCACCGGCAGAAAGCAGGCTTGAGGTTTTGGCGCTGCTTGCGGCTGATCGGTACTGGCTGGCCTGTGACCGGGCGTTCCCTGCCGACCGGTTCGTCTCATCCGCGCTGGTGGTGTACGCCTTGGCTTTTCGCTCGCCTGTCAGTAGGGTGTTCATCGCGTCGGACTCAGCCCCGCCGGTGATGTCCTCATTGATGTTGATGGAGCTGCCCTGATCAACCATGATCCCGGACGCGGCAAGGGCTGACCGTGACGCGGCGGCCTGTTTGTCGCCAGCCTTGCGAATGCGCTTGGCTTCCTCGGTGGCTGCCACGGTTTCACGCTGGGCTTGTATGCGGTCAAGCTCTGCCTGTCGGTCGAGCTGGGCGGCCTGCGCGTCAGCGTTCGCAGCGTTCTGGTTTGCAGCTGCAGCATTGGCATTGCCCTGCTGAATCTGCCCGACGACCGACAACCCCGTCGAAAGGGCCATCATGATTCCGGTACTCACTCCCATGACTATCTCCTTAATTGTTGACTGTCAGGGTGCGCGCCACTGACAACAAATGCCACGGCATGGGCTCGGTCTGCGAGATGATGATTTCGCTTTCGCCGCGCTCCCAGCCCAGGTTCTCGATGCGCCTGATGCCGGTGAATGCCGTGGGCGGCGCGTCTACCGCGTCTGGCATGGTGCGGAAAATCTGCTTTTGCCCGTTGATCGCTGCCCCAGTGGTTTCGTACCAGCGGGCCGTGATCTCGTTGGTACTCATGGCCGACCCGGTAGAACTGCCCTCCCCGGTCTGCATTTCAGGGGGTAGCAGCTCTACACGGTTTTCGTAGTCAAGGCCAATCACAACCTCAAGGCATGCGCGTGCAATGGTCACAGCGCCAGAGGCGACGGTGTAGCGGCCAACCACCCCACCATCACCCACCACGACAACTTCCTCACCCTCCAGATGGTCAAGGCCAGACCAAACTGTTTGTGGGCTTGCATCGCTATCGATAAATGAGCAGTCAGAAAAGGCATCTTCGACAAAACGCTCGATGTAGCGAACGACTGATCCGTCAATGGTTCGTTTGACGACCATCCAGACCTGATCACCGGTAGCGTCGGGAATCGTGGCGATGGACTCCACAAAGCCGCTGAATCCGTCATGGATGGCCCAGGCGGTGACATCCTGGTCTTTGTCGTAGGTCACCGAGATAGGCACGCCATCCGCGCGCACCATCCAGACGATGGAATCACTCTCCTGCTGCCAGCACATATCAACGATGCCGGATTCGGTGGCGTGTTCGGACAGCACTGCAATATCCGGCGCGGTCCAGTCGTCATTGACCACGTTGTAGGCGAAGGCGCGCACCTTGCGGCCGGCACGCTGGATAAACAGCTCTGTGTCCCGGATGCGGACAGGCCGCACGCGCGCGCAGCCGTAGTTGCTGCGCTGGCGAATCTGGGCATTGGTCGGCGCAAGTGGTTTTTCAAGGCCGCCGGTTACAGTGAATTCGCCGCCGGAGGTGAAGGCCACCAGCGTGCGGCTGCTGGCCAGGTACTGGATGGGGTTGACCTGGTCGGAAGCGGCGGTAAAGCTGAAGCCGTCGTCGTCCAGCGTGCCCTGGGTGAAGTCGATATAACCAGCGGTAATGCTGCCCCAGATGGTTTGTGGGAATGTTGGGGACCCGGCCACCACCAGGCGCTGCTCGAACAGCGTACCGGTGCGCGGGTAGCCGCGTGAGGCTGACCATGCGGGTGCGTGCAGGCTCCAGGCGTCGGCAGGGGCGGCCACGACAGAAGTTAACTCCTGCTTGATGATGCCGGTCATGACTGTGGTGCTGGTGTAGCCGGTCAGCTTCACGATGCCGCCGTTGATCTTGATGGACGAACCGACATTTCCAGCCGAAAACACAGCCGTGCCTGCCGTCATGGTCACGGATGCGCCCACCGGGTCTTTGGCGCTGGCCGTCATAGTCGAGGCTGGATTGGTGCCGGGTTCCTCAAAAGGGATTTCGGTGATCGGCGTGTCAATCACCCAGTTTGTCGCGCCCAGGCGGCGCAGGCGGCGGATGGCTAGCGTTTCATAAAACACAAACATGGTGTCCGCGCCTTGGGTGTAGTCGATGGCGGTCAGCATGGCCTCTGTGTAGGGCGTGGGAATCTCCAGAATGCCAGCAGGCATCGGATACCAATAGGTGACATTCGGCGGGGCGTTACCGGTGGTGTTGGCGATGCAGTAGTAATTGACGCCGCCACTGGAAACCAGCGAGCCGGGGGTATAGGCTGTTGCGCCGTTGTAAGCAGCTGGTGCGCCGGGAGAAAGAATCGCCTCATCCACATAAATGCGCATGTAGAGGTCCCCGAACTCCAGCATGTAGGCCGTGGACTCGTTGAAGATGAACGGGATCAGCCGCGTGCGCTTTGTGGAGTCCTTGACCTCCTGCACGAATAGAGAGCCATATCGACGGCGCAAGCCACCGTAAATCTGCGGGATGCAGTCGCGCACCTTCTTTGCGCCGTTCTGATACCGGGCAATATCAACCCGGCCCATGAGCTTGGGACTCAGCTCCCCGGCTGTGAAGTTGGTTTGCAGGACCTTTGCGCGCGCCATCAGAACCTCCGCACGCTGCCGAAGCGGGAGTTCAGCAGGCGCTCATCGCCCAGGGTCTGCGCTGGGTCGTCCTGTGCGTCAACGCTGCGGGCCAGCTTCATGTGCTGGTTAAAAAGCTCGTTGGCGGTCTGCTCTTTGGTCGCTGATTTGGTGATGCCGTAGGCCATCGCGGCGGCCATCTTCAGCTCCATCGCCGTCACCAGCATGGCATCCCATGTCGACTCCACATCGTTGCGGAAGATGTAGCGCAGTGAAGCGCTGGTGCCGTTGAGCAGAATCTTGCCGCTCTCGGATTTGTAGTCCACCTCATATCCATCAGGGCCAACAGACAGGGTGCGCAGCCAGTCGCCGGGCAGTGTGAACTGGGCGCTGTAATCGAATGCGGGCGTCTCGGTGTCGGGTGACAGGATCACGCGCTTTACGGCGCAATTCCATGGGTGTGAGCGAAGCAGTGAATCACGGGTGCTGTCGTACAGGTTGGATGCAATGCGCGCACGGTCGCTGTTCTCGTTCAGGGCATTGATGGTCTGCGACCCGAGCATGAGCAGTGCGTTTGAACAAATGCCGACTTTCGTTGCCATCCTGAACCTCTTTCAATGTAAAAAAGCCGGAGGCGTCAATGAAGACACCCCCGGCCCTGTGTCGGACGCTGGGCGTCAGTCCTGCACGTAGGTGCCTTCGAAAATCAGATTCTGGCTGGCGGCCAGCACAGCGGTGCGGATCGTGGCGTAAACCTCGACGGCCTCGGTTGTGACGTAGGACAGGCCGGCGGTCAGCGAACTGCCGTTGTTGAATGCAACAGCGCCTGCGGTCGTGACTGCCACAGCAGCACCGATGCCGTCAACGTCGATCACTGTGCCGGTCGCCTTGGAGCGAAAGCCCAGATCAAGCGTGCATGACGCCGTGCCGGTGGAGATGTTGCCAATCCAGTCGTGCATGATTCGCGCGCCCTTGGGCAGGTCGCCCAGGTAGATCGTGTCGCTCACGGCCTGAGTGGATGCAGGGGCCAGATATTCAGCGAAGAAAATTCGCTTGCGGCCACCATCAACAGATGGAAGCAGCTTCTGGCCGGCGGCGACGTTGGTCGCTTGGGTTGATTTGACTTCTGCCATTTCGTTCTCCTTAGACGACGTAGTCGATGGTGACGACCTTCTGCTCGTTCACACGAACAGAACCGATGGACATGGCAACGTAGATCTGGATCAGGTTGCGCTTGTCGCGGCGAGGACCGATGTCAGTCACGATGTTTGAACCCATGCCGACGTGTGCCGCCGACTTGGTGTAGGCCACTGCGGTCTTGGTGGATGTGCCGCTGAGCTTCTCGTAAGGCACCCAGTTAAAGCCCATCCACTTGCCATTCACAGCGCCTTCCTGCAGCATCTTCACGGCCATGTAGTCCGCGCTGGTCAGCGAGGTGTCCGTGAGGATGTCTTCCAGCATGCCGCTGTCGTACGTCATGTACAGCTGTTCGCCGTTCATTTCGTCTGCTTCGTTTGCACGGAACAGTTTTTTGGCCTGGATGATCTTGGCCTTGGTGAAACCAGTACCGCCGGCGGCGATGATCTGGCCAGCAGGAACAGCCACACCGGAGAATGCACCGCTTTCATCGGTCTTGCGCAGGGCAGAACCTTTCAGGGCGGCATAGACCACAGCGTCCTTTTTGCGATTCATCGCAGCTAGGGCGGCGGCCTGATACGGACCTTGAGGGTTGGCCAGCAGCTTGGGCAGATCGAACTGGTCGATTGGGATGGCAACGTCGTAGTCCGACATCAGCGCCTGGCGGGTGCCTGCGTCTGGGATCGTCCACTCGGTATCGCCGTAACGATTGGTGACTTGAGTCGCTTCAATTGCACCCATATCGTTGGCGGTGAAAGACGAGCCGGTGATCGACCCGCGCGAGGTGACGGTGCTCTCGATGCGCGATTCTTTCTGTTGCGCGGCCTCGACAAACCCGTCGTGAAACTGCATTACAAATGCAGCGGTAATCGTGTTGTTCATAGCAACTCCAAATTCACGTTCCGCCGATGGGTTGTCTGAGTGAACAGGCCCTGTAAGTCCTTGCCTTGGCGTGTCGGCTTGAACTAGCTGGAGTGGTTATCCGGGTGCTACCCCGGGCCAATGGGAGAGAGTGTTGTTCTGATGGGCGTTCGGAATCCCGAAAACATGCAGGCGTAAAAAAGCCCGCTGGTTCAGGGCGGGCTAAGGGGCGCTCATAACGCCCGGAGACAACTGCGGTGATCAGGTTACGGCTGCTGTGCCGTATTTCTTGTTGTAGTAGGCATCGACCTTGGCGCGGGTCGCTTTGTGGTCGGCGTGGCGCGGGTTGGTATTGGCCTCACTGTTGAGCAGGGCCTTGATTTCGTCAACCGGCACGGTTTCAGCGCCAGCCGGGATGCTGCCGCCCTCCTGCATTTCCTTGCCGATGCGCGCCAGCAGGCGGACCATCGTGGGATTGGCTGTGACAAGGTCGGCCTTCTCTTTGTCGGCCGGGTCGATGAATGCGTCCAGCGCCTTGGCAGCATGCGCTGACTGCGTGTTGTATTCCGCGTCAGACTTCCACACACTGCGCAGGTCGGCCATGGCGGCTTCCTTGGTCATCTCAGCGCCGCCCTTTATCAGGTCGGGGGCGACTTCCATGTATTTGCCGAGGAAGAAATCGAACTGCTTTTGCGTCAGGCCCTGGGCGTGGGCATCCTTGCGGAATGCTGCCATGCGCTCACTGTCATCTGGGAAGGCTTCTTTCCACACGTCGGGCACGTTGACGGCGTATTCGTCCGAGGTCTTGGGCGGCACATCGCCGGAGCCGAAGCGCTTTTCAAGGTGCGCATGCGCCTCGCCCATCTTCTTGGCCGAGGCTTCGAGGTCGATGCTGCCGTCGTCCTTCTTCACCTGGAACTTGTCGGGCATGGCCCAGGCTTCGGGCGGAGGTGCAGGCGGTGGATCAGCCGGAGGCGTGCCAGCAGGTGGCGTTGGCGGTGCAGCTGGTGGGCTTGCAGGTGGAGTGTCGCCACCACCAGGTGCGCCCGGCGTTTCCTCCATCAGAACGTGTCTAGGATTGAGCATCTGCTTCTCCTTCCAGGGGTTGTGCGCCATTGGCGCGGTTTATTTGGGCAACGATGTGCTGGACGACACCGTGTTCACCCATGCGGTGATAGGTCTTGATGACTGCATCAATGCCGCCCTCAAGCTGGGCGGGTTTAGAAAACAGCTGTATGAGCCTTTCGAGAACGAGCGCCCCGACAGGGTGTTCCTCAAAAATCTGCCTGTACATTTCCGGCGTCACCTCGGGGGGTGTCGTTCCTCTGCGCATCTAAGCTCCTGTTAATGCGCCCATGACTTGGGCACCCTGTGGGTTCTGGCTGACCATTTCGGCCTGTTGCAACTGCTCCTGCTTGGCCTGTTGCTCCTCAGCCGCCGCGTTTCTGGCATCGCGGATCTTTTTGATGTCATCGGGCGAGCGCATGAGCTTGCCGGGCACGCCGAGGAACTGGCCGCGCAGGCGTTCGGCTTCTTCCCAGTCGTAGATATCGCGGTAATTGGGATCGGCCTCCATCTTCAAAGCCATCGAACCCTCCAGCCTGTCCATGGCCTGTACATCCTCCAGCTTCTGGGCGCGCGCCAGTGGGCTGATGTACTTCACATGGAAGGTGCGATTTGCAAGAGATTCGGGCGGCTGACCCAAGGCACCAGCACGGAAGGCCAGGCCAAAGCAGCGCTCCACAAAGGGCTGCAGGTATTCAGATTGCAAGCGGCCATAGACCGGGCCTAGCAGCTGTCGGATCATGGCGCGGCGGTCAATCACCTCTGTGGCTGTGCGAGTTGGACCGTCAACAGGTGCAAGCTGATCAGCCATGAAACCACGCTTGATCTGGTCCTGCAGCTTGTCTTTTGCTGTGAATGCGACATTGAAATCAGCGCCCGACTTCAGCTCCTTCATGCTTTCGATGCTGTTGGCCATGATGATCTTGCGCGGCCCAACCTTGACGGTTTTGGGGTTCAATACACCATCATCGACAGCCAGCCACATGCCGGAGATGGCCAGGTCAAGCGATGCCTTTTCCATCCTCACAAGGTCGTTCAACTCCAGCATGTCGGGCAGCACATCAAAGGCCGGGCCAACAGCGTAGTGGGACTGCGGGATCAGCGTCCAGCGAGGTACGGCGCAGGGGAATTCGTGAAAGCCGTGCTCCCTGATCACCCTCTTTGCAGCGACTTCAATGTCGCACGAGGCAAAAGGCAGGTTCTTGGACAGCTTGGCCCCGTCGATGACGTTCTCGCGCGGCTCGATGATGCGCAACAGCTCCACCATCTCATGCGGCTTGTCCCGGGCCAGGTCGCGGGTCTTGTCGCTGACATTCTCCGCACCAAACTCTTTCACAACCTGCTGGGCCGACAGCTTGTAGGGGCGATTGATGCCGTCTACCCGGCCATCCTGCCGCGTGCTGTACAAGTAGCACTCACTGATGGGCCACTGCTCAAAGGCATACCCACCGCCGGCCAGCTTGTTGATATCGGTGAACAGCACAAACCAGCCAGCCGGAACCATGTCCAGGCAGCACTCAAAGCCTGCAGCGTCAAAGTTGCTTGCATGGATGTTCTGCCAGATGATATCTGCCGCGTCATCCAGCCAGCGGCGTTCCTCTGTGGTTTCGTTACCCACATCGAGGCCAAACCATCGAGAGTTTGCAGGCGTCATGCCCGACATCAGGGCGGCGGCCAGCGTGCGGGCTGAATCGGTGCCAGTTGAATCAAGCCGCGCTGCGATCTTGCTGCGTGCGTTGGCACTGTCCACCACCTCACCACTGAAGCCATTTCCACGAACAGGAAACGTCAGGTCGAAGCAGTCGCGCCAGTCCTGTTCATAGGTGCTGCGCTTGGACTTGAGTTGTCCAAAGCGCTTGATGTACTGGTCGGCGTCCATCATGCACCCAGCGTGGTTTTGCCGGTCGTGATGCCTGCGGCCATGGCAGGATCACCAGCAGCCAGCAGACTCGACGCCTTGCGCGCCTTGGTCTTGGCGGCAAGCTGTGCATTGGTGTTCTGTGCGGCTTTGGCATCGGCTGCGGCCTGCTCGACGGCTGGGTCGGTTGCAGTAGCCGCAGGCGCTGGAGCTGGGGCCGGCGCTGCATCGGCTTGCTTTTGCCCACCCATCATCCGCGAGAGGCCGAGCCCGACACTTGCTGCAGTCAATATGCTGGTGATGCCGGCCATTACAAATCCTTGATGTGTTGGGTTGAATCTGGGCGGTAGCCATTGCGGCCATACAGGCGGCCCAATGCCGAATCGTCAGCGGCCAGGCTGGTGGCCATCACGATCCGCTTTGCGCTACGATCTCGCGCCAAGATGTCCAAGTCGTGCAGGGCCGCATCAAGTGGGCCGCGCCCGATTCGAATAAAAAACTGCTCGATGAGCCAGACTTCCCGGAAGGCGTACCACGGCGCGCCCATGGAGAAAATCAGCAAATGGCTGTTGTTCAACACATACGCCTCAAGTCCGGCAATCTCTTGACCATTTGCCAAGGCTTGAGCGACTGCAATTGCGCCCTCTACATCAAGGCGGCCACCCCAATCCTTCCCTTTACCCGCAGAGCGGCGCATCACTGCGTCCATGATCTCGGGCGCGCGCTTCATCAGCTCGCCCCGGTGCGGGTATTCGTGGAAAGGAACAGCGGCCACGTTACGCCTTGATGGCGGCCTGTGGTGGCAGGTCGGGGACGACCCAGCCGTCTTTGCAGAGGACGGAGCTTTTCAAGGTAGTGGCGTCGACCTCGCTGGAGTGCATGCCTGCATAATCGTCGCGGGTCAGTGGGCCTTTGCCTTTTTTGTTGGGCTTGACCTCAACTGGGTCCACTGCAGGGGCGTCAACCACCGGATCGATGGGGTCAACA
>OFRC01000364.1_pt1 | contig 12278 bp, 23 predicted proteins | sample 1543051 | NCBI WGS metagenome assembly OFRC01 (sample SAMN07774231, study PRJEB24372) | wastewater metagenome
CTCGTCCTGCCAGATCAAAAGAATGCCGACGCAGGCTGGCGGCTGTACGCATTGCGAACCTGGCGCCCTGGTAAGCCGCACCCAGAGCGCTGGGATGGCAACCACAAGCGTGCACGCCTGTTCGTTTTTGGGGTGAAGCCATGATCCAGCCGCGCATCGCCTTGTGGCTTGGTGGCATTGGCTCGCTGCTGATTGCGATCTCCATTGCTCACTACTTGGGCTATGAGGAAGGCTATGGCGTCCGTGCGTCTGAAGAAGCTGGCAAGACCATCGCTCGACAGTCTGTTGTCATTGAGCGGACTGCCGGCGTCATTGAATCCAACCAGGCCATGGATGACAAGGCCGCAAAGGTAGACCGTGAAACTCAAAACCAACTTGCTCGGGCTGTTGCTGATCGGGACCGTTCTCGTGTTGCTGTTGCAGGGCTGCGCGACGACCTCGACCGAGTACGTGCCGACGCCATGTCCGAAGCCACAACCCGTGCCCGCCTCGCTGCGGAAGTTGCCACCCTCACCGACGTTTTCAGCGAGTGCAGCCGAAGACGCTCAGAGGTGGCAGAAGAAACTGACCGACTCTCGATCCAGGTGAGTGGGTTGCTTCTCCTGTTGCCTGAGTAAATTCTCCAGATTACCCGCCCAGCCTATTGGCCTGGGCGGGGTCTTTTTGCATTTGGGGCGGGGCGATTTTTTTGTGGGTACTTGAAAGAGGCGCAAAAAATGCGACAAATTGAGACATTCCGTGCAATTTAAAGCCATCATGTGGCCCCATAGGTGGGCCCATATTGCTTGTTGTGTGTTGTAAGTTGTTGATTTGCAATCACGTTTGCATCCCTCCGTCTCCGCCAATTGAAGAAAAAGAAAGCCCCTTCGGGGGCTTTTTTTATGTCTAAACGGGTCTTCTTCCCAGGGAATCAGAAAAGGTGTAGCGAATATATGCGACACAATGCGACAAGGTAAGACGAGTAAAGACGGTTTGTTGGCCCATAGGTGGGCCCATATTGTTTCGGGGGTTGTGTGCCAAAGAAGGCGACAGAGCTATCAGCGTTGCAGGTTGCAAGATTGACGACGGACGGGGATCACCACGTTGGCGGCGTTGATGGCTTGTTTCTGCGCATCAAAGGCGCCTCGCGTGTCTGGGTGCTCCGTGTCCGAATCAATGGCAAGCGACCAAATATCGGGCTCGGTCCATTCCCGACGATTGGCCTTGCCCAAGCAAGGGATGCCGCTCGGCAAAAGCATGCACAAATCCGGTCGGGAGATCTTGAGGGGTTGACCGCTCGAGCGGTGAAGCGTCAGGCGGCAGCGGATCGGGCCAAGGTCATGACGTTCCGCGTTGCGGCCAAGGCCATGATCGAGTCAATGCGGCCGGGCTGGAAAAACCCAAAGCACGCCAGCCAGTGGACCAATACCTTAGAAACCTACGCGTTTCCGAAAATAGGTGATTTGCCGATCCCTGAGATCGCTACCGCGCAAGTCCTTGAGATCCTCAATCCAATTTGGTACACCAAAGCCGAGACGGCGGGTCGCGTTCGTGGGCGGATTGAGTCTGTCATTGACTATTACGCGGCGATCAACCATACCCAGATCCCCAACCCTGCGCGGTGGAAAGGGCACCTTGATAAGCTCTTACCCAAGAAATCCAAAGTGCACAAGGTCGAGCATCACAAGGCTGTACCTTGGAAGGATGCCAAGAATGCAGGTGACATCATCATGGCTCGCCGAGGTGTGGCCGCCAAGGCCCTGCAAGCCGTCATGCTGACCGCTGCGCGATCTGGTGAGGTAACGGGCATGGTCAAGGGTGAAATCGTCTGGGATGAACGGATTTGGATCATTTCAGCCGTTCGGATGAAGGTTGAACGGGATCACTATGTTCCGTTGTCTGACCAGGCCATTGAATTGCTCAAGTCGGTTGGGGCGGATCGGGGCGATCCTGGCGAGCTCGTGTTTGGATCGTCTCAAAAGGATCGGTCTGGGTTGGAGTTGACCGATACCGCGCTTGGTCAAGTCATGAAGAAGAACGGCATCGACGCTACCACGCACGGTTGGCGATCGACGTTCCGCGATTGGGCTGCTGAGTCAACCGACTACGCACACGAGTTGTGCGAGATGGCGTTGGCACACACGATCCCAAACAAGGCCGAGGCAGCGTACCGGCGCGGCGATATGCTCGAAAAGCGACGCCCCCTCATGCAGGATTGGGCCGATTACGTGATGCCAAAAGAAAAGGCCCCGTCTGGGGCCTGAGTCACTTTGAAGGGCTTCCGAGTCGTTTCAAAAGCCAAGTATCAACCTCATCGGCAAGATATAGATCCGTTCCGGGGCCGATTTTCTTAGTTGAAGGAAAACCAAGCGTAAGCCTCCAGCGTTGAATGGTTCTCTTTGTGACGCCAAGAAGCCCGAGCACGTATTCCTTTGTATACGTGCGGGGCAGTGCTGGAGCCGCGTTCTGAGCGATACCAGGGGTGCGGCGCGTGCGAGGTTGCTTGATTGGCTGTTGCTCAAGGGTTGCTTGCATGTTTACTGCTCCTGCTTGCTTCGGTTCTCTGACGGATCTCTCGGCTTCGATTGCGTGGTGATTTGCGGGCCCTGTTTCAGGGCAAACATTAGTTCTGCTTGAACATCAACAAATACATGGAATGCAGCAGCTGGAATGATGGCATTCATGTCCGGCCCATCATCTGGCTTTGCTGTCTCATGCAGAGCTTTCATTGCCTGAACAGCTTTTTGGACCAAGCGTGTCTGCTCATCAACCATGGCGGACAAGTGCCCAACTGCAGAGTTCAGCCCAGCAATTTCTGCCTGGCATAAGTCTCGTTGCTTGCGCGCTTCGTCCCGCGCTTGACAGAGTGAGCGCAGTTCTTTGCTATCACGATGATGCTGCTGCGATGGCTCGATCATGTTCCCGGCGTCAGGAAAATGGTCGGCAGCCGGAACGCCTGTGTGCAGCTTGAACTCGCGCACCTTGGTAGCCTCGACTGTGCCGCCTTTGGCCCAAGCCTTCGCAGCAGACTCAACGCCAAAGTGGCAGGTGTCGCCTGTCTTTGATGTGGCCTTATAGACAAACGTTTTGTCTGTCAGGTGCTCACGAGTTAGGTCTACTAATCGGCCAAACTGATTCATGGACAGCGGCATTTCTGGCTCTGTCGGAATGGCGAGGGTTTGTTTGATCTGCGAAACAAGATCCCGCTTTTGCTGATCAATCTTTGCAAAGAACTCGACTGACAAATCATGGTCGGTGAGCGTGTCAATGTCTGCGCCCGCAGGCTCATCAATGAACACAAGCGCCGCCTGCAAGGCCTCACGCAGATTTCGGTCGGTTGTTGTCATGACTTTGTTCCTGTAGCTTTTGCAATGGCTCGATTCAGCGTGCGCCAATCGATATTTGCGCCGTTCTCATGGGCCGCCAGCGCCAACTGGCAGGCGTTCAGTAAGTCAGGGGCTGCGGCAATTAGGGTGGCATCGGCGTGGCTGGCTGCGCCGGTGACATGGGAGTGCACGTCAGCGATGATCATCTCGCCGGCCCAGATCTCGCTCGAGCATTGGTTGTCACCGAAATCTACGCACCATGGTGCGGGCGTGTGCCCACCAATGATTGGGGTGGATTGCTGCTTGTTGCTCATGTGTGATGTCATGGGTTTAGCTGGAATAGAAGCCGGACCAGGATGCGGGCGCCAGACTGTTGAAGGAGGCGGGATTGATCGCAGTACGGCACAGGCGGACGAACTCGCCGCTTGCTGATCTGAAGAATCCCCACGGTCCGCAGAACCCTTCATGCTGCGGTAGTGAATCAAAATCGAAAGCCAGTTGGTTCATGCTGCTTTCCTATAAATCTTGGTCAGATCTGCTTTCACGCAGTGGCCGCGAGCCAGCAAAGCTTTGGCGACTCGGGCTTGATCTGTGTGTCCATGGGACGCTTGGCGAATCAGGCCAAGGTAGCTGTTGCCGGCCTCAAAGACTTGATCGGCTGGCATGGCCTCGATGCGCTTGAGCGCGGTGCGCAGGGTGCGCGGCCTGGTGGTACGGCGCCATGGCTTGATGACGTGACCAACGAAGTCAATGCCGCGATCCACTGGCTGAAGGATCGTTTTGCTGGGATTGATCTGCACACCAAGTCGTGCGGGCAAAAAGGCTTCGATCTCAGCTTTGGCCTGATTGAGCCACTGAGGTGATTCGTGCAGCAAGACGAAGTCGTCCACATACCGGATGTAGTGCTTGGCGTGGATCTTGTGCTTGACGAACTGATCCAATGCGTCCAAGTACACATTGGCGAAAAACTGTGAAGACAGATTCCCAATTGGCAGTCCCAAGTGCGCGGGTTGATTGCCCAAGCGCTTGTGCTCTGGGACTCGATCAATCAAATGGGATGCCCCGCGTAGTTCAAAGTTTTGGCGCGGATCGTGAAACAGGATTTGCCCCGCCAGATTTAGCCACCATGGCTCGGTGATGCGCGCCGCGAGCTGGTCGCGCAAGACATCCTTGTTGATGGTGACAAAGAAGTTGGCAAGATCCAGCTTCAGGTAGTGCGCAGGCTTTTGCCAGTTTTGAGTGATGCTGCGGACTTGTGCCTCAAGGCGCTTGGCGCCATAGAGCGTGCCACGGCCTGGAATGCATGCGCAGCTGTCTGCAACGAAGCTGGCGTAAAAGCGCGGTGCAACGCGGTTGTAGAGTAGGTGGTGGACGATGCGATCACGGAAGTCAGCCGCCCAAACTTCGCGGGCCTTAGGTCTCGTGACCACAAAGCAAATGGACTGGCCGGGTTGATAGGTACCGTGAATCAAGTCATCACGAAGGCGGCAAAGGTTGCGCTCAAGCCTTTGCTCAAATGCCAGAGCGGTGGCTGTGTTGCGCTTGTTCTTGCGGCAATCAAAGTAGGCTTGAACCAGTTCTTCAAATGTGAAGTCAGCATGGGGGTGGCGCTCGTATCGATCTGCGGACGGCACGGGCGCGCAACTCAGAGCCCTTGTTGTTGTTGTTCTGGTTGCCGTTGTTGAAGTTCTGATACCAGGCATAGTCTGTGTTGGACGCGTGCTGCGTTCTGTCGTGCTATCTACGTCGCCTCGCCGAAGGCTTGAGCCGATCAGCGTGGAAACTGCGCCAGACCGGTACCGGCCTTGGCCGTCGGTGTCTGTGGTGCGCATGGCGGTGGCCTTATGAGCCAGCGGCTCGACCAGATTGATAAATCGCACAGTCATTGCGGCCTTGACCGCGATGAAGCGGGCGATGATGCGGAGTTGCGCCACCCTGTGGCCTGCCTGCCTATGTCATTGGTGAACGTGATGGCTTTGGCGTATTGCGCTGTTGAGATCAGGCGTTTGTCGCGCGACAGCCTCAGCAGTAGTTCGGCGACTTGTAGTCGCTCGATCAGGCTGTTGAGGTGTTCGCTTTTGTCCCGCGCTGTGTTGGCGCGGAACACCAATGTCATGATCTCAATGCACTCGTCGCGTAGCTTTCCGCCGATGGATGCCTTGAAGTCTCTTGGCATGTTTTTGGCGAGATCAACGATCACATCGAAGAGGCTGTAAGCATCCCGATAGATGGGCAGGTTGGTGTGCAGGGCCATGCTGAAAAATGACTAAATTACTGAATGGGCAATCTGCGGACGGCACGGGCGCGCAACTCAGAGCCCTTGAGGTCGTTGTCCTGGCTGCCGTCGTGGAAGTACTGATACCAGGCACAGTCTGAGTAGGACGCGTGCTGCTCGTTTGACCAGTAATAGGCCGGTTCAAATTTGCCCTTGAGGTTGGCAAAAAGAAGTGCCTGTTCTTGGCGCGTTGGCAGTTCGCCGCCGATAGATGCCGCCCATTCGCTGGCCTTGCTCCAGGTCATATCACCGTCACCGGGCAACAAGATCAGGTGATGGCTTGGCTCGCCTTCTGCGCCCAAGGCAATGCCTGCGTAGTGCTCGCCTGACTTCAGTTCGATCAGGGCTTCAGGGATGCCATAGGTGCTTGGGATGGATGCCTTGGGGGCGGCGATCATCTGATTGAGCTTCTTTTGTTGCTCTTCGGCTTGTTCAAGGGTTGTGGTCATCATTGGCCTTTGAATTTGGTAAAGGGTTAAAGGGGCAATCTGCGGATGGCAGGGGCTGTTACCGGGTCTTCCCCAGGAGGCCGTGCATCTCCCAGTTCTCCGCTGTGGGTCATACCCCCTCCCCTTGGGTTAGGCGTTGCGCCAGTTTGTGGATGCGGGCATTAAACCACCTGCGGATCACATACCCCCGCACGATGCTGATGAGGGTAAACCAAGCCCCGATGTGGAGATTGGTCTGCAGGGGGACACTTATGCCCACAAGCGGGAAGACGACCAGCTGGGAGGCCAAAGCCACACCAAAGCCGATCGCCGTGTTAATACTCGCTTCGGCGAGGGATTCAAGCCGAGATTGGTTCATGACTTCACCTTTCTTTTCATATCGCGCACCTCTTTCGGGATGATGTTGGATTGAAGGATTGTTTCTTGGGAGGCGAAACGCGTACCACAGTGGGAGCATACCTTAGTCCGCCAGGTGGTGTTGGGAGGGCTAAAGGTCTCTTTGGTGTCGAGCCTCCCTTGGTTGCAGGACGGGCACTGCATCACAGCACCTCTCGGAGGATCAGCCCCGCCACGAGGCACAGCACGATGCCGGCGAGAAAGCAAACCCCTGCGACGTTGCGCATCACGCGCTCGTTTTCGCGCATAAGTACATTGCGGCGGATGAGGGTTTCACTTTGCTCCTGTATGGTGCGCTCATGGCGGCGAAGGAGCTTGCGGAGGCCCGCAACTTCATGTTCGAGTTCATGGTTGCGGCGTTCGACTTCGGCGTTAATCATGGGGGTTCCTTTACTACAAGTTCTGGGGTTAGAAGTCATACATCAAGTGCAGGCCCGAAGTGTCCTTCGATGCCTTGGGGATGGGCGGGAGAATCGCAACGCGCCAGTGCTTGGTCACGCGAACCGAGGGGATGAGCATCGGGGTCAGGCCGCGATCATAGCCACTTACCAGGCCCACGGTGAGGCTCAGGCGGGTGGTGGAAAAGGTATACCCTGCGTAGGATGAGTCCTTGCGTTCACTGTTCCGATAATGTCCTGCGGTCCACCCGTCGCACTGAGCGTAAGTCCCGCCATTCGTTTCGTTATAGTCTGCGCTTCGATCCGCATGGTACGTTGCCAGATGGAGGCCAAAGGCACAGGCTGCGAGGGTGGACAACATGGTCAGTCCTTCGGGTGAATTGTGACGCTGGAGATCTGCCCTTCAACGTAGTGGAGGGTGATGTAGCCTTGACAGGCACGGTGGTTGCCGCAGTCGCGCTTGGCTTCTGCCAGCGTATCGTAGCGGGCAGTGCTTGTCCCCAGGGGGTAGAGTGCCTGGACGATCGTACGGGTTTGGGCCTTCGTCACCAGGTTAAAGGCAGGGGTATGTATCGGGACGTTGTTTGCTGCCATCGCGTAAGCAAGGCCGTTCAGGGTCCAGCGCACCTCCCCCGTGGCGCCTTCTACCTTGCCGCGTAGGGGATGCTGCCCCTCGCCCACTACCTGGGTGAGAGTCACCTCCAGCCCGTTGGCCGTGGTAAGGGGTTTGGTCAAGTCGATCATGCTCATGTTATTCTACCTTCGTGCTTGGGCGGGTGTCTGCGGGCTCTACCTTAACCGAAATGCGCACACACTGCAATAGGTCAGCGCCTGTCCCTTCGAGCACCGCTCGTTGGTTGGCCTTGAGTTCTTGTTTGCATTCCTTCATGGTGTGGTACTTGTTGACCAGCTCCGCTTCCCCGCCCGTGGGGGAGGAGAGCTTCACGGCGAGAAGGAACGCGTAAGTGAGGGTAATCATTTTCTATCTCCAATCCAAGCCCACACAACAGGGGGGCGTCCTGATACACCGGGCTTCACACGCTGCCCGACCTTTTCCACCAGACCTTCGGCTTCGAGATCCTCAAGAATCCCGCCGATGGTGTTGCGCCCTGAGGCGTCTGGATTCATTCCCAAGAGTTCGCACAATTCCCCCGCTGTTCGAGAGGCTCGGGTCAAGAGGAAGACGACACTCGCCATTCTCTTGCGGTAACCAGAGCGGCTGACCTTATAATCACGGGTTGTTTGGGGCATGGTGAACTCTTGGGGATGAACAGGGCCGAAGCCCTGGAGGGGGGTTAGCCTTGTCGGCGCTGGTGGGCCTGTTCCTGGGCCTTGAAGTATTGGATCATCAGGCTGAGCCAGATCCAGCGGCGCAGGTTGCCTAGGGCATCCAGCCTGATGAGGTCCTCTCGGGTTTGTGCCTGGGTGATGCGGATAATCTCCCGTTCCCCTTCGTCGAAGTGGAAGCCCGAGCCGGAAGGGTTTACGTTGTCAAGCAGGAGGGCATCTTGCACCGCCTCGAGACACTGGGATGACTTCACCCCAAAGCGGGCGGTGTGGCAGAGGAACTGCATCCCGATATAGCCGCTTTGGAGTTCTGCCACCAAGCGATCGCGGACCATGGTGAGCAGCTCTGAGGTGGTATTATCCCAGGAGGTTTCCTTCGTCCCCAGCAATTCCCGGGCCATCAGCCGTTGCTGGTAGGCTTGGTCCTCCTGGGGGAGGTCTGACCATGCTTTACACTCAGCCATGATGCACCCCCGCGAGGATGAGGATTGCCACGGCCAAGAGGGTGCGGATCAGATGCCAAGGGATTGGGCGATGCACCTCTCTCCCGTAGCCTTCCACCCATTCAGCTTCGTCCATTGTTCGAGGGGCCTTGAAATGAGACTGTTTTAACATCGCGAACCTTTCCCCAAAGGGGTGTTGAAGAACTTGAGCAAAACCCCCGCACCCGCACACCTGCTGAGGGAGGGGGGCTCAGGCTCAAGGCCCTCTTTTAATGCCGGGACCCTCTTTTAATGCACGGGGCCTTCGGCGGCAATCGCCTTGACGAGTTCGGCCACCCTGGAGTGTAGGGATTCGCGCAGCCCCACGTTCTGGGTGAGTTCCGTCTCCAGGGCTGCGCCCATGCTTGTTATCAAGTTGGAGAGTAGGATCGCCAACTCTTCCGGGACGAGATCCATCCCCAGCCCTAGGCCAGCGTAGTTATAAAGCGTCTCGGTCTGGCGTCGGCGCGCCTTGAGTTGGGCGAGGGTCTCCCCGGAGCCCTCCACCCCTGCGGCGTTATCGTATTCAGCCCCTTGCAGCAGGGGTTCGTAATACGCCCCGAGTTGTATCGTTGCCTGCTGCAACATTGCGGCGAGGATCTGCCCGGGCTTCACCCCGTGCTTGGCCGCTTCCCCTTCATCAAAGAGTGCGTGGTGGTTACAGCATTTTTCCAAGTTGATAATTGCCATGATGGTTCCTTAGTTCGTGAAGTGTGCGAGTTTTGCTGTTGCCGCCTGGGTAGGGGGTTCTTTCCAATAGGTCTTGACGGCTTCCGCCACTCCGAACCAGTCCACGAGGTCAAGCTGGGAATCCAGCAACTGTTGGGCGAGTTTAGCCCCCTGCGCCGAGCGGCATTGCGCCCGTATGGAGGTTTCGAGCAATTCCACAAACGCCCCTGGGCTGTGGCCGAGATTCTCCATCCCCTCGGCGAGCTTTCGCCACTCCCCCAGGATCTGCGGGTTATCCCTCAGCCACTTCCAGACCAGGAACGATGCCCTTGTCCCCCAGCCTTCGGTCTCTGGCTTGGCCAGCGCGTCTTCCAATGTCGGCATAATCGCCCTTTCTCCCCATTCCCGGGGGTTTGTTGAAGATCCAAACGCTAGGGGGCCTATACCCCCTTGAGCCTGAACCCCCTTAAGCCCGTACCCCTCGGGCAGCGGGCCTTGTGCCTGGGTCAATCCCCTTGCGCCTCCAGGTAGGGGATCATTAAAAGCAACCAGATGGTGCGCTTTGTCCGCTGCAGGTTGTCCCATTCCCGCAGACCCCCCGCATATAAGGGCGGATCATCTGGGTGATTAAACCCCGCCCCGTCCATGCGCACCCCATCAAGTTCCAGGGCGTGTTGCACCAACTTCGCCGCTTCCCCACACCCCGACGACCCGGGCTGATGCCCGTGATACCGCTCCGCCACCCACTTCGCCAGGTTGCAAAGATACCCCGCCCCTTGCGAGGGCATCGCTTCGAGGAGGCGCTTCAACCCCTCACTCGTCTTCATCCCGTCCCATTCCAGGCCGGGTTCGTACTTATTAAGCCTCATCATACACCCCCATTAAGTTCACGTTGCTGTTGCATCGCCAGCAAGCGTTGCGCCATCGCATCAAGTTCTTGCTGCGAAAGCGGCTTCACCCCCGCCACGGGTTGAATTTCCGGCAACTTCTCTTTCCCGCGTGCCTCCTCCTCCCCTTGTTGCTGCATCACGCGTTCAAGTTGCGACGCAGGCACCTTGGCCAACTCCGCCGCCTTCCGCGCCATCAAGCTCTCCCCTCGGCGCAACCGCCTCACGCTCTCCGTGTTGACGTGAAAAAGCTCCGCCACCTGTTGTGCCGAAACTTGCTTGTAATCCCTTAAAATCACCACCATTGCGTGAAGGGTGAAACTCTGACGTGCCATAATTGCCTTTCTGCACCGTGTTGGTGCGTTTTGACCCCGATATTGGTGCCGTGATGACCTAAACGCTACTACTACCCGCCACTACAATATAGGGGGTATGCCGCCCCCTAAACCCCCGGGTGTTTGCTGTCACCTTAGCAGGTATTCGCCCGGGCTTTATAGGGGGGTTATCTCTTAAAAAAAAATATGTAACAAGATGTAACAAGAATAACACCCGGCTTTTAACATCTAATAATAGCCGGTTAAAACACCTCAGTGGAAGGTTGAAAAACCCGGGTTTTTGGAAACCCCATAGACCCTAAATTGTAGTAGTCGGTCGTGGTGGTATTGGTCGTGAAATTCTACCCACAAAATCCGCCCTGTCAATCAAGCGATTTTGCCCAAAAGCCCTTCCCAGAACATCCCTCAAAGACACCCTCAAAGAGACCTCGCAAAAGGTCACCACCGAAAAGCCCAGAGCCCTTCACGTGATGACCTTTAACCAAGCCCTTTAGCCCATCAGCTCATCCATCAGGTCATCGCCGTCGTCAAGACCGCTGGAGTTGCGTTTCGCAATATCCGCCATGCGCGCAAGCACCTGCTCTTGCGTTGCCAGCTTGTTGACATAAGCCTTCACACCCACACCACGCTTTTCACAGGCCGCTTCAATCCGCGCCATCATCTCGGCGTAAGTTACGCCCTGGATCTCCGCCACAGCCTCAACGACAGGGTTGACCCCCTTCGCCTTCCCGCCTGAACCACCAGCTGGGCGCGCTGGTGACCATTCCCCCGTTCCGGTGTTATACCAATCCACCAGGGCCTGCATCCGTGCCAGTTTATCCTGGGGCGTTGCTGCCTGCCCGTTTTCGGGGTTCCGCGAGATCGCCGCCCGATCGCTCACCCGTTGCACCAGGCCATGCAACATCGCCCGATCCTTCACCCCCAAGCTCAGGGCGTTCAGATCCAGTCGGGTCTCGCCCGCCCCATGCACCTTGAACACCAGCACAGCCCCCTCTTGCGCAACGGTCACCACGGCATTTGCGCGCTTCTTACCCTCAGTCACATTATTCATGTTCGCGTTCATACAATTCCTTCCACCCTCATCGGGCATAGTTTTCCAGGTCCGGCCCCATGCCTCCCTGGTGTGTGCATCGGCACAATGAAGGGGATTGTCCCCCCCCTTCCTTCTACCGACAACCCCCCATTCCAGGGGGCCCATCACCTCAACCCATCCACAGGGGCGCTGTCGCCACCCCAATCCACACCGCAACCAGCAGGGCCAGCATCACCCAATCCCCCAGGCGCCTCACCTCCCTCACCTCCAGACGTTGGTGCCTGCTGGGAGCCATGCCGCCTCGTTGCCCGCCTTGCCCCTGTGTGAGCCACTCATGCGCCACCCAGGCCGATCGGGTATCACCCCCACGTTCAGATTTTACCATATTCGCCATCCTCGCCCCCTGGGGGCCGTTCGTGTTTCGATGTCGCTATTTCACCTCCACCGGCCCGGGGTGTCAAGCGGGGCAGCGGAAAATAGTTGTAATAAATTGTAACACCCGACCGATTCAATCGCCCCCTATCAACCCGGGTCCATCCACCATACCAATGCACCACCACGCCCCCCACGTGCCGCCTACCCCCGATCCCGGCCCGGCACGGCCCATCACCGGGCAGACCACCACCCCCATGACACGACCACCTCCAGCAGCATCACCCCCCAAGCTATTGACGCCCCCATGAGGACCTGGGCCTGGCGCCAGGGGTGGTGATGCCTGGCGGGTACCCCCTGTGGGGGGGGGTGCTGCGAAGGGGTGGGGAG
>OFRC01000365.1_pt1 | contig 12263 bp, 18 predicted proteins | sample 1543051 | NCBI WGS metagenome assembly OFRC01 (sample SAMN07774231, study PRJEB24372) | wastewater metagenome
CGCGCGCCTGGTGCACGCGGCCGGCGCCGTACAGCGCGGCAGCGACGGCAGCCAGGGCGAGCCAGCGGACCCACGGCGGGACGGCGCGGGTCAGAAGGTCAGCGAGCATCGGCGGCCTCGTCCGCGGCAGTCGTCAAGGGTTGCTTGATGAGTGCCCCGCGCTGCTGCACGAGCTGGTCAGCGAGCCGCGCGCCGGCCCACGCGATCATGTAGGTGCCGTAGTACCACTCGGTCAGCGTGCCCGCGATCGTGAGCCAGACAAACGCCCAGCTCGACACGATGAGCGCGACGAGCTGGCCGACGCGGCCGAGCGACATGCGGCCACTGCGGGCGTCGGTGACGAGCTGGAGCAGGCTGACCGGGTGCCGAGGGTCGCGCGTGACGACGACCAGGGCGAGCGCGACTACGAGCAGCACCGCGCCGAGCACGATCTCGAGGGCGCTCATGACGCGGACTCCGTCTGACTCCACGGCGGAATTGGCACCGTCTGCCCCGCAAGCGCGTGGGTGCAGTCGCCCAAGAATTGCATCGAGCCGTCGACGACGAACGAGTGGCACACGGCGGGCGGAGCACCATTCTTGCCCGCGTCTGCGCCGCTGTAGTGCACGGCAACGGACGGCGAAAACGTCGGCCGCTGCGCGTCGCCATTCCAGCCCCAGCGCGGGCCGGCGCCGTCGCCGACGGCGATGTGATGCGGCGCATTGCAGCCCGGACACTGCCAGATCAAGCGCCCACCTTCGGCGCTACGGAGGATCGGAGAAAGCAGGCCCATCACGCACTCCTCGTCGATGTCATGTCGACCCCGAGCACGGCCCGCGCGCGGTCGAAGTACTTGAGCCGATCGCGCAGTCCGTTCGTGCCGCCGTTGATGACGCGCGTGCACCCGGTGATGTCGCCGACGTCCGCGTAGCGGTTGAGCCGCCGCGATCGCCAGTACCACCCGGCCGAGCGGCACGCGAGCAGCGGATCATCGGCGAGCAGCTGCGGATGCTCGAGCAGCAGATCCGCCGAGCCGCTCAGTGCAAGCGAGCACGCCGCGTAGTTGTACCGGCCGGTGATCTGGATCAGCCCGCGGCCGCGATACCGCCGGCCGTCGCCGCGCGTGGTGTTGCCGAGATCCGCGCGGCCCTCGTACTGGGTGCCGTCCGCGATCTCGGTGACGAGGCGCAGCTCGGCGGACTCGTGCGCGATCTGCGCGAGCCACATGGCCGCGCGGGCCGGGGTGTCGATGTCGTACTCGGCCATCGTTGCGACGAGCGGCTCAAGGTATCGGTCGGCGCGCTCGTCGGCGTGAGGCATCACGGTCGCGAGCTGGGCGAGGGTCAGAGTCATGGCATCGACCTCGTGCCGACGCGCTCGGCGATGCGCTCCACGCTCGACTTGATGTCGCGGAGGCCCTCCCGGATCTCGCGCGCGAATCGCGCCGACTGCGCATCCTGCACGGTGTCGCGCTGCTCTTGCACGTGCTGCTGCAACTCGACCACCGACACGCGCTCGCGCAGGTCGTAGTACGCGACGAGGCCGAGCATCAGCATCGCGAGCGCGCTGATAATGTCGCCGAGCGTCACGCGTTTCTCGAATCGCCAGCCGGCGAAGTGCTCTTCTGGACGGGGCATTGCGGGGCTCCGGTGGTGGGGATTGGTCACTCGGTACCGATCACGAGGCGACGCGGCCCGCTCTGCGCGGCGTTGCCCCAGAGCAGCGTTTCGCCGGCGAGGTAGGCGTGGTTGACCCAGTACACGTAGGACTGCGAGTCGCTGTTGCGCCGCACGCCCAGCGCGATCAGGTAGTAGTCGTCGCTCGGGTTGTCGACGCCGATGGCGTGGAGGGCCGACAGGCAGAAGAAGCGCGCGGCCAGCGACGCGTGGCTGAAGGTCAGCGTCTCGTAGGCGGGCGAACCGGCGAGCGTGAGCACGCCGGAGACCGCCTGCATGCGCAGGTAGCGGTGGCCCGAGTCGTAAGCGACGGCGCCGGTGTCGTCGTACACGCGGAGCCCGTGCGTGTCGCTCGACGCCGCGGCCGGCAGCGCGGTCACCTTCCAGTCGCACGTGTAGGACCCGCCGCCGAAACTGAGATCGGTGCCGAGCACGAACTTCGTCAGGTTGCCGCTGCCGTCGACCTCGATCGACACCAGCGCCACGCCGCCGGCCGTGCCCTGCACTGCGCCCCAGATCAGCGGCCCGCGCGACATCGCGATCGGCGCGCCGAGTGTCACGGTGACGGTGGCCGGGTACGGGTACGAGGCCCCGAGCCGCGGGATGCTGACCGTGCCCTCGGCCTCGATGGCGTGGTTGCGGTAGGTCTCGTCGATGACGACCTCGCCGCTGCTGTTGTTGACGGTGAGGCCGAAGCTCATCGGCTCACGCGTACATAAAAACGAACAGCTCGGACGCCACGCGCGCCGATGCGATCGCCGACGCCGTCCACGTGACGGTCGCCCCCGAAGTGCTGACGATGTGGCCCATGCGCGGGTCGAGCGGATTCATGCCGCCGGTGATCTTGGGCACGGCGAAGGCCACGCCGCGCGCGCTGTCGAACCCCGGCACGCTCTGGCTCGACGACTCACTGGCGCCGAGAGACCGCCGCAGCAGCAGCCGCGTGATGCGGTCCGTGACCGCCAGCCGCGTCGCGCCGGCCGCGGTGTAGACCTCTAGTCCGTGCGCCATGCGTCGTCTCCGGGGCGCGGGCGATAGATCGCGCACCGCTCAGGCGAGGCGCCGCATACCGATGCCGTCGGGAATTCGCGCGCGCCGCTGGGGGTCGACGGGCCGGCGCAGGCCGCCAGCAGGCACACGGGCAGGAAGAGTGCGAGCAGTCTCATGCGCTGAGGTCTCCGAGCTTGACGCGCAGCGTGCCGCTCGCGTCGTACACCTTGATCACGTTGTTGCGCACCTCGAGGCGCGCCCCCGTGGTGGCGTTGCGGATGATGGTGGTGCCGTCCGACGCGACCGAGAACTTGCCGCCACCGATGTCGATGGCGCCTGCGGTGATCGAGCCGAGATCCGCGTTGATCGCGGCGAGGTTCGCGACGGCAATCTTGTCGGCCGCGATCGAGCCGGCCGTGATGTCGCCGCCGTCGGCCGCCTTGGTGTACGCGCCGAGCACAAGCGACCACCGCCAGATCTTGCCGGTCGCGTTGTCGTACACCGCCCAGTAGTCGTCACCGCCAGGCGGCGGGCTGCCGGTGCCGGCAGTGATGACGCTGGCGTCGGTGACCACGCGCACTCCACCGCCGGAGGGCGAGATCGTCACGCCGCTGATACCGGCCCCGGCGCCGCCGGGAAACCATGCGCTCACGTTGCCAGAGCGATCGATGTGCCGTACCCAATACCACCGCGTCACGCTGCCCGGCAGGCCGGCGCGGGCGAAGCGGTTGCCGGTCATGTCGGCGACGAGGGTGGCGGCCGTGCGGTCGTTGCTGGTCGACTCCCAGAGCTGCGAGGTTGCGTAGTCGGCGTCGGGGCATGCGCTCCATGCGATGTCGTAGCCGCCGAGGGCGGCGACAACGGCGAGACTCGTCGGGCCGGTGGGCGCGGCGGTCTTGCCGACGACGGTATGGGTCGTCGATGCCCAGGCCGAGCGTCGCGTCCCGGGCGCCGCGACAGAGCGCACGCGCACGTCGTAGGCGAGGCCGTCTTCGACGGGCGCGGCCCAGGTGGTGTTCTGATCGCGCGACGCGTTGATGCTCTGGTAGGCGCTGTCACCCGCGCGGCGATACTGGATCTCGTAGCCGACGAGACTCGGCTCGGCGGCCGCGCCCCAATCGATGCGCATGCGGCTGATGATCGAGCCGTCGGCAGCGGCGAGCAGTTCGTCGTTGCCGCTGCTCACGGTAATCGTGGGCGGCGCAACGACGGCCGTCGCGAGCGTGGGGATGTCGAGGGGGATCGTCGGCACCGGCGCGGTGGCGTCGCCCGCGCTCCACTCGTAGTCTGTCGTGGCCTCTTCGCGCAGCGAGAGGTCGACGCCGAGGCCGCCATCGTCGCCCGTGATGTCGAGCCGCATGATGCGAAACACGGCGGCATCGAGGCCGAGCTGCGGATACGTCACGCTCACCGTCGCGAAGCCCGCGAGGCGCAGTGCCGAGAGCTTGCAGCGCAGCGTGAGCTTGCGGGCGCGCGACCGGCGCAGCGCGATCTTTGCGAGACGCTGCGCGCGCAGGGCGTCGGTGACGAACGGGAAGTCGAGCCGGCGCTGGATGGTGGCGCCGCCGTCGTCGGGCACGTAGGCCGCATCGGCAACGGGCGGGTAATCGGACTGCGTCCACAGCCGGCCAACGTCGACGAACGAACCGGCAATCGAGTTGACGAGGTCGTGCCGCGCCACGCGCGGTTGAATGCTCGACGGCCCGCGGGTGTCGCGCTCGGTGAGCGTGATGGTCGGCGCGGTGTAGGCCCCGGCGTGCACGTAGATCTTGCCGCCGATGCGCACGATGTTGCCGGCCATCGATTCGAGCAGGTCCTCGACGATGTCTTTCGGCTGCTGATCGAGCGTCGCCGAGCCATGCACGGTGTAGCGCCGCTGGTGGATGCTGTTGAGCGTGACGGTCGCGGGCGTGCCGCCGGTCGGCGCGATGATCGTGCCATCGATCGCGTCTTGATACGACGCCGCCAGGCCGACGGTCTGCCCGTCGATGCGCACGAGGTAGTAGGTGCCGCCCGCTGTGAAGCCGCCAGGCACCGACCCGGTGTTGAGCGTGACGCGGTCGCCGATGCCGAGGCGCGAGTCGATCGACGCGAGCGTGAAGAACCCCGTCGCGTAGCCCACCGTCGCCGTGACGCCGGTGATGCCGGTGTCGACCCACTCGTCGCAGATGTCGGCCGCGGCCGCGATCGATGTGTCGTCAAGGCGCGTCGACGAAGCCGCGATGCCGTACGGGGCGGTCAGGTAGCCGCGCAGCACGATCGCCGGGTTCGCCGTGAGCGCCGTCAGGCCGGTGCGTGGGTCGTAGTATTTCGCGCCGCGCACGAGCAGCCGCGCGTCGGTGAGCACGTAGTTTTTGTCTTGATCGAACGTGCGGCGGATGTACGCGTAGGCGATGCCCTTGCCCTGGTGCGCGCTCGTCCACTGACCGGCCGATGCGGCGATCAGGTTGGTGTCGGCCGCCTGCGTCGTCGTGCCCACGTGCGGCCAGATCGAGATCAGCCCGGCCAGCTCACCGCCGCTTGTCACGGCGCCGGTCGATTCGTTGCGCACCGTGCGCACGTCGTCGAACCATGCTGGGCCGAAGCTGTGCACCTCGTGCCCCGCGATCGCGAGGATGCCGTGCATCAACTCTTTCTCGGCGCCCGTGACCTGCACGTACGTGACCGTGCCGCCGCAGAGCGCGTTACCGAAGACGATGCGGTGCGGCGACTGCGCGCTGCGGATGTTGGTCTTGCGCTCCGAGACGTCTTGCAGCGAGCGCTTGCGGGCCTCGCGCATCGACAGGCCCTGCAGCGCGTAGGTCGTCGCGAACGTCGTCATGAACGCGAGACTGGCGGCCTGCCCGCCGGGGATGAAGAACGCCACGGCCGCCGCCAGCGCTGCCGCGATCGATGGGCCCTTGAGTGCCTGGGATTCTTGAGATGCCATGGGTTACCAGCCGAAGACTTTGCTGAACACGTCGCCGATCTTCCGGATCGGATCGACGACGAGCTGCTTCGCGCCGGGAATCAGGCGCGCGACGCGGTCGATGTTGCGATTCATGATCCGCAGGGGATCGGGCGCGACGGGGCCGTGGTACGTGCCCCACGTGAGCGAGGTCGATTCGAGCTGCGCGACGTATTCGAAGAAGCGGTCGCCGGGGTAGTGGTACTGCTGGTCGGCGTCGGAGTACATGCGCACCCGCGGGCGGTCCCAGTCGACGAAGATGTTTTCCAGCGTGATCGTGATCTCGGCCGTGGTGCCGACGGTGACCGTCGGCTCGTCCATCGTGCCCTCGAAGATCAGGATCGGATCGAGCACCGGCTGGTCGTTGGCATCGAGCGGCGCGACCCAGATGCGGCCCGTGTTGCCCTGGTAATGGTCTTCGAGAATCGCCGTGACGTACGCCGGGTCGATGCCGCTGAAGCGCACCGCCAGGGCCGAAGCCTGCACGCCCGCCACTTCGGACACCGGCTCGATCTGCGCGAGGTTGCCCGCGCCGAGCCACGAGACGCTGTCCCACACCATCGTGATGCCGGCGTTCGTGAATCGCAGCGTGCCGCTGGGGAATTCAAGCGACACGAAGATGCACACCGGCACGTTCGGCGCCGTGATGACAGCCTCGGCCGCGGCGGTGATGTCGCGACCGCTCACGTGAACGCCTCGCGGAAGGTGAGCACGAAGGGCACCACGCCGCCGGGCGTGAACGACGAACCCTGCCGGTCGTCGACGAACATCATCGTCGTCGTCGGGCGGCGCAGCGTGATCGCGGCCGCATTGGCCGGTGACGCGCGCAGCGACGGGCCGAATGCCAGCGTGGCCGCCCCGACACCGTCGGTCGTGACGTCGGCCGTGAGCCGGTAGATGTAGCCGCCCACGCCGAACAGATCGCCGGCCTTGAGCCAGCCCGTCGTCGAGATCGGCCCGCCCGACACCGCGAGACTCTTGCCCACCTGTCCTGCCCCGGCCACCACGGGCGAGCCGCCACCGACGCCCGAGGGGCGCTCGTAGCCGAAGCTCGGCACGGCGACGCGCCCGGCGCGGCCGGCCATCTGCTGAAGGAAGGCCCACAACAGCCGGGCGTTGTCGCCGCGCGCGTGCGAGTAGTCGAGCACGCACGTCCAGTAGCCGCCGGGAATCTCTTGCGTCTGCACCGCGCCGCTGATCGGCGCCTCGTGCACCTGCGTGAGCCCGACGAAGGTCCACTCCGCGCGCTGCGGGGTGATGGTGAGGTTGGGCCAGGCGAGCGTCGTCACGATGCGAAGGCTCCGGTACGCACGTCGCGGGCGATCGAGCTGCGGGCAAGGCTCGCGCCCATCGCGGCGGCGCGCGTGATGACGCCAGCATCGACGCCGGCCGAGATGTTGAACACCTGCGTAACGCGCATGGCCTCGCTCGATCGTGCCGCCGGCACGATGACGCCGTCGGTCGTCGGTACGAATGTCTCGCGGCCGATCTCGCCCACGGTGTAGGCGACCCCCGCCGACACCGGGCCGCCGCTCGCGCGCTGACCACCGTAGAGGCCGAAGCCGTCGGCACTGGTCGATGCGCCGCCCGTCTTGCCGAAGAGCCCGCCGAGCCCACCGTAGAGCGCCGGCGCGATCGCGTTGAACAGCGGCGCCGTGATCGACTGACGGATCGCGAACCGCGCGATGTCTTCGGCCATCGCCGCGAGGATCTTGCCGCTCTCGATGCGGCCCTGCTTCACGGCATCGATGAGCGAATCCTCGAACGCCTTGCCGACGTTCTGCACGGCGTACTGGATCGCCTGGAGCTGCGACATGAAGTCGGTCGCGAAGGGCTGGAACTCACGCGTGCTGAAGTTGATCGCGTCGAACGCCTCGGCGCCGACGTCACGTACGGCACTGAGTTGCTTGCTGATGCCGGCGAAGGCCTCGTCGTAGAGCTTGGCCGAGACCTCGCCGCGGATCAGGCGATCGTTGAGGTTGTCGAGCTGGGCGTTGAGGCCCTCGACCTGCCCGGTGGGCGTGGCGGCGAGCAGGCTGTCGACCGATGCAGAAATGGCCTGCTGTCGGCGCAGCGCGATCTCGGGGCCGACGCCGATGCCGTTGATGACGTCTTGCTGGGTCTCTTCGAGCGAGCGCCGGGTTTCGTCCTGGATCTTCTTGGCCTGCGCCTGCAAGTCGTTGAGCTGGTCGAGGACCATCTCGGCCCAGATGGTCGACCCGCGGCCGGGCGTGGGGACGCCGGCATTGCCGGCGCCTGCCCCACCCCCGCCTAGAATCTGCGGCGCCTTACTCTTGATCGCATCCGCAGTTGCCGGCGCCTTTTGCATTTCAGCGAAGACGCGTTCGGCTTCCCGCAGCGAGATTCGCAGCTCCGCAAGCTTGTTCTTCTTTTCGCCACTGGTGCCGTTGATCACTCTATCAAGCAGCCCCGTCCCCCACGCGCCTTTGCCTGCCATGGAGTCCTGCAATTTCGCGATCTCGCCGCTGATTTCGAGGATCACCTTTCTCTGCTGCTGCAAGGCCGTCGGATCGATGCCCCCTTGCAGTGCGATCTTGCCGGCCTCGGCGAGCGCGCGGATCACGCCGTACAGCACGCCACCTTCTTTCGACGCGTCTGCCATGGCCCGCGCGATCTGCCCGATAGCTGGCACCACGTCACGCGCGACCGAGAGGCCGAAGCCGGCCGCAGCCGTCTGCAATCGCGTGAGATCGTCGTTGAACTGCTCGGCCGATTTCGCCATGTCGCCGGTCATGACGACCCCAAACGCACGCGCCTCTCGTGCCGCCTCGCGCAGGCCGGCCGCGCCGCCGTTCAGCAGCGGGATCCACTCGTCGAACGCCTTGCCGCCGAGCTTGACGGCGATCGCGGTCTTGCCCGCGCCGTCTTCCATGCCCTGGAATGCCTCGGCGGCGCGCTTCACGACCTCGTCGACCTTCACGTCGCGCAGCTCGCCGGCACTGATGCCGATGGCCTTGAACGCGGATTGCAATTCCTTGTTGCCGCCGGCCGCGTCTTGCAGGTTCACGGCGAGTTTCTTCAGGCCCTCGGCGAGCGCCTCCGGCCCGACGTTGGCGAGCTTGCCGGCGTACTGCAATTCGCTGAGCGACTCGACCGCGAGGCCGGTGCGCTGGCTCAGCTTGTTGAGGCTGTCACCCAGCTCGAGGGTGGACCGGATCGTATTGACGAACATGCCGACGCCCACAGCGCCCGCGATGCCGGCGAACGCGCCGCGGAGCGTTTCGGCCTGTCGTTGCAGGCCGCCGAGGCTGTTCTCGACCGAGCTGAACGCGGCCCGGGTGTCGTCGCGGCCCTTGAGCCTGAGTTCTGCGTCAGCCATTGCTGCCCCCTTGGGTCGCGCGGAAGCGCAGCTCGCGCTCGTACTCGGTGCGGAATCGCTCGACGGCGAGGCGCTGGATGCCGCTGTCGGCGGCGGCCTGGAGGAATGCCGCGCGCAGCGTGGGCAGGCCGGCGTCGGACGCGCGAAGGAACTTGATCGGGTAGCGCCGCGCGGTGAGTCGCTTGTAGACGCCGACGCCACCCCACTTCGTCGGCGCGGTGAACGACCCGAGCACCGTGAAGCGGCCAGCGCCCTTGAGCTTGACCGTCGCGCCGCCGGCCTGCTTCTGCTTCCACCGCGGTGAGAAGTTGCCGAGCGCGGGGTCGTAGTCGCGGCCGGCCTTGATGGTCGCGACGAGATCTGCCCGGTTGGCGCGCCGGATGGTGAGGCGCTTTTTCAGGGCGCGGGCCGAGACCGGCAGCGCCGTGCGGATCTCGCGCGAGACCTGCGCGCGCACCGAGGTCGCGGTGCGGTTGAGGGCGCGGGCCATCGCGGCATCGACGGCGGAGTCGTGCAGCCGATCGAGCTGCAACCGCAGCTCCCGTGCGTCGAATTGCACGTCGATCGAGATCACGCGGCCACCTCGTCAGCGGGTTGCGGCGAGCGCATCGCGGATCGCGCAGAGGCGATCGACGAGCAGCTCGAGGTCGTCGCACGGCGCGAGCGCGAGCGCGATGGGCAGGCGCTCGAGGTGGTAGCCGCCGAGGATGTGCCAGACATCGAGCGCGTGCAGGCAGTCGGCATCGAGTTGCGGAGGCTCACCGATCAGGACCCCGAATCCGGCGCGCTCGAACTCTCCGCTGGCGCGGGCGCGATCATGGTGGACGCGGGCTGCGAGTTTCCCCGGTCGGCCTCGGCCTTGGCCTGCCGCTCGATGTAGCGGGCCATCACCGCGGCGAACAGATCGCCGAGCCAGCCGACCTGCTCATCAAGCAGCAGGCCGAGCGCGTCGCGGCTGTACGCGAGCGGCTCGGCGCCGCGCTTGTGCTCGGGCATCGCGTGGGCCACGGTGATGTCGGCCCACCCGATGATCGAGGCCTCGACGACGTTGCGCATGGCGCGCACTTCGTCGCCCTGCGCGACCGTGACCAGCCGCGCGCGCTCGAACTTCGTGGGCGCGCGCAGCCGGAGCGTGACGCCCGCGAGCTGGTGTTCGAACTCGCGGGCCCCTTCGGCCGCCCGGCGAATGTCTGCCGGGTCGACCGGGTCGACGATCGGGCCGCTCACGATGCGTACGTGATCGAGTCGGCGGTCGTCGCCAGCGTGATGGTGCCGACGAACACGCCACCTTCGATGGTGGGCTCGCCGTTGTAGCCGAAGAACGCGTTGCCGTAGAGGCGCGCGGCACCGATCGACATGCGGTACGGCACCGACAGGCCGGCACGTGCAGCGGCCTCGACCGTCGAGAGCCACGCGAGCGTCGGGTAGTAATGGAACTTGAACGTCAGCGTCGTCGCCTCGGCCAGAATCGGAATCTGCTTGGCGCGCACGTCGTCGACTTCGGTGACGTCCTGGAAGCGGAAGCCGCCGCCGCTCACCTGAATGTCGGGCAGCAGCTGCGACACGGTCGTCCACCCGGTGATCTCGCGGATCGTGCCGGTGCCTTCGGTGGCGGGGTAGTCGTCGGTCGACGAGGTATTGATGCCTTCGAGGCTGACATCGTTGGTCGCGACCGCCGAGACGCGCGCCACGCGGCCGGTGGCGCGCTTCCAGCCCGAGGTGATCTCGATGATGTCGGCGACGAGCACGCCGTGGGAGGCTTCGAGCGTGGCGACGGCGGGGTTGGCGTTGCCGAAGGCCGACATGGCCTTGGCCGCGCCGAAGGTCGACGCGATCGCCAGTTGCAGGCCTTGGCTCTTGAGAATGTTGGACATGGTGGGGAGGCTCCTGTGCGGGGGTTAGTAGGCGGCGTCGAGGGCGTTTGTCTGGCGGTAGTAACTGGCGCGGTAGCTGAGCATTCGCACGGCGGGCGTGCCGTCGCCGCCCTGCGCGAAGGCGCTGCCGGTGCGGCCGTCGATGGTCGCGTCAGCGGGCAGCGTGGCGGCCATGAGCAGCGCGTGCGCGGGCACGGCGATGGCGTCGGCGGCGGTCTCCCACGGGTCGCCGTCGGCGACGTGGATCTCGATGTCGACGGTGAGGTCGACGCGCGTCGCGAGGCCGTCGGCCTGCACGATCGTGTCGATCTCTTCGACGCCGTGGATGACGATGGCCGGGCACTCGTCGCGCGCGATCTCGTCTTGCCGGGCGCGCCACACGCGCGCACCGACCGCGGGGATCGTGCTGGTGAGCGCTGCGCGCACGGCCTCGAGGAGCTGCTCGGTGATGGAGGCGGCCACGGTCAGGCGCTCCGCGTGAGCAGCGCGACGCGCTCGGCGCCGCTGGGGGTTTCGGCGGGCTTCACGCGCACGATGTAGGTGACGCCGTCGATGACGACGGCGCTGCCCTTCGCGAGCCCGGCCAGCGTCGAGGCGCGGTAGCGCATCGAGTAGTCGGACATCAGGCGGTCCCCGCCGAGGGCGTCGATCGCGCCCTGGCGGAAATGCACCTGCGTGGTCTCGGCACCGAACGTCGCGGCGACGGTGAGGCCGTCGGCGGACGCGTAGAGGGCGGCGAGGTCGGCGGTGGGGATCATCAGTACGATTCCGCCGCGACCTCGTCAGCGAATGCGCTGAACGTGGGGCACTCGAGACGCCCGAGGCCGACGTCGCGCGCGATCTCGTCGATGATCGCGCGGTACTCGGCGCGCAGCATCTGGGTGCTCGACACCGCACCGCTGCGGATGATGTCGTGCGTGTGCTCGTTGGTTTCGGTGATCCAGCACGGCAGTTGGCGCGGATGCTGGGCGGCGTTGCCGAGGAAGGAAAAGACCGGCATCGGGTTGTCCGAATGCTGTTCTTCCATCACCGAGAAATCGATGGTCTTTCCGTCCAGGCGCGGCGGCGTGCCGGTTTTCAGGCGGCCCTGCGGCAGCTTCAGCTCCTTCAGCCGCGCCGACAGCGTCTACGACTTCCAAGAAGCCACCAAGGGCCTCGTCGGCAACATGCTCTACACCTGCGCCGCCGACATGGACGGCAACATCCTCTTCTCCTCCTATCAAGGCGTCCCCTGCCGCCAATACCTCGCCCGCGACCCCGACGGCCAATGGGCACGCGGCGCCGACCCCTCCATGCTCCTCGACGGCACCACCTACGGCGGCTTCTCCATCCCGCTCACCGCCGACGGACGGGTCGACGAAGTCGCGGCGGCGGCGGCGGGTGGCAATGGCTGTGCGGTCCCCTAGACCGACTGGCCCGAGTCGCTCTCGCCGGCGCGCGGCTACGTGCACCACGGG
>OFRC01000368.1_pt1 | contig 12197 bp, 17 predicted proteins | sample 1543051 | NCBI WGS metagenome assembly OFRC01 (sample SAMN07774231, study PRJEB24372) | wastewater metagenome
CAGATTGCCGAAATCGTTGGGATCGACGTTAAGCGCGTTCCTAGCAAAGCCGATATTGGCGAACGGTTGCTATCGCTAGTGGAGGAGAAATGACCGACAAGACGCTGCAAGAACGGCTGCGCGAGCCTAAAGCGTGGATGGCATGGAACGACTACGGGAAGGTCACGATTGCGGGCGATCCGATCCCGGCAATGGATCACGATTCGCAAGTGCCGAGAGTGGCCGCAGACAGGATTGATGCTTTAGAGGTTGCGTTGCGAGTTCTTGTGCGCGACGTGGAAGCGGTCTGCGACGATCTGGAATTGCAGCCGGCAATCTATCAAGCTCGCGCTTTGTTGGGTGATAAATGAGCCACCATCCGCAAGATCATTTTGACGCGGGCAGCATTGCGTTCGCGTCTAACGCAGATTGCGACCGCGCCACGGTCTTATTCTCGCAACTGGCTAACGCGCTGCAATCCGAGCAATTGAAGAATCGTGAAGCCGCCGACGCCCTCGACGCACAGGCCGAGAGAATCAAGGCGCTGGAGGGGGCGCTGCGGGATACGATGCACGGCCCTCATTATTGTTCATGCCACAAATGCAGCCGCGCCCGCGCCCTGTTGGGGGGAAAAGTAGGCCCTACCGCGACAACGGGAACATAGCGGGCGGGAACTTGGGCAGGAACGGCACCACGGTACAGAGTGAGAATCGGAGTTTTGGGCTACCTGTGGGCTACACGGCTATCAGTTCACCCCTGAACTGGATGTGATCTTCGTCCCATACTTGCGCCAGTTCCGGCAGGAGTAGCTTCCCGTCGCGGAATGTCAAGACTGCAAATGACGAACGCCAGTTTCTAGGGGTGCAGCGCATATAGTCATCGAACTGATCCCCGTCAGGATCGGCCAGCGTTCCGCAATCCACGCCATAGACGGTTTCCCGCGCGTTAGTCCACGGAGTCACCTTTCCCGAGTGAAGGTGGCCCGTGACCATGCTGACAGCGCCTTTTAGAGCGTTGTTATGGGTCGCATGAATCCCGTTGTGCCAAGAGTGCAACACCCACACCGAATCGTTGATGGTGAGCAAAACGCCGAATTGCCATTCGGGGAAGTGGTCAACGAGTTTGAATCCCTGCACATCCTCGAATTCAGGCACCAGAGCCGCTAGGCGGTTGTCTACGCGCATATCGTGGTTCCCGAGGCACCAGACTAGCCTCGCGCTCCCTGCGGCCTTCCAAACCTCTCCTAGGCGTTCCGTACAGGCGTCTAGCTCCTCTTTTACCGTGGGGCGCTTGTCCCAACCGATTCTGTCGTGCCGGCTGATCCGTGCGCCGTCAAAAGCGTCACCATTGTTCACGACAACATCGGGCTTCAGGCGCTTGATTAGTTCGACTAGGCCACGGTGAGCGGTGGAGATAACTCCTGGCCAATAATGTGCGTCTGAAAACACAATTACCGTACCGTCTTTCATGTCTAAAGACATACGACGGGCATTCTGTCTGCGGAGTTGGGCGTTTCGTGCGGAATGTACGGAAGAGGCGTGAAGCGTAATGCCTAGCTTCTTCTCTACTCGTAACCTAGTGTTCCCTACTGAAGAGGGCGAACGGCCTAGGATTTTTGCTACCTCGAACTGGCTCCCCCCGGCTTGCTTCCAGATTTCAGCGAACTTCTGCGGGTCTATAGCGGCCTGTTTGGGCATTACTTACCTCGTCGCTTTCGCTTGGAGAGCAATTCAGGCGGCAAGAGCCATTCCACCTGTATAGGAGGGCCGGAATTCTCGTCGTGCGCGAGGGCACGGCTTACAGCCTCTTCCGGTGTCTTGCCGCTACGCATCGCCTCTAGAGCCGCCATTCCTCCGGTGCCCACGGCGAAGCATTCGTCCATGATCGTTTCGGGATAGCCCCATCCGTTCCAGAAATGGATGCCAGCGGGGTTTAGCTCCACGATCCAAATCTCATCGCGGTCAAGTTCTCCAAACATCTTGTGGAGGACTTGGGGATTCCTGCGCGGGGACTTGAACCACTCCACGAACGCGAGACAGGCGAAGCCATCTCCAGCGGTTCCGAGGAGCGAGTTACCAATGCGGAATATCTTGGGAGCGTGGTAGTAAGACGAACCATTGACGACTCGGGTATCTGCCGCGAGGCATTCCCGATTGGCCGCAATGGTCGTCATGTCTAGACCGTGGGCTCAACCTTCGGCACTTGGTTAGCGTTTAGCGGGTGCGCCAGCCACGCCTTAGCCTCATCCGTTTTCATGAGCGCGACAATCGCAGCCGTGAACGCTTGCGCCGTCTTGTAGTTACCGCTCCAGAAGCGATTGGTAGAGCCGGGATACGCGGGCCAGCCTTCGCGCTCCGCAGCCTTCCACAGGTACTTGTGCGTTTCGTAGCAGCGGGCGATGGGCTCCACCGCCGCCTGACGTTCCGCAATCTCTTTGAGCATCTGCGCCCACGCATCAATCGCGTTAGTCGCTTGCTGCCCGAGATAGGTAAACGGCTTGCCGTCGCGCTTATCGGCTTCGGCCAGGAGGATCGCAGCAAGCTCGCGCAGCGTCTTGGCGTCGAGGGATGCAATCAGCTTTTGGACAAGGGCGTAATCGATCATTTGGCTTCACTCCATTTCGTTTTTTCGGTTTCGTACCATTCCTGCCAGCCCTCTACCTGCGCCTTGCACGACTGATAACGGGCATAGTTCTCCGCAATCACTTCGGCGGCAAAAGAGGCTTTAACGGTTGAGGCTTCGTCAACAGGGAATCCGGGGGTTTCGGGAAGGGGCGTTCCTGTAGCGGCGGCATCGTGGACGCGCACCCAACCGCGAGTAAGGCAATTGCGAGCGTCAGCAGCTTCCGTGACATAGACAGGCACCTCTCTAACGATTTCCCGCGTAACGGTTTGGATCTCTACTTGACGCTCCGCTAACTTGCGGGCGGCTTCTTCCGAACGCCTGGACGCTTCGATAACCCACTCGGAGACTTCCCGCTGACGACGCTCATGCGCTTGGGCGATTTCAGACTTGAGGGCATCAAGTTTTCCTTCGGCTTCTTTTTCGCCATAGGTGCAGCCTTTGACGAAAGCGCCGGAAGCGGCGATGACAAGAATCGCCAGATACGCTGCCAGAACATTCATGCCCTCCCCCTGCATTGATACGCGAGCCGGTTCAACTTTCCGGTTAGCGAAATGTTTTCAGCCTGTATCGCTTCCATCGTTTCCGCTGCATCCGCAATCGCTTTTAACCGCGATGAGTGAAACGCTTGGAGTGCTTCGTAATCCTCGCGCTTCATCGTGCAAACTTTGCCTTCGCATAAGGCAACAGGCGCGATGATTTGTTCCGGTGTCTGTGCAATAGACGCGGAGCAAACTAACACCGCGCTAAAACAGAAACGCGCCGAGAATGAAGCCACAGACCAACCCCACGATTAGCCCGCGAACATGGTCGTTAAGGTCGGACCAAAACTCCGATACCTTCTCCAACGCCGCTTCTACTTTCGGATTCATTTAAGGCTCCTTAGCTCCATGTATTTCGTGAAGAGGATTCCGAGAAGCGCGATTGGTATCGTCCCGACCGCGCCGATAGTCGCCGCGATGCCAAGCCAGTCAGTCACCTTCGCCGTGAGCGCGGTATCAGCGAAGCGCATGCCCCAATCCGTTAGCCGCCACGCCATCGCCAGAACGCAGGAGAGAAGCCCTACCCGTATCCAGCCGTTGTCTAGGATGTTTCTCACGGGTAGAAGGCCCGGTCTAACTCGAAATGCGGCCCATCTTTCAGGCTCGTCCACCGGCCTCCCCAGATGAGTTTCACGCCCAAAGCGCGGGCGTTAGATTCCATCAACGGGCCTAGACGGTGAAACGGGGGCCAGGACCAATCCGGCTTCCCTCCGATGATTACCGCGAGGTCTACCGCGTGTCCGGTAAGGTGCCGTGAATCCATCGTCATAGATGCGCCTGCGGCGTATAGCTGCGCTTGGCGCTCTTTGCTACGGACACCCTCGGTGACGATCAACCGGCTAACGCCGCCGTTAGTGGACGCCCAATCGCTGAACGTTTTTCGGACAACCTGAACCAAATCCGAGTGAACGCCCATCAAGTTGCGCTCTGAACGGTCGTCCATTACTTGTCCGCTTTCCCGTCGATCTTCTCGCTAATGTCCCGCAGCAATTGCTTGATCTCGTAAATGTCGCGCCGGTAGTCCTCGCGCAACACAAACTCCCTCGGCAATTCCTCGCGCAATCGTGATAGGTCGGAACGCAATTCCTTCGACGCATCCCACAGGATTCGCATGAACCAGCCCATAACGGCCATAGCCGCCCCGAATGCAGCAGGAAGAAAATCGAATAATTGCATCGGTGCGCTCCGATTTGCGGAAATGAAAAAATGGGCGTATAAGCCCCTTCTGTGGATGACTACCTTTGGCCGACCGTTGCTGTTGTTCTAGTCGTGGCGTTTATTCGCCCGATTTTTTGGCTTGTGTCGCTTTCCGTTTCCCTGTGGCTAGGACGCAAGTTCATGTCCGAAGAAACAGGAAAGGTGTGGTTCGGGCACTACTGGAAATCAGCGGTATCCGAGCAACCCAAGCAAGCCCAGGTCGATAGTCGAGGAGAGCGGGAGCGCGGCTGATCCGGCCATCGTAGAGCCGATCCTAGACGCCTCAGGGCTTGCCAAAAGCCCCTTGTTTAGCCAGTCACCAACCCACTCGCTTGTAACCGCCTTGGCTGCTGGGTATTTCAGCAGCCCCTTAGCAAGCCCTACGGCAGAATCCATCTCCTGCCGCCCGAAGGTTTGCGACCCCTCGCGGATGTTTCTGACCGACGCGCCATAGCGCCCAATGTCGGCAAGCTCGCCCTTGAGGTTTCCCGTTTGGTAGGTCTTGCCAAACTGGCTAGACAAGAGCCTATCTACCGCCTTCGGATTCACGAAACCGTCAATGATCGCGTTAGGCTTCATGAGGGTTTCTAGGTAGGCGTTGCGCTTGTCAACCGCCTTCCACTCAGCGGACGCAGGGCCGCGAGCCATGTCGTTCAACTCTTTGCGAAGCGCCCCGAGAACCGATCCAACGCGGTCGTTTTCCGTGGAGCGGGCAATTGAGCCAATATCGCTTTGCCAAACGCTCCAATCGTCCCCGCTAACGCTCTTGGTGTTGTAAAGCTGATCCTTGAGCTTGCGGATAGTGGACAGGGCGTCTTGCTTACCGGCGTCCGCTCCCTTCATCAGAGCCTTCTCAGCGCGGTCCACCGCATCTAGGACCGGCTGCGTAACATCCAACTTAACTCCGGGGGCTAGGCGGCTGTAATCGTCCTTGATTTGCGAAGCAGCCTTAGCCAGCACATCAGGAGTCAGGGCGTCAGCATCGGGAACGCCGATACCCCGCGCTGCGTGGCGAGTAAGCGCGGTTTGCGTGGCCGTGATCTTGGCCGCGATAGGACCGCGACCACCGGGGGACTGCGCCAGCCAATCCTCTACGGCCCTCATTCCGGGGCTGCCCGAGGATTGCGACGGCATCAGACTAACTCCGGGGATGGCATCGGCAGCGGAACGCGCCTCGGCTTGCACAGGCCCGCTAGCAACGCCTGGGAGCGGCTGGATAATCCTCCTGAACCCTTCGCCCACCGCGCCGCCAACAGCGGCTTCTAGGCCCTTCCTGACGCCTCCGCGAACCCTTTCCTCCGGGCTTCCGGGCTTGAGGGCTTCCGTTCCAGCCGCCACAACCGCAGGGGCTGCAACTCTCCCGAACGCGGTAGCCTGTCCCATGGGGACAGCCGCCAATTTGGCGTTCTCTCCAATGGCGGTAGCCCTCGGAAATTCAGCCTTCAGAGGCGCATAAAGCCGATCTGCCTCCGCTTGCTCCCGCCCCAATGTTCCGAGGTAGGACGTTTGCGGCGACGTATCGCGCCCAAGCGCCTCCCCCTTGATTACTTCCAGAGAGGTATTTAGTTCCCGAGCGCCGCGAGCCATCTTGTCGAAGTCGTAACCCATTGCAATTCCAGCAGCGGGCGCGGCATCTCGCATTTCCTGAAGCAGCGACGGGCCTTTGTAGACATTCCCGCCACCAATGCCGCCTTTGGGCTTTCCAGCCGCCTTTGCCTCAAGTTCTGCCATCCTGCGGAGGGCTTCAAGCTCTTGGCGGGGGTCCATTAGCTTTTTCCAAATTGAGCGCGGAGGCGGGCAAGCTCCTCCTGTTCGGAGGGCGTAAGACCGCCAGATTGCGCGGGTTGCGAGGGCGCGGCGGGGGGCATGGGCTGAACATCATCAATCGTGAAGTTCTCAAAGCCCTTGGTCTTGCGAATCTTCGACAGGACTTTGTTGCCATTGCTGATGTGGTGAGCCGCAGCCATTTCGTTGAGTACGGCAATGCGCCGGATCGTTTGGGGCTCAAGCGTAATGCGGCCCGCAGAAGCGTCCTGAAGGAATATGCGGTCCTTATCCGTAAACCCCTGCCCGCTACCAAGGCCGGAGGTTTTGATGGAGTCAAGGGTTTGGTTCGCAAGCAGGGACGCAAGTTGCTCGGTGTTTGCAACGCGCTCATTGCCAACAAGACCGGCCTGTGAAAGCGCCTTTTCCAGAGCAACACGAGGTTCCGCGCCCGCTCCGGTAATCAGGTTGCCCTTGTCCAAGGCGGCCTTTACGGCGCGAGCCGTTTGCAGCCGCATGGGGGCCGACTTCGCCGCGTCGATTGCCGCTAGGTCTTGCTTTGCCAAGCCCTCCGCAAGCGTGGTCGCATAGCCCTTATCGGCGCTCACATTGACATTCGTCACCGGGGGCGCGGAGCCGACTGCGCGAAGCTGCCCCGTAGCCGCATTCTTTTGGAAACCCTGCCCGCCAGGAAGCCCGAGCGCACGCGCCTGATCTGCGGGAACCATCTCCCACTTCTCTTCCTGCTTCGGCGCTCCAAACAGGTGCTTGCCCGTTCGGTCGTAAGCTCTCTCCCCATCTTTGAGGACAATCGGCGCTTCCGTCTTGTTGAACGCCATCTGATCTTGAAGAGCGCGGCGCGGGTCAACCCGTTGCAGTTGGCCCCAATCAATGCCCTGCGGTTTCGCGGGCTGATACATACCCGGCTCGTTGGGATCGTTGAGCGCAAAGCGGTTCTGTTCGGGCTGAGCGGGCGTAATGGCTTGCCCAAAGGCTTTGTTGTAATCAAGCCCCCGTTGCATTTCGCCCATCTGCATTTCGCGGAACTTGCGCTGCTGCTCTTCCTCCGCACGCTTGTCCTTGAGCAGGGACGCTTGGTTATAGGCACTCTGAGCGCCAATTCCAGCCCTTCCAAGGTCACGCGCGAAGCCGCCCACCCCCTTGCCGCCACCGCCCGACAAAAGCCCCATAGCAAGGGCTAGTTGCGCCTGTTGCCGGGGATCGTCACTAAAGAAGCCGTCGAGAAGTCCCATTGCTTACCCCCAAGGGCGCGAGCGGTTGAACCCATCCGCAGCACCACCGAATCCCGCCATAGCCGAGCCGTCGTTTCCGATAGTTCTTCCGATTGCATCGCGCCCGTAGTACCAGCCAAGGTCGCCGGTCACCTGTTTCCCGGCCATGGATTTCGGATCGAAGCCGAACGTCTGATTTCCCCATTGCGAGGGGAAAGGCTGAGTCTTTCCGGGAAACGGGTTCTGCGTGCCGCCAGGGCCTACGTTCCCCCAAAAGTTCGTCGCTTGCGGCTGGATGGACTTCTGATAAGCGTCGTTAAGCTGCCCGCTCGTCATGCCGTTCTGCCCCATCGTCGCGGCGAATTGCTCAAACGTCTGCTGCGGAGCTTGTTGCGGGGCTTGCGTCTGCGGAGCTTGGGATTGCGCCTGATTCCCCATGGGCTGCGTAGACGGGTTGAATTGCTCCATGTTGTCGCTGGACATGGTCGGACCCTGCGTCGGCATCGTCGGATTCGTCTGCGATCCCACCATGGGGTTGTATTGCCCGCCAACCGGAGGAATCCCGCCGCGAGGCTGCCCCGCGTTTCTCCACCAGCCTTCGCTCGTATTCTGCTGCCCCGTGAAGATGGGCATCTGATACGGGGGCGTGAAGCCGCCGTTAGACGGGGGAGTCGGCTGTTGAACGGGCGAGGAATACGCCATGGCAGGTTGCCCGCCGCTCATGTAGCGAGCCCGCATCTGAGCGTCAGCATCCATGTTCGCTTGCGTAGGCGCTCCAGCGAAACCCGAGGGGGCCTGCTGTTGGTATCCGGTACTCATGCGCGACATGGGACGGAAGCCGCCGTATTGCTGCCCGAAGCCGCCGCCCTGATAGCCTTGGCCCATCGGCTTATTCATCCCGCCATACCCACTTTGTCCGTACCCCATCGGGGTTTGACCACTATTCGATCCGCTCATCGCATTGTCCCCTGTTGAAGCATGGCAATAAGTCGCCGTTTCTGTTCTTCGCTCATCCCCGCGAAAGGGCCGCCCTGTTGGCCGTAGCCTTGGAAGTCGCTAGGCGGCATCGGAGCCGCAGGAGGCGGGGGCGGGGCCATAGGACGCTGTTGCTGCTCCTGCCCGCCTTCAAGCATTTGAAGGCCCTGCATACCTAGCTTTGCTTGCTGCGAGTTAAGCCCGCCTTGCCCGCCTAGAAGCCCTCCGGTAGCCTGATTCAATCCACCTTGAACGCTGTATCCCGTATTGCCGAGAGACATTTGAGTCCCAAGCCCCTGCGGAATCTGCGAGAGCGACTGAATGCCCGCTTCACGCGCAGCCTCTTGAGCAAGCAAGCCATTCATTCCAGCCGTGCCGGATTGCACCGCCCCCTGTTCGGCAGCCTGTTTCGCGGCGAGTAGTGCTGAATCGGTCGCCCATGTGCTGGCTACAGGACCGGCGTTAGAAGCCACCGTTCCCGCTGCATTACCGGCAGCGTTACCCGCAGCGCCACCACCGGCACCAAGGAGCCCGCCAGCGTAGAAAGTCGCCGCAGTAGCAGCCGCCTTGCCTAGCGCCCGACCGGGATTCTTTTGGTTCCGTTGGCCCTCTTGCTCCAGCCAATCCCATCCCATCGCACGGCCAATCCCCTCCATGTTGTCGGAGTCGTTTTTGACCATCCCGTAAGTCGCCTTCTTCCCCGCCTTGAATAGCGGGTCGTTTTCCTCGGCCCAATCGGTGAGTTTGCGGAACCAGCCCATGTCTATTTCCCGCCGAACAGGGACGCGCCGAGCAACCCGAGCCCCGCCGCAGTCGAACCGTAGTTAGTCGGGGCGTAGCCACCAAACTGCGTCTGGATACCCGTAGAGCCTTGAGCGCCACCAAGCAGGGACGCCATCCAGTTGATGTTGTTCCGGTTCCAGTTCTGGTTCTGCGTCCAGTCGTTATAGTTCTGATCTATGAACTGCTGATCGTATTGCCGCTGATAGTCGCCAATGCCTTGAAGCCTGTCGTTCAAGTCCGTGGACAGGCCCTGCGCTTGGTAGGTAAGCGGGATCGCAGACATTTGGCGACCGAGGCGCGATTCGTCCATGTTCGCGGAGCGGTCGAATTGCTGCCCGTACATGGAGGTAGTCTGATTGCCGAGTTGCTTCGCAAGACCGGCCTCGTTGTTCGCCAGAGCGTTTTGATGGGCAGATCCACCGAAGGCACCGGACATAGCCATGAGGCGAGTCAAGTCAGCGCTAGTGCCCTGCTTGTAGGCGTTTACGGTGTCCTCGTTGGCGCTGGACACCATCTGACGGAAGTAGGGGTTGTTCCCTTGGTATTGGTTCGCAAGGCCACCGGCAGCCGCAGCCTGAGCCGTAGCACGCCCCGTCTGAGTCTCCGCAGGACCACCGCTAGCAGCCATGTCACGGGTGCGCTGTTGGGCGTTCCAGATATCGTTGTTCTGACCGGCGATGCGCTGCCCGCCGTACTGCTGATAGCCCTTGGAGGCCTCTTTAGCAGCTTCTCCAAGCCATCCCCCGCCACCTTGACCGTCAGCGCCTGGAGCCCCGCCCCAATAGCTTCCAATGACATCGTTCCAGTCATACCGCGTCTGTCCGCTCTGCCCGCCGCCGCCTGAACTCATCGCAATTCCCTTTCGTAAACCGTGGCAACAGGTTTAAGCCACTTGCTCCAGCCCTTGCGCCCCGTGGCTCTCCACGAACGCGCACCGATTGATCTAGCCAACTCGTCAACTAGCGGAATGAGCGATTGCATATGCTCCAATCCCGCGCCCTCGACGCACCACACATTCATCCAAACTCCGTCGCCTTGGTCCATCCGCTCACAGACCATGTACGCTAGCAGCGTATCTACATTGTAGATACCGAACAGTCCCGCCCTGCCCTCTCGGACGGCAGCCAATACGAAGTCCGGCGTCCACTTCTCGCCCGTTTTCTCTTTGATCCTTTGGAGCGCCGTAATAACGCCCGGCGTTACTACTGCGGGAACTAGCCTCAAACGTAGAAGCCAGCCACCGTTAGGCCAACGCCAGAGCCGCCCGGATAAGCGTTCGCGTAGGTGTAAACATCCACCGTGTTAGATGCCGCAGCCACGACGCCCTGAAGCGCGTTACCCGCAAGTCCCGCCTCGCGCCCGTAGAACACGCCAACCTCGCCCGCGGTCGTCGGGAGCGTGAACCGGACCGATGTAGCCGCCGTTCCGTTCGTGGTAATCGTGATCGATACGCGGAAGAATCTAAGCCCGCCGATAAGCGCGTACTTTCCTGCGCCGGATACCGTTGTGAACGAACCCGAGCCAGCCGTTACCGTAGGCGTCCACGCAGTCCACGGGAGGAAGTCATCCATGGTCCCCGAGGGGAAGATGATCCCGTTGCTAGCCGTGATTTCCGCTTCGTCTATGGCGAGGGAGTTAGGCGTATTCAGTTCCCCGAACCATTTGACCAACGCCGCGTTAAGCGCCTGATAGTCCCGCTTCGCATCCCCCGTAGGTTGGGGAAGCTGGATCGTTTTGCGGGTAAGCATCAGTACCTAGGCGCTGGCACGGTTTCAATGTCCACGCCGTCAATGCATGCCTCGGCGTTGACCTTGAAATCAAGTTGATGGTATTGCGCGTCCTTCTGGTAATCGGCCCAATACTGATTTCCCGATAGCGTGACGCTCGTAGGCGTTACGTCTGCCTTCACTTGAAGGATTGAGTTGTAAGCGTAAGCCGCGCAAGTCTTGAGCGTAGCCGTGGAGAGATTGGAGCCCGCCCCGTTGGAATACGTCCATCGAGGGATCGCCCGCGTGAGCTTGGTATGCCCCGTCCTGCGGCCGATCTTTCCCGTTCCGATTGTCGGTTGGTAGGTCGTTACGTCCGTGGCGTTTACCGAGGTGTCTAGCGTGACAACCTCGTTGTCCGTGGAGTTCCAGAGCGTGATCGTGGTAACGGGCTGCCAACCGCCCGTCTGGTAATTCAGGATCGGCTTGCGGCCTTCATAGACCGCCGTAAAAGAGTCTGCCGTCCCATTCGTAGACCGAGATTGCCGCCCCCACATTCCGCTGAAAATGTTGTAGGTGTAGAACCCGCTCTTGGCGTTTGAAGGCCCGAGCCTTCCGGGGGCGAGCGTAGTAGCCGCGCCTTGGGCAAAGAAGCACAGAAGTCCGCTAGGCTTGTCGTAAACAACCTTCGCGTTATCGTAGTCCTCGACCTGCCCGCCCGTGTTGGACAAGAACCCGCGAAGCGTCGATTGGATGCCATCGTCAATCTTCTGGAAGTTCGCGCCGTCGAATGACATAGCGCCTTGGTCGCCAACGAAGTAGGCGAGGTTTCCAGCCACCACAGCGCATCCCGGCCCCCACGCGCCCATCTCAGCGTGAATCAGGTTCCATTGCCATTTCACCGTGCCGCCGACATACGTCCCGCGATACACCCCGCGATTCTTGAAGGCGATAACGTCATTGCCGAGAATCACGCCCGCAGTAATGTCGCCCGGAGTCTGCCGAAGATTGCCACTAGCGGCCTCTAGGGTCGTCCAGTTCGTATAGTCGCCAACGTCGCTAGTCGCCCATCCGTCGCCACCGGCATCCGTATTCAAGCCAATGACGATATTCAGCGGATTGACGAGAAGGATTTGAGCGCCAGGCGTTGACCCCACATCCGCGAAGTTCGCCCCCGCGCCAATCGTCCTAGACGCAATCGTCGCGCTCGCCGCCGTGCTGATAAGCACGATGTTCCCGTAAGACACGATGCCTTCGTGGAACAGGGGCCTTGGAGTGCCGCCCGTCCTGTCCGTCGTTCCTGCAAAGATTTGCGCGGCAACGGGGCCGGTTGCGAAAGTGTTGGAAACCGAAATTAACTCCTCGGTTCCGCTCGCGTCGTATACATACTTCCCGAC
>OFRC01000369.1_pt1 | contig 12174 bp, 13 predicted proteins | sample 1543051 | NCBI WGS metagenome assembly OFRC01 (sample SAMN07774231, study PRJEB24372) | wastewater metagenome
CCGTCCTTTTGCCTTTCGAGCATGATATCGCGTTCAAATTCAGCGACTGCACCGAGCGTCGACAGCATCAGCTTGCCCGTCGCGGTCGCGGTGTCGAGCGACAGGTTCAGGATGCGAAGCGTCGCACCCTTTCCTTCCAGCTTCCTGACGATCGCCCATAGGTCGGAAACGGACCTAGCGAGACGATCAAGTTTGGTGACCACAAGCACGTCGCCGTCGCGGACGAACTGCAGGACGGCAGCGAACCCATCACGTTTTCCTACCGACGACGCCTGCTCCTGGAAAACGCGTTCGCACTGGGCTGCAGCCAGCTCGTCGAGTTGCAGTCGAAGACCGTGCTGCTGATCATAGGTCGAAGTTCGAGCATATCCGACAATCATTAGGCTTCTCCTGTCTATTCTGTCTATGAGCATTATGCGACTTCTGTTTCAATACCACAACCAGCCAAGTATTTATACAACATGGAATTGGTGTTACTCAAACCGTGGCTTCTGAGACGTATTGGGCGTCTCCCTTCAAATAGATCGTCGCCAACCGGTTCGCAGTCTGTTGACTTGCCGCACCTCCTACTCCCAAATTAGTGCTGCAGGTCAGTCAATAGCCTGCGCAGACTGGTACTTGGCAGCGCGCCGTTAGGTCGGGGGGATCACCTGTGATAAGGCTCTTTTTTGCCGCTTGCATATCCATATGTCCGCCGTTGGTCGGTTCTGCGTCGGCTCAAGCGGTAGACGAGATTTTCAAAGCAATTGTCGGCGAGATCGTGCGGAACGCTGACCGTAGCCAACAGCCTGTTTCGGGACATCAGTGGCTTATCATCGCAAGCCGAGACGACGCGAACGCTGGCATAGACGTTGCATCGACCTACACGTCAGTTTTGGGCGACTTGCGAGTGATGACGACATCGAACGGTCGATTCGCGGTCGTTGCTGGGCACCTCGCGGACGAGAAGGCTAATGCAAACCTAGCAGCGCTCAAATCCCTTCGCATTATACCCGATGATTCATTTTTCGTGAATGGTGACAGGCTTCGCCAAACCGTTTGGCGCAGCAATGAAAGCGGCGATGAATCGGAAATAGTTCGGCGCAAGACGTTCAGGAGTTTTATTATCCGACTGCAATCAGCGCTGTCGATGGAAGGTCTTTATACAGGTGAGGTTGATGGGGCGATCGGACCGCAGACCAGCAAAGCCTTCGTGAGCTATCTAGATAGCCGATCCGTACACGTTGACCGTCTGAACAGCGCCGCTTTGTCGGAAATCGAACGCAACGTGCGCGGAGAAGGTACTTCAGTCGCGGAACGGCGACTTCCGGAGGGAGACGCTGCCGAGCAACGTGAGCGTGCCAAGAATCAGGCACTGGCTCAGCAAGAGACCGAGCGACGAGAAGGAGAAGAAGCTGAAAGGCTACTTGCGGAGAATCGCGAGCTTGCCAAAAATCAGGAAATCGCTCGGCTAGAGACAGAGCGACGCGAAAAGGAAGAGGCGGAAAGGCGACTTCCAGAGGGAGACGTTGCCGAGCGGCGCGAAAATGACGCGACCGAGACGTCGATTGACAAAAAAGCTATATCAAACCCTACACCGGGAGCCAAAGACAACAAAGTCTGGTTTGATCTGGATGAATATGCGTCCTCGACGCCATTCTATGATGCATTCCGGAAATGCTGGAAGCAGGATCGGGACGGAAATCCGGACCAACCTGCGATCATGGTTTGTATTCGTAGATTGGACTTGTCGTCGGAAGAGAAATTTCGTGCACGCGGTGAGCTGGAACGGATAGCGGGAGATGCGTGGGTTAAATTCTTAAACGAGGTTGCCTCCAGGAACGTCGACGCTTGTTGGACAGAAGACTCCCACAGACTGTTGTCATGCATCGAGCACGATCGAAACTTGACGCAGCCTCAACGTGAGTTTGCGAAGGAACACGCGCTCAAGAGGCTCGAGGCGACGCGGCGGGAAAGGAAGGAGGCGGAACGGCGAGTTCGTGAGGCAGACGCTGCCAGGGACTATGCAACGAACGTGGACGCCTGCTGGACCGAGGATTCAGGAAAATTGCTTTCCTGCTTGGAACTAGATGCAAGCCTTAGCGCTCCGCAACGAGATCGAGCTAAACAGCAAGCGCTTGCAAAGCTTGAATCGCAACGGCGGCAAAAAGAGATGGAAGAACAGCATCGGCGCCGGAAGATCGACCTCGCCAGAGATTATAATGCCACGATTCAAAACTGCTGGAACCTAGACGAGGCGTCTCTTGTGTCGTGTGTCGAAGGGCAAAGCAGTCTCACTCCGGATCAGAAGTCCATTGCAAAGGAGCGGGCAATCTACGCGCTGAGAACACATGAAATTGAGCAAGATCGGCTTGAAACGGAAAAGTGGCGAGCCGAGATAGCGGCTAAGCAGGAAATCGCTGCAAAACTGGCGGCAGAAAACGAACCCCCAGTTCTCCCTGAGAATGAGCCAGGCGGTTGGTTCAGCGACGCCCTATCTAACGTCGTCTTGGGATCTCCAACCTGTGTAACCGCCGCTAAAGATCTATCTGGAACCATCATGTCGAGTGGTGACAAAGTAGTCAGCATAAACATTATTGAAACAATACGACAAAACAAAACGTCCGTTGATTGCTATGGATTGGGAATATTCGACAGCGGCACTCGTGAGAAAATATGGTTCACATCATATCGATCAGATCAAGAATCGTTTAGCGAAATCAGCACCCTATTGGAGGAATCTCTCCAGATGATTTGTCAGCGCATGATATTCAGTGATCAGATATACACGCGAGATCCAATGCTGGCTCTTTCGATGTGGTACATGAGCAGGACATTGGATGAATCAACGAAAGATTGGCTTGACGAAGAAAAAATTGATAGTCAGTTGCTTGTATTCGGAGCGAGCCAGTTCAGGCGGGGAGGAGATTGTATTTCGTCAATTGGAAAACTAGCCGCGTCCTTGTTTCGAAAATCAGACGGGGACAACTCGGGTATCGAATCCCTGGAACGTCGACTGAGAGCGCAAATGAACGCCGTCGATGCATCGGAGCAATTCGAGCTTATTGAGAACTTTGCAAAGTATGAATGCGAGAGCGACAGCCAGAGCACAGCGACGAATCAGTGCATATACAAGAAAATGCGGGAGGCGCGTAAGCGGATTAACGAGCCCAACTTGCGGTGAAAGGCTATGCGAACATCGACAAAGGACTCCGGCACTTGGCAAGCCTCGAAGCGGACGGTGTAAGGGCGTTGTCTTTGGTCCCAAAACTGGCGGCGGCAGACATTCATACTGACTTACATACATGACTGTTAACCTGTTGATTTAAATAAAGAAAAAAGTTCGACAAGCGCTTTGAAAATCCGCGTGTCCTTGGTTCGAATCCGAGACTGGGCACCATTTATTCCTTGGAATCAATGGGTTACTTACATGGCGTTTTTGGTTGTATGTAGCTAGAAAGTTGCATACTTTCACCAATGCCCAGCCGGACTACGCCATACGATTTCAAGTCAGTTCGCGGATATCCCGACTCATTGAAGCTGTTTCGAATCGAGGCGTCGAGTGCTTGGCAAGTTCGCTATTTCACAGGTCAAAAGTATCTGCGCAAGTCAACCAAGTGTCAGGATTTGCCTGGAGCCACGGCTTTCGCTAAACAGTTCTTTGATAGTATCAAGATATCCGAACGGCTAGATATAAATATAAATCAAAATACATTTGCCGCTTGCGCGAAATCTTTAATGAATAGACAGGAATCACTAGTAAGTCGAGGGGAAAGAGATTCAAGGATTATTGCCGAAGACAAGAAGAAACTTGAAAAGGACTTGTTACCGTGGTTCGGCAAGGCTTCTATGGACAATATATCTACGGATATGATTGACGATTACATAGATGATATTTCGCGAAAAAGGAAGTTGACCCCGTCGACGCTGAATAAACACGTGGTTGTCATACGAAAAGTTTTCAATGAGGCGAGGAAGAAGGGTTACGTCAAAAATCTCCCCATAATAAATCCGATTAAGCAAAAAGACAATCCAAGATCTTTCTTCAATGATAAAGAATATAGCATGCTATGGAGGGAAGCAAGAAAGCTTTCTAAACTCGGCATGAAAATTAGGGGCGTTCCGCTCGACGAAGAGATCTGCGATCTCGTAGTATTCCATGTGAATGTCTTCGTAAGAATTTCTGATATAAAACTTCTAAAGCATCATCAAATTCAAGTTATTGATGATAATATTGAAAAGATGTTAGTGATCTCTCCGATTAGGTCAAAAACAGTAAATAGAGATAGCATTAGCATGGAGATAGCTGTAGACATCTACCGGCGTATGTTGATACGTCATAAAGAACAAGGATTTGGAAGGGCGGAAGACTACGTGTTCTTTCCGCAATTTCAGAATCGGGCTTATGCCCTACAAACGATGCGGAGACAATTTGAGTTCATACTCAAGAAGACAGCACTCAAGAAAGATGCAAGAGGCAGAGATAGGACCCTTTACTCGCTGCGTCATACTGCTTTGATGTTCCGTCTGCTCAAGGGTGAAGGCGTTGACATTTTTATGTTGGCAAAGAATGCGCTCACCAGCGTTGACCAGTTGCAGCGGTTTTACCTCTCCAATGCTGAACCCAGAATGCGCGCCAAAAACCTGCAGTCGTTCCGAGCGGAAAAGGGCTGATACGTTGCTACCATTATGGTCTAGCTTTTGATGATAATCAGGGCACACACCACACGCAAAATTGCGAGCGGAGGCTATTTCCGGTGGAGGCACAAGCTGACCGGTCCTATGCGCGACTGGCATCCTTGCTAACGTGACGCCAACCACGCACAGATGGTCGGCTGGAACCTGGAGAAACACCAATGGCGGCTCTGATGGCTGTTATTGCAACAGGTGCGATCTTTGTCGGCTTATATGCGCTGGCGACGAACAAGAACGAACGCGGCAAATTCATCAGGGAGACGATGGACAACCCGATTGGGGCAATGTTCGCTGCACTGATGATTGTCTCCGGTCTCGCCTTCTTCTGGGGCGTGATGATACCGGGCTTTGGCGCGATTCCCCTTTGGCTATTTGGCTATAAATTCCACGTCTGGAGCGCCGGCGGAATAGGATTCATCGTTTTCCTCGGGTTGCTAAATCTATCGCTCAAAAAGAACCAATAACGTAAGCACCCGTGTCTTCGGTCTTGATCACACTCGACCTGTTATCTCCTTCATGCGCACAATATGCGGCCACAAGAGGCCGGATCTTGCTTCCTCGCGGATGTCAAACGACGCGATCAGCGTCTGATTTGAGTCGGCTGCAGCATCCGCAAAACCGGACTTTTCGACGGCTTCATCTTCAATCGCAGCGATCAGCTCGGCCAGCGTTTTGTAGCCGCCCCTCTCTAAAATCGCTTGGCTTGTAGGATCGGGATTCGGTCGGTGATCTGCTGCGCTCAGCTCGCGATAGCGCTCGCCGTGCTGCATTATTCCATCCAACGTAGCCGACCACATCATTTCATTCTCCCGCCGTTCGATTGCCCGAAAATATCCGGCGAGCGTTTGAAGGGCATACGCTGACATGCCGGCATCGACTTTCGTCGATGTTGCTGTGTCCTTCGACTCAAGCTCCGAATTAACATGATCGAGCTTGGTTTTCGCTGGGGCGTGAAGAGCCATCAGCGGTCGGGCGTTGACAAGGTTGCGGGCAAAGAACCACGCGGCGGCCGGCGCATCTTTCCGCATACGGGGGAATTCAGCGCGTAGCTCCATCAGAGCTTGCAGGCGATCTAGGTGGTTTGCCTGCTTTTTGAAAAACCCGAACATAGCATCACCGTTCCGGCTAGGGATCGCGTACTTGTAACTGCGCCCCGTCCCACATTATTAATGTAGCGTCCTCAACCCGTCCCGAGGCTGACTCAGTACGGTCCACTTAGCTACACATAGGTCGCCCCAAACCCTAGTTCGTTCTCACCGGTCCAGCCCCGTAGCGTCCAGGGAACTCACCGTTCGCGACATTGATGAGGATCTGTTCGGCGTTTTGGATGTATCTGCGGAGGTTCCTCATGGCGCGCACTTTGTCACCGTCTCTGTCGAGCGCAAGCGGCGCTGGGACCTGTGCCCCTTTAGCTTCGCAATAGCTATGCACCGCGTCCAGCAGTTTTGCGCCGCGTAGGTTCGGACTGCGCAGATGGACGTCGCGATACACCGTCAGCATATCTCCGATGACGTTAAGCCTCGGCTCAGCACCAGCAGTCAGGTGATAGCGTGCGGTCGCGGTGCGCTTTGATTTGCCAGCAGGTTGCGCTGCGGGGAGTGCAGCCTTGATCAGTTTGCTCACCGACTTTGTGAGCTCGGTAGCGGAGGCGTTGAGAGGCACCTCAATGACGAGAGCATTGGGATCACGCGGCAATTCGTCTGGACCGAGCTTCCGCACGACAAAGCGCTCAGCAAACTGATCTTTATGCTGCGCCCACCATCGGTCGAACGGTTCCCCTCGCTTCATATGCCAATGGCGGTAATGCTTGCTCGAACCAGTCAGTGCCCGCTTCACTTTCGCGTCGCGGCTTGAGAGCGCAAGTTGAAGAAACTCATACCACAGACGAAAAGCCGTCGAGGGCAGCTCGACAGCAGTCGGCGCAGCGTTTTCCATTTGGAAATCATCGGACAGAATTAAGGTTCAGACAAGTGTCTGATATAGATATCTGCTCTTGAATGCGATACAGTAACACTCTAGCATTTAATCGTTCGAAGAGGAGCATATATTTGAAAAAAACGGAGATTGGAATGATTAAAATGGAAAAAAGTGATTTTGAAGATAACGTTATCTATTTGGAAAGAATGCCAATCGAGAAATTTGTTGAGGAATATCTTACATTTAACAAGTCGTCGGCGCAGTCGATTTTAAAAGTTAGCGAAACGATGGTGCAGGCTGAGGAAGCGTTGGGTGACGGCTTTGACGCTTTTTGCAATCGTGTCGGCATTGTTAAGGGAAGCCCGACCTACAGTAAGCACAAGACAATTGGGGAAAACGCTGTCCGGCTAGAACCCTACCTCGACCAAATGCCCGGTGCTTGGACGACGATCTACAAGCTAGCGAAATTGCCCCCCGATCAGTTCTTGATGATCGCCCGCGATTTGACGCCTGCTTTGACCGCGGCAGACATCGACTCTCTTCTGTCGAAGCCAACGGCAGTGCCCTCAGAGGGGCATTTTAGGCTTGGACTGATAGTCCCGGACATGTCGAATGAACGTCTTCAGGAGCTCTATGAGCGGCTGCAGGAAATTGAGAACGCATATGGCTGCGAAATTCGCTTAGGGCGGGATCTGTCAAAGCGCCTGAATGCTCTCGATGTAGCGGCGGGAGGTGCAGCATGAGCAAGCTGCCTTCCACTATGTGTGATCTGCTGCGACCTAAGTGTCTGGCAGACTTAACGGCAGACCCAGTCATTGTCGCAAGACTGACGAAAATGGTTGAGACTGGTTCGCCGATGAATATGCTCTTCTATGGGCGGTCAGGCATCGGCAAGACGTCAGCCGCACGGATTCTGATAAGGGAACTGAACGCTGATTCTTTAGAACTCAACGGGGCGTCCAACAACAGCGATAGAGAATTCATTAACAAGATCGTTGTTTTTGGCAGTACAATTTCTCTAAATTCGAACTTCAAGATCTGTTTCATTGATGAAGCAGAAAATATGACGCGTTTTACACAAGCATCATTACGACACACTATTGAAAAGTTCTCGAACAATGTTCGCTTTATTATGACTGCCAACAGCTTGCGAAAAATTGATCCTGCCATTCAATCGCGATGCATACCTATGTGTTTTGACGTGACATTTGGTAGACAGCGGGAGGTTATTGATAGGCTTACGGTAAGTTATCGTCAGCGGCTTTCCGCACTCGGTCACGAACTCGAAACCGATGTCATCAGAAGGATTGTTGTGAACTATTTTCCAGACATGAGAAAGATCGCAGACAATTTCCATTCGGAAATTTTGGGCAGCGAACCCATAGCTGCGGTTGCTGCGTAAGGCTGCCTACCGCGAGATAGGTCATCAGTGCGTTGCGAATGACGTCGGCGGCATGGCAGTTCAAACTGGTGGCGCGTTCGTCAATCGCAATGGACAGATGGCTCGGGCAACGAAATGTCTTTGATACCGAGTGAATCGTTTTGTTGTTCATTCGGTAGCGCTTCCGGCTTGTCTTGCCCAGATATCTTCAAGTTGATCCCGAACTCGCTCTTGTGTGCAGACATCGGCATAATGTCGCTCCAAGCTTGCGAGTTCAAAAGCGATGTTAGAGTCATCGGGTATCAAGCTCAATTCAAAAGGACTTGAGTCAATGATGTAGTCTAGCTTCCTAATAAACTCTGACCTACGAGAAAGTATATAATTTTCTTTGGCAAAAACATGATTCATTATTGTATTCCTTTGGATTGTCGTTAATTTGTATTTGTCTAATCACTGTAATTGCTAATTTTATAAAGCAATAATATACGGGTAGATTGGAGACATACTTCTCCCGTTAGGGAAAAGCAGACTGTCGAGCATACGTATGCAGACCATCGTCATATTTTGTTAGAGGAACCTGTTTCCAGGAAAGGGAGGTCGCTCGGTCTCCTTTTAGCCTCTGCTTCATGCGGCGGACCCTCTTCGTTGCCAACAAAACGACTGTGAAGAAGGCGACGGTTGATGCTTTTTCCAGAGCCGTCATCTTGGCGAGAATTGTTATCGACCATTTCGCCTTGGGTCTTGCCCCACGGGTCCAATGAACCGTCGTGAGTTGCGACGATTTCTCGTCGCTGTCTTCATCGGCTATGTCCCGATGAATCTCGCAGTGCCTCACACCTAGAAGGTTACGAACAGCTTCTGGTGCTGCAGACCATGTCAGTTGACAGTCGAGGATTTTCGACACGCCTGCTTCGAGGGGTGTCTTGCAAATGTATTTAGTGTACACGCTGCCGCCACCCGGCGGTTTCGAGTTGTTTTTCTCGCCTTTTCGAGACTTTTTTAACCGTGCCGATACACGGACGCGCGAGAAATGCGCAACGATCGAGCAATCTCGCTCGCTCCAACTCCACCTAGCTTCATCTCAATAATCTTTGATTTCATAGCGCGAGCAGTCGGCTTCCGTCCAAACACGGTTCCGGCAGCCTTTGCCTTCGCGATCCCGTCCTTTTGCCTTTCGAGCATGATATCGCGTTCAAATTCAGCGACTGCACCGAGCGTCGACAGCATCAGCTTGCCAGTCGCAGTAGCAGTGTCGAGCGACAGGTTCAGGATCCGCAGCGTCGCTCCCTTTCCTTCTAGCTTCCTCACGATCGCCCATAGGTCGGACACCGACCTGGCGAGTCGATCCAGCTTGGTGACAACCAGCACGTCACCATCACGGACGAACTGAAGAACCGAGGCAAAAGCCTCCCTTTTCCCCACAGACGAAACCTGCTCCTGAAAGACGCGCTCGCATCCAGCAGCCGTCAGTTCGTCGATCTGCGCTTGCAGCCCGAACAGTTGGTCAAAGGTTGAAGTCCTTGCATAGCCGACAATCATTAGAGTTCTCCTGTCTCAAAAAGCCAAGAGAATTATGCGACTTCTGTTTCAATACCACAACCAGAATGGTATTGAGACAGGGGTTATTTGGTGTTTCATAAACCGTGGTTAGAGCGACATATTTATTTCCACATCAAAGATACCGCTCGCTTGAGATATGTTGCGAAAACCAAATTCGCCAGCTCGTCATCGAGCGGCGTGCTCCACTGGTAAGCGCGATAGATATCGATTTTCTTTCCGGTATGGTCAGTAATATTACATAAGCCATTGTCGCACTGGGACATTCCATATTTCAGGTCTTTCGCTTCGGACTCCCACTGTTCGCCATACCTTGCGGCGAGCCTTGAAATGTCAAATGATGAGAACGTTTGAATCACTCCGACGTCGACATTCGACCACGCGGCAACAGATGCCAGGAAGCGAATGCCGAAGCTCATGTCAGACGGCGGACTCCCCGGCGCTAGCTTTCGGCTGGGGTCGAAACTGTCAGGATAGCCGGAATTGTTCGAACGACTCGCTGTGAAATCGCCGATCCAATCGTAAAACTCCGAGAAAAGCGCTTCCTTCCCTTTCTCTGTGTAATCGCTGTAGCGAGACTTGAATACGTCCAATTTGTCCTGATCATATTTCCATACCGTTTTGTTGTTACGGTTTAGAGATAGAAGTATTGGAGATATTGCTGGATCATACGATTTCTCATATTCCATGGAGGTAAATACAGATTTAACAATCTTGCTTGCGCAGACCAACCTTGTATTGTTAGAATAATCAGGCTCTTTTACATATTGTAACAGACGTTCTATGCTTTTCGCGTCTGTTTTTGTTGCTGCATTCTCAATGCGCCACGCTATTTCCTCAGAAATAGGTATGCGAATCTCGGAAAGTGGAACAAGACGGAACTGGCTCTTATCTTCATACGCGGGTATATTATCGTACCAAATTTTTTGTAATCTATCCCCACCATTTACGCAGTCGTTAATATTACGGCTTATTATTGGATCAGAAAGTAGGAATAGAAGTAGTTGGATGTAATACTTTTCACCGGTGTCATCAGGTTCTACTTCTTCCGTGTGCGCCGAATGCACTGGCGTCGTTAGAAGACCGACAACGAAAATGAGACGTAGGATCATGGCGGAATATTTGGTTATACCTGAACTCACTTGTGCCTCCTCTGAGAGCTAAATTGGATCACTATGTTCTACCAGAGCTTTTGTGTCGAGAGGCGGCGACGATTGCTGATAGTCGCGTCCGCTCGCTTGTTCCGACTGCATCGCTCGGAAAAGCAAGCGTTAACATAAGGAGTTTGTATGATCACGGGATTTGCAGGACGTCGCCTTGGGCGGGTTTGGGCGCCTACAAGTGCGGTTCGACAAGCCTTGTCGCCGGTCAGACCCCGTAAAAATCGACGTTTAGCTCTAGACAGCCAGCATGCTGTAGGATCACATCGGGAGAATAGAGGGGCGATGCTCAAGACTCATTTCACTGGGAGCTTTTCGGGCGTGGTTTGCCTGTGCTTAGCCACCCTGCCGTCATTCGCCTATGACTATGTCTCCTCTGACGGTCATAGATACAAAATCGAATGCAACCGAAGTGGTTATGTTCTCCAGTCGACCCATCCGGTCTCGAGGTTCGAGGAGGGTGGCGCCATTTCGCGCGTTCACGACATCCCAAGAGAGAAGATTTATCTCGGCAAGGACTGCGATGCCTTCCATCAGGTATTCGGCGGCGGCAAGTGGTGTTGGGCTAACGGTGGATTTGTCGCAGACTTCCCCAAAATCAGCTTCGGTTTTCCTCGTCAGGAACTGAGCTGCCCAAACAATGCCCCATATTCACTGGAGTGCGGTTGCTGAGACATTAGATATTAAGAGCAGGCTGGAGCCGCCGGTGTTTGTTATGTTCGCGGGCAGTTCGTCGAATACAACAAGGCGATACCAGAGACGGATTAAGGGAACTTTTTATCGGCGCATGAGAGTAACAGATGGATCGACTATTCATTCTACTTGGGGTTTCAATAGCCCTCTTTCCGGGCTTAACTCAGAAGGCGGTTGGAGAGGACGTTGACCCACCGCTAGTGCCTGGCGTGTGGACGTTCTTCGACTACACAGAAGAGCAAGGGTGGGCGATTGTGAACGACAAGAATGTGACCCTAGCAATAAACAACTGTGAGCGATCTCACCGAAAATTGCGATTCGAGTTTATCGGGGTGCTCGAGCCAATTTTAAACAAAAACGACGGTAACTACTGGCTTGAAGCAGGATTCGGGGACATTATGGACGGCGTATTTGTGCATACGTCCATGGAATATTACGAGTACATGTTCAGTTTTTCTGTCGAGAAACCTGATGTCCTGACCCAACTTGATGGGATGGTGTTAAACATCTGCTCAAGAAAAATTGGCAGCAATTATCCGATCCAAGAGTGTCACGCATTTCCGAGCAAAAATTTTTCTCAGGTAATTCAGGGTCTGTGTTAAAAAATGTTGCACGCACGATCGCGTTTGTTCACGACATTGATCGCGATGGCGATTTTGTCCGCGCTAGTCTTTCGTGTCAACGGTGCTGAAGAGTGGCAGACTGTCCCGGACGGCTCCCGGATGATTGAGCTTCCAACGTTTCTTATCTCGGGTTCATCACAAGCAATTTTCGACGACGGGAAAGACGTGG
>OFRC01000371.1_pt1 | contig 12146 bp, 19 predicted proteins | sample 1543051 | NCBI WGS metagenome assembly OFRC01 (sample SAMN07774231, study PRJEB24372) | wastewater metagenome
CGATCTGCACTACCGGGTGCAGATGGAGCACCAATGCATGGTGGCCGGCTGCGAGCGCATCCTGTTCATGGCATCGCGCTGGACAGACAACGGGGAGCTGCTGGAGGAGCGCCGCTGCTGGTACGCACCAGACCCAGAGCTGCGCGCCCGCATCGTGGCCGGATGGGAGCAGTTCGAGGATGACGTAACCGCCTACGTCCCCGAGGATCACCCGGCGCCAGTTACCGCCGCGCCCATCGAAAGCCTGCCCGCCGTCGTGGTGCAGGTGCAGGGCGCTCTCACCGTGGCCGGGAACCTGCCTGCCTTCGGTGAGGCGCTGCGCGCCTTCATCGAGCGCATCCCGGCCAAGCCCGCCACCGATCAGCAATTTGCCGACGCCGAAGCCGCGTGCAAGGCCCTGAAAAAAGCCGAGGACGCGCTCGATCAGGCCGAAGACGGCGCGCTGGCGCAAATCAGCGACGTGGAGCTGATGCGCCGCACCGTGGCCGATTTGAAGGCCCTGGCGCGCAGCACCCGACTGGCCACCGAGAAGCTGGTCAAAGCCGAGAAAGACGCGCGCCGCACCGAGAAGGTCATGGCCGCGCGCCAAGCGTTTGAAACCCACGTCACGCGCCTGCAGATGGACATCAAAGGCGTGCGCCTGATCGTGCCCATGCCAGACTTCGGCGGCTCCATCAAGGGCCTGAGCAGCCTGGCAAGCATCGACGACAAGCTGACCGCCGCGCTGATCGCCGGCAAGGCCGAGGCCAACACCCTCGCCAGCCGGATCGCGGGCAACCTGCAAACGCTCGACAGCGTGCCGCAGTACGCCCACCTGTTTGCTGACCGGCAGGAGCTGGCCTACAAGGACTACGAGGTGCTGGAGCTGCTGATGCAAAAGCGGGTGGACGCGGAAGCGGCGCGGATCGAGGCCGAGCGTGAGCGCATCCGACAAGAGGAAGAACGCAAAGCCCAGGCCGCAGCCGAGGCCAAGGCCGAAGCTGAGCGGGCGCGCATCCGGGCCGAGGAACAGGAGAAAGCGCGGCGCGAGGCCGAAGCGCAAGCCGCCCAGCGCGAGCAGGAGCGCCAGGCCGAACTGGCGCGCGCCGTGCTGCTGCAACGGCAAGAGGCGGTCGCGCCCGGCGCCGTTCCCACGCTCGGCATCGGCGCCATCAACGAGCGTCTGCGCGACTTCAAGGTGTCCGAAGACGGTCTGCGCGCCATGGGGTTCGAGCCCGGCGGCCGCAACCGCGCTGCCCCGCTGTATTTCGAGAACCAGTTCCCCGCCATCTGCGCCGCCATCGCGCACCGCGCCGACGCAGCCGCCGCCGCACACGTGCAGCGCCTGGCTGCATGAAGGATTGACCATGCCGAAAGTCAAAACACAAATCACCAAGGAATTCGATGTCGCCTCAATCCGCGTCAGCGCGCAGGTGCGGTACTGGGAAGATGCCACCGTCAACGGCGTGGAGGACACGGACGGCAGCCTCATCCCGTTGCGTGAGGGCGATATGTGGCAGCCCACCATCAACCTGGCCACTGGCCGCGTCTACGACTGGCCCGATGGCACTACTGCATCCATTCACTACAAGGTTTGCGATGCCGGCGCGTACGAACTGCTGAACGCCGATGGCCTGATGGTCGCCGCGAAAAGCGGATATGTACCCGACGTGCTCGGAGTGGGCGAGCCGAGCTACGGCGACTACATCATCATGGAGATTGGCCCGGACGGGGTCATCAAGGGGTGGGATGCGCCCGACATCGATCCTGACCTGTGGACGTGGGGGGACGCTTGATGACCACACCCTTCAACTGGCGCAACCGCGCGGACGTTGACCTATCCGACCCGCGCGGCACTGCCACATACACGCTGCCGGATGGGAAAGAGGTTGAAGTACCTCTTCCGAATTTCTCAACCGCGAATGCGCTGCACAACGCGCTGTATGACGCATTCGCTCACGTTCGCCAAGATGCCCGCGCCGGGCTGCTGGCCCAAATTTCGAGGATCAACCCATGACCACACCACAAGCAATCATCCGCGCTTGGTGCGCCACCGCCTCCGAAGCCAGCCCCTGCGCACAGCGGCAGCTTCGATGACATGGATGACGACATCCCGTTCTAACCATGCCCGTTCCGCTGGAGCGCAGAACACACCCACCAGCCCGCACGTAGCGGGCTTTTCTAAATGTCATGGCTCTACATTCCATCGAACTCTGCGCTGGGGTCGGCATGCTTGGCGAAGGCGCCAGAGCCGCATTCGAGCTACTCGGCATCGAGCACCGCACCGTTTGCTACGTGGAACGGGAAGCCCCTGCTGCCAGCCAGCTTGCCACGCTTATGGAAGCGGGAGCCCTGCATCCAGCGCCTATCTGGTCTGACTTGCTCACCTTCCGAGGCTCAGACTGGCGCGGACTTGTGGATTGCGTCATTGCGGGCTTCCCGTGCCAAGACCTCTCCATTGCGGGCCGCCGCGCTGGGCTCAACGGCAAGCGCTCCGGGCTCTTCTTCAATGTGCTCGACATTGCCGACGCTAGCGGAGCGGAATTCCTCGTTTTGGAGAACGTCGCAGGCATCGCTTCTGCCACCGCCTCCGTTGTGGACCAAGCCGAAGGCGCTCTCGAAGAAAGAGCGGCCGCCCGCATCGTGGGAGAACTGGCCGACCGCGGGTGGGACGCGGAATGGCTCACTCTTTCCGCGTCCGACGTGGGCGCCAGCCATGGCCGGGAGCGCTGGTTCTGCATCGCCTGGCGGTGCGTGGCCCACCCCGGACACGGGCCACGAACGCATCAACCGTTCGGCCTCGGAAGGCGCAACGGATCGCCCGACCATCGCGCTGGCGGCCAAGCTCTGGAGCACGCTGGCAGCGGCCGATGCGCGCCGCTCGGGCAACTTCGGCCGGGGCGAGGGCAACCCGACCTTCTCGGGCCAGGCGCAGCAATGGATGACGCCCACCACCCAGTCGGCGAAGGGTGTGGACTACCAGCGCGTGAACGGCAAGAACGTGCTGATCCTCGATGGCCAAGCCAAGGCGTTGATGGAGAAATGGCCGACGCCGAGAGCGACGGACGGCACCAAGGGCGGCCCGAATCAGGCGGGCAGCAAGGGCGACTTGATGCTGCCCAGCGCGGCGGCGCAGTGGCCCACGCCGGCGAGCCGCGACTACCGGACCCCGAACAGCAAGAGCCTGGAGGATCGCGGGCAGGGCTCGAAGGGCGAGCAGCTCCCGAACTTCGTGGAGCACCACTTTTCGCACCCGGTCCTCTCGACCCTCGATGGGCGGCCATTGTCGCCAACCGACCGGACCTTGCCCCGGCGGTTGAACCCGGCGTTCGCCTGCTGGCTGATGGGTTTTCCTATCTGGTGGACGAATCCCGCGCTCACCAATTGCGTCAAGTCGGAAATGGAGTTGTACCGCTCCAGGCTGCAACTGCACTTGTCGAGCTTGTGCGGCGAGCCGCAGAAGGTTGAATTTCGGAGACTGCCATGACCGCCTTCAATTATCGCTGGCGCAACCGCTCGGACGTTGACCCATCCGACCCGCGCGGCACTGCCACATACACGCTGGGCGCGTGATGCGGCGGGCATGTCCGGCTTCACGTTCCACGACACACGCCATACAGCGGCCACATGGGTCGGCCGCCAAGTCGGCAGGCCGAATCGCCTCAGCTTTCCGCAGTTCTGCAAGGCGTTCGGCTGGCGCGATCCGAAGATGGCGCTGCGCTACGTGAACCCTACGGCTGCGGAGTTGGCCGACCTGATGTGATGGGTGCCCGGCAGTTGCCCAGCGCGGTGCGCAGCTGCCCCTCGTACCCTTCGCGCACATCATGACCAAGTTTCCCGTGGCCCTGTTGCGCTCTTGAGTTGGAACAGCTCCCAGAGCCCCGGGTGCATACGGTGCTTGCCTTCCTCCCACTCCTGCCAGCGGCGAAGCGTGGAGTGCACCAGCGTGGACGCAGCGGTCTGCGTGAGCCCTGCCGCCTCGCGGGCGGCGCGTATTTGCTCAGGTGTCGGCTTGTCCACGGCGCTCAGTGCTCCTTTTGCTGCGGTTGCCATGGTTGGCGCGCCCGAGTTGGTACTGATGCTCAGCGCCCGTCGCCGGCTGCGTCGGGTGCATCCACTTGCCACGGTAGCCGCCCGGCTCACCATCGCGGGTGCAGTCATCCAGCAGCGTCGAGTCTTTGGAGGCCCAGCGTTGCCGAGCAGTCGGCGTGGCCAACGCGAGGGGCACAAAGCGCCAGGTCACCAGGCCGCTGCGCGCAGCGGCCTCGCACGCTTCATCGGGCGCCGAGTATCCGGCAGCAAGCGGCTGGCCGTTGATGACGTAGGAGTTGCGCCCCAAGCTGGTAGCCAAGCCGTAGCGCGGCTCACGCCAGTCAGTACCCGCTGGCAACGGGCCAGACTCCAGGCGAGCCAAGTCCCAAGCGCCGAGGGTCCACGCGCACGCAATGACAGCGTCCTCAATTTCGGCCGGACTGGCGAGCGCGCGATCCAGCCGCATCACGGTGTCGGCTGGTCGGCTGACTACGGTGGCCTTGACGCCTGGCATCGACATGTCCGGCGAGTGGATGGCGGCTGTATGGTCGGGCATCGACCACACCACGGTCATCACTGCATCGTGCTCCACTGGTCGCGCAATGCTGATGGCGACGCTCTTGACGTAAATGCCGGCCAAAGCCGGGGCGGCGGCGGCCTTTTGCAAGGCCGCGAGGATGTTCGCGGCCTGCATTTATGCCTCGACGTAATAGGTGACGTTGCAGTAGCGCGTGCTGTCCCAGTTGGGTGTCAGGACGCGGTAGCCCTTTCCGAAGCGGCCGGCGTAGGGCTTGACCTGAGCGCCGCCGCGGCGGGACACGTAGCCTCGGGTCAGCGAGGTGTGCATCTGCACCAGCTTGCCGGCGACCACTGCTGCATTGATTTCGGATGCGTTCATTTCGTTTCTCCAGCCCCTGATTTGCCGAGGCGCGCCGGTCAGCGATGCGCTGTCCATGTGCTGAAGTATACGCGGTTTCCGCGCAGTGTCAAGAACTTTTTTCCACCACGGATTTCCGTTTTATGGAGAAGCGACTGTGCCCCTCTTCCAACCACCAAATCCGATGAGCCATTTTTTCTTCTTCTCACGCACTCGGCGGCCCCAAGTGGGTGCGGGACATGATCGATGCGGCGAAGGCGCCGGGCTGAAACGACAAAAGCCCCCGACGCCGAAGCGCCGTGCATCACGGCTCTGGCGCCCCGTCGATAGCCCCACGCATCCAGGCGCTGCCACCTAGTCGCGCCAGCTTTTCGCGCTGCGGCTGCGTCACGCGCACAGCTACCTGCACCAGTCCGGTGGCGCCGTCCGTCGCCTTGCGCCCTGCCCCGGCCCTGGCGCCGCCGCGCTTGCTGGCTTGGCGCTTCGCCTCGGCCCATACTTTGGGGCCGAGGAACGGCAGGCGCAGGGCCTTGCGCTCGCCCAGCGCCACCAGCGCATCGAGCGTCAGCCCGTTGTGCGCGAGGGCGGTTTTCAGGCCGGCGGCGCTCACAATGCGGCCGGCACAAAGCCGGCGTGCCGGAACACGTTGACTTTGCGCACCGATCCATCGGGCTGAGTTTGCTCCACGCTCTCGCGCGTCGAGAACGCGTACAGAGGCTGCACGCCGACGGCGCGCAGGGCCGATTCCAGCGGCGCCATGAGGTACGGCGCACCGCCGATCATGGCGTGCAGGAAAACGGGATCGTCCCCGTTTTCGTCGCCTAAGTCGTTGAAAGCGACGAGCTGGGCGATATCGTGCGCCCGGTCGGCAATCTCGGCCGCGTCGGGCGGCGCGTCGAACGTCAGCAACTCGACGAGCAGTGCCCGGGCATTGCCGGCGAGGTCGGCCACGCCAGCGGCGGTTTGTTCCGGCGTGGCCGGATGCTGGGTCAGGTTCAGGATCACAGATTGCCTTTCAGTGCCGCGAGCGCGGCGAAGGGGTTCGCGGCTGCGATGGCCGCATCTTGCGCAACGACTTCTGCCGCGCGCTTTTTCTCGGCCCGGCGCGTAGCTTGCCACGCCTCAAATTCGCCCGAAGTGAAGGCTGCAGCCTCAAACTCGGCGGATAGCGCCGGGAACGGAAGGTCGTGGGGCTGGTACAGCGGGCGCCCATCTGCCCGGCCCACGCGCGCCAGTTCGGGGCACCAGCCGCAGAACCCGTCGGCCGCCTGTCGCTCGGCGAAATGGGCGTCGTCGTTCGCCCGCATCGCAGCGGCGCGGGCCGGGGCGCTTTCGCGCATGCGGCGCTCGTAGTCGTCACGGGCATCGAAGATCGACACCGCCGGCCCCTCGTTGTAGAGGGGATGGATGTATCCGAGGCTCACGGCGCCACCCCGGCAGCCTCCATCAGCCGCTGGGCCGCCACTTCGGCGGGGCCGGCCGGCCAGTCTTGGCCGCAGCGGGGCCATTCCTGGGCGGCGATGTAGCGCCGCTGTGCCGACAGCAGGGCGGCGTCTGCGCGCTCGGCCTTGGCCGTGCGGACCTGGCGGGCCAGCACGGCATCGATGCCAGCGCTGGCGGCTGGCGCGGCGGCGGCCTGAGCCGCTTGCTCAGCAGCGGCCAGGGCCTTTGTGGCCGCGCAGGCAGCCACGAACAGGGGATTGTCTCCGCGCGGCGAACCGGCGGCGACCCATGCCGCGCGGCACGCTTCTTTCGAGGCCCGCGCGGCGGTTACGGTGATTCCTTCTTGTGCCATTCCTGAATTGTATAACGCATTCATTCGTCAGATATTGGGGGTTTCCCTAATCTGCCCGCCATGGCCAAAAAAAGCGGCTATTCCGAATACCCCTTTTTAGATGCATGCAAGCGCTTTCGAAAAGCCCGCAAATCCTTGTGGTCATTGCTCGTGCGAGAGGAGACAATATCGAAGCTGGCAGCGCCGCCACGCAAACCAAGAAACTCGTACATGCTGCTCCTCAACGTCCGGTACATGCTCGTGCCCCACCCGCACATGCTCGTCGACGCGGCGGGCGAGCGACACCTCGCGCCCTACGGCGCCCCACGGGACAAGGGGCCGGACTACGGCATCGAGACCGGCATGGACATCGTTCGACGGGGGGCGCCCGATGAATACCTCGTCGAAGGCGTGGTGAGCGACGGCACCGTCACCACGGCCTTCCGCTGGCACGGGGAGACACGCCCGCCGGCGGTCCCGAGCTGGGAGGCCCTGAAGGAATGGCCGCACACTGTCGTGAGCGAGAGGGTGACGATGTAGGCCTGGAAACGGCAAAAAGCCCCACCGCCGAAGCGGTGGGGCCTTATCCCTTTGACGCCGCCCGGTGACGCCGGGCGGTGCTGCGTCAGGGCTTCGCAGCAACCGGTTGAGGCATGGTCTCGCTTCCACGGGCGGTTTGTGACGCCGCCCGCTGCGCACCCAAGGAGCCGGGCTCTCGCCGCCCTGGACCACTTTCCCGGCCGTCGCCGACCGGGTAATACGCGCCCGCTCCCACAGGCAGCTCGCCGCGCACGTCTCGCGGCTTCCTTGCGCAACACCCGGCCAACTGGCCCTCGCTGGGTGGGGTCTGTCCCTGTGGGCGACTCCCCTGCGCTGATGTCACTCAGCGCCTTGCCATGACCCGAATTATGCAGCAGCTCGCCGGCCGCGCCACGGCTCAAGGCATCGCTGGCGCGCTCGCAGGTGAGGCCGCGGGCGTGGAGTTCGTCAGCGAACGCTCCGACCTCGACAAGCTCTCCCGAATGCCGTGCGAGCAGCCCCGCGAGCAGATCGAGGGGATCGGCACCAGGCTCACTCGGGCCTGCGCCGGCAGCGCCGGGATCCTCGGCGGCTCGGGGGGCGGCGCGGCGATAGGCGTCGAGTTGTGCGCGCAGGCTGTCAGCAGCAGCGCGAGCAGTAAGGGCGTCAGCGCGCGCGGTGTCGATGCGGGTCTGTCCATCCTGGGTCTCCTTGTCGATGCGGTTGCGCCACTCGGCTTCGGTCGCGCGAAAAAGGCGCGCAGCCTCGGCGGTCTGGCTGGCGATCTGGCGCAGCGTGTCGGCGTGCCGCGCCCGCGCGTCGGCCAGCGCGGCCTGCGCGTTGGCCACGCGAATCTGCTGCAGGCCGCCGCCCAGTGCCACGCCGGCGGCCAGGGCGACGGTGGCGGTGAGCCACCACGGAATCAAGGGGCTGAGCCTCATTCGCGGTCCCCGCGCCGCGCCAGCTTGATCACGGCGGCCACCAGCACCCCGGCGACGATGCCCAGCACGGCCCAGCCCGCCGGCGTGGCGATCAGCCACGGCAGCCACTCGACGGGCGCCGGCAAGTAGAAGCCGCTGGCCCGGGCCGGCACGTGGCCGATCAGCCACAGGGCCGCGGCGAGGCAGAGAAGGAAGCGGATGGGGCTCATTCAGGACTCACACATCTCCCTTTCTGCTGCCCGTCTCTTGATGAGACCGGGCAACTGCCGGCCGCCGGCATACGTCCAGCGGCTCAGCTCGGCGCAGGCGCCGGCCAGGTCGCCGGCGTTGGCCTTGCGGGCCAGCGTGGACCCGCAGAAGGCTTTGTTGCCGACGTTGAAAGCGAAGCTGACGAACGCGGCCTTCTGCCCCTCGGTCAGGGGGGCGGTGATGCAGTCCAGCGCGCCGGCGTGGTGCAGCAAGTCGGCGGCAAGCTGCTGCTGGCACTGCTCCGGCGTCCAGCGCTGGCCCATGCGCAGCTCCGGGCCGGTGTGGCCCACGCAGCTCGTGAGCACGCCGATGGGGTCGCGGTAGGTGCGCAGGATCGTGCCCTCGAACACAGGCACCATCGCCAGCAGCAGCGCGGCGGCGCCCGCACCGACCTTGGCGATCAATTTGGCGCGGGCGCTCATCGCAGCGGGCCCCCCTTGGCCGACGCCCACAGGCCGGCGAGTGCCACGCCCAGGGCGGCGATCGCGGCCATGGGTTTCGCCAGCTTGCCGAGCCAGTTGAGGACTTTGAACGCGCCCTTCATCGCGTCGAAAAACGCGATCAGCTCGGCGGTCTGCGTGACCACCTTTTGCGTGAGCTGAGTGTTCTCGGTCAGCGCGTCCTCGAGCCGGTCGAGCCGCTTCTTGCCGCGATCCAGACGCTCGCGCACCGCGCCCAATTCGTCCTTCGTCGCGTACGGGGGTTCGACGGGTTCGGTCACTTTTTGCCTCCTTTGTAGCTGCGCCCGATGGCGATGTGAGGCACGCGCCCGAACTGGCCCTCGGGCCGGTACAGCGCGTACTCCAGCTTCGCGCCGTAGCTGCGAATCAGGCACAGCGCGCCCCAGTGGCGGAAGCTCTTGTAGTGGTACGTGTCGCCGCACTTGAGCAAAAAGTGCCCCGGCTTCGCGCGCCCGATGTCGGTGCTGCCGCTGATGCACACCGGCCGCTCGCTCACGTCCACGCCCAACGACACCGACAGCGCGGACGCGCGGTTGCGACAGCCCACCCACACCCAGCGCGCGACGAAGCCGCGCGGGTGGAAGCGCTTGCAGTAGTACGCTTTGCCGTCGTACAGCGGGTCGTCGTAGCGGTAGACGTGCTCGCCGGGGCGCGCCGCCTCGCCGTTGCGCAGGTCCAGCCATCGGCCGTCGCGGTAGACGGCCTCGCCATCGCCGTTGAGCGAGACGTTGTTGTCCCACTTGCGCGCCCAGGCGGGCAGCTTGTCGGCCGATCGGGGCGTGAACAGCAGCGCGTAGGCCACGACCACGGGCGCGGTCACATCGGGCCAGAACGTCTTGTGCTCCGCAGCCTGCGCGCGATCGATGCAGGTCACGGCCGCGGCGCGGTCACCGATGCTCACGTCGGCCAGGGCCATCAGCTCAGCGATGGCGCCGCGCGGGCTCGACGACAGCAGCTTCGCCGCGATCAGCAGCAGCACGGGCGCGGCGTGGAGAACCGCGAAGGCCATGAAAAGATAGCTCACAGAACGATCTCCGACGTGATCCCAGAAATGTCGCCGGCCCAACCCTTGACGATGACCAGCTCGTCGATGTGCGCGCGGATGCCACCGGTGTTGCTGCCAGGGGAGCCCAAGCCGTTGCCAACGGCGCACCGAAAGCTCACGCCGGCCGGGTTCGCCAGCCCGCTGTGCGCGCCCGGCACGGCGAAGGGGGCGATCAGGTGGTCCCACGCGTTGCGCCAGAGCGGCAGGCGCCGGGCGGCGTTGGTGCAGTAGCCGCAGGCGTCGGCCTTGTCGTCTTCGGCGATGTCGAGGGCCTGGATGCGGCGGTGGACGGTGCGCAGGCCGGCGGCCTCGATGGCGGCGCAGGCCAGAAAAATCAAGGGGTAGAAGATGGTCAGGGCCAGGGCGCACAGCAGGGTCATGGCGCACAGCTTGATGAGGGTGGTGGTTTTGTTCAAGGCTGCTCCTCAGCTGATTCCAAAAATTGCGTAGCAGGCCCGCTGACCGCCTGAGATGAGCAGTTGCATCGACCCGGTTGAGGCTGATGCCGCGATAGGCGCGTAGCCGGCGTACAGCATCGGGGAGGAGGTGTAGTCCTCCCAAACCGTGAGAGCTGGGGTAGTCCTGGTTGTCCAGGAGGAGGAGCCTGTACTGGTTCCAATGCACAGCAGGATCGATGGACTGTCTGGTGCGGCGAGCGTGACGGCGGTGCCGGCGGAATTCGTAGAGCCGTTAGCGAGATACGCCGATCCACCCACGGGACGGAACTGGGCGGCCATCCCATAGCCGCTAGAGGTGGCGGTTTGTGGCCAAATATCCTCAAGCGAGCTCGAATCTGCTGGTGCAATCCTGTAGCAGTGGCGTGGTGGAGAATCGGCAGGGAACATCCAGGTCCAGCCGGGTGGCAAAGAGCGAGAGCCTCCAGAACCCCCATGCGCGAAGCAGCAGACCAGGAGGTCGCCCTGCCGGACCGGCGCTGGAGCGTAGAGCGGCTTACTGCTGGACGCGCCGGAAGCCTGGATGTATTCCCACGACTTGTTACTGGACAGCCCGAGGGGCCTAACTGCGAATGTCATGCGGGCACCTTCAACCAGTTTCCTTCCCAGCGGGAGGCGCGCGCGGAGTAGGTCAGGATGAGCCAACTGGCCCGGTTGGCCCCTGTCTCGATGGCTCCATCCACTTTGGCGCCGCTGGGCACGGCTACGGTGCGCGAGCCTGTGCCGTCCTGCAAGAATCGAATCTGTACCGTTTGACCGGCGGCCGCGTTGCTGAGCGTGATCGACGTGACGTTGCCCGTCATGGCCGCCGGCTCGAACACATTGCTGGTCGCGCAATCGAACGTAGGCGTGGCGCTGTGTGTAGGCTGCGCGCTGGGGGTGTAGGCGCCAGCATGTACGCTGCGGTCGCTGAAGGTCTTGACCCCGGCGACGGTCTGAGCGCCGATCAGCTTGACGACAGCGGTGTCGTCGGCCTTGCCTGCAAGGGCCGTGGACAGGCCCGTCACGTCGGATTGAGCGTGGGTGTGCGAGGCAGCGGCCTTGCCGTCCAGCGCGGTTTGCAGCCCAGTGACCGTGCTGATGGCTTGGCTGCCGGTGTGGGTTGCGCGGTCACGCAATTGAGCGTCAGTAGCGTTTGCAGTAGCTCCGCTGGCGACCCCGTTTAGCTTGGTCTTGTCAGCGTCCGACATGAAGCCCGATGCGCTGGTCGTTGCGTCCGCATGGGTGTGCGATGCAGCGGCTTTGCCGTCAAGCGCGGTCTGCTGCGCGGTGCTGATGGGCTTGCTGGCGTCTGACGTGTTGTTGACGTTGCCCAGACCCACAGCCGCGCTGTTGAGCGTTTGCCACGTTTTGTCGCCGCGCCAGTACTGGCCGGTGTTGCCCGCGATGATGGTCGGCTCGCCACCGCCTGCGGCCTGCTGCGCGGCGGCTTGTGCGTCGAGCTTGGCCTGCTCGGCGGCGCTGGCGCTGGCGCTGGCTTCGCCGGCCTTGGTGGTGGCCGTCGTAGCGCTGTTGGACGCTTCGCTGGCTTTGGTCGTGGCGGCCGTGGCGGCGTTGCTCGCAGTCGTTGCAGACGCGCTGGCCTCGCCTGCTTTGGTGGTGGCCGTTGTCGCTGCGGCGCTGGCTGTGGTGGCGCTGTTGGACGCCTCGCCCGCCTTGGTGGTAGCCGTGGTTGCAGCACCGCTGGCGGTGGTCGCCGAAGCCGCCGCCTCGCCCGCCTTGGTGGTAGCCGTGGTTGCACTGCCCGCCGCCGCCGTCTTGCTGGCGTCGGCAGCAGTCGCGGCGTTGCTCGCGGTGGTGGCGCTCGCGGCGGC
>OFRC01000375.1_pt1 | contig 12014 bp, 13 predicted proteins | sample 1543051 | NCBI WGS metagenome assembly OFRC01 (sample SAMN07774231, study PRJEB24372) | wastewater metagenome
CGATCTTCCTGAAAAACCGCCATATCCGGTGCTGAGGGCAAATCTCTTACATACAAATCTGCGGGTGCTCCCGCTGCTGGTGCTGTGAATGTTCCCGCCAGCACCGCCACTGATTTGCTGATAATCTGCCCACCAGCAAGAGCTTGCTCCAAATCAGCGATAAAACTTTTGGCGTGCATCTCATCGACGAACAGATAGCGGAAATCACCCTCGCCGGCATACGTCGCCCGCCAGCCGGTCAGTTGGCTGTCATAATTGTTCGTCTGAATGGAAACAGCCGGGGGTAGGCTCACGACATTATTAGCCGGTTGCAACGTCAATGGTCCACTCGTCGTGTCAATCAGCGGCGTGCGCACCCGGTCGCTCAGCGACAGCCGCACCAGAGACACGTAGCCGCTCGCATCCGACGCTAGGATGCTGGCCGCCGCGCCTGGATTGCTGCTGCTCGTGATAGCGTGCGTGTGGTTGCCCGCCGCACTGCTGCTCGTGGCGACAGATAGCGCACCAGGGGTTGTCAATGCCACATCATCAGCGTTGACGGTCAGCCCCGAACCCGCACCCACTGCCAGCACGCCAGCCGCATAGCTCAACCCAGCGCCTGCCGCTGCCGCTGCCAAGCTGATCGCCTGTCCTGCCACGGAGATCGCACTGTTGCCAGCCGTTGCTGTCGCATGGTGTGCATCAGGATTTGCCGCATGTGCGCTGATGTCGATCCCGTCGATTGTCACGCCCGCACTTGCCGCCAGATTGCCGGTCAGCGTGCGCCCGCCGCTCACCAGCAGATATTGCGAGTGGTCGTCATCGCCGAGCCCCAGCAGCAGGCCGTGATCGCTCACGCTCGCAGGTGTGGACAGCGTAATACCGCTGATAGTCTTTGCGCTATTGCGGGTGCGGGTGTCTATGATTTTTCGTGGCGTTCTTTTAGGCATACCTACAGATTCCTATGGCGTGTCATCCAGCCAGACGCAATCGCACTCGTAAACGTAGAGCAGGCCGCCCGGCGCGAGCCAGTCGATAGTATCGAGGTCGTAGGTTGACCACGGCTCCTCGGTTGTGGTGCTGCTCAGGCTAATATCTGGCTGCACGCTCGCCGGGTCTTGCAGTGATGCGGGCAAACTGCCGTTGCGCATGTAGTGCAAATAGCGTTTGGTTTTGTGTAGCCCCCAGCGTGGATGTTCGTATGGTCGCCAAATTTGCGGCATCTGCCAGCCAGCCGCACCGAGGATTGCGTAGCTCTCATTGAGCAGAGTTGTATAGTAGCCCAGTTTTGTGGCCGCGCCAGCGTTGATTAGCTCGCCGTGCGACCAGGCTGGCGCAGCAGTACTCCACACGTCGCCCGCTTCCTCGATGGTGTTGACCAGCATCGTGCCAGTGGTGCGTCTGATCTCTAGTCGGTAGTAATCACGCACCGAAGGCCCGCCGCTGACGCTCGACAGGTCGATCACATGCGTCCCTGTTGTGGCGTCGTTCACTACGGTCGTACTGTTGACAAAAATGTCAACGTTTGGCGTACTACCGACCGTCAGATTGACGACCAGGTAGCGTAGCTTTCGCCGGCGCTCAAATACCGTGCTTTCGGTCGGACGCAGCCACGTTGCCGATGGCGTGATGACTACCTGCGCCAGCGAAGTGACAGTGCTCGACAATGACTGCAAATCACTGAGAAACTGCGCCGCGGTCTCGCTGCCACTCCATGAAGCTGGCGCGCTGTAGCTGCCTAGCCCGGTGCGCGTCGCCGCCGTGTGCTCAACAATTCCGGTCGTCTCGTGCGTCGCACTGCTGGCTGTGTAACTCACGCTCACGCTGTACGCAGCGCCGACCGCCACACCGCCCACGGCGTCCAGGTCGAATACCTGCGTCGTGCCAGAGGGATAGAGTGTCCCATTATTGTAAACAGTCGTGGCGTTGATCTGGATGCGTGTCATGCAGGAAACGCCCGCCGTGGTGAAGCTCACATGCAGATAGCGCCAGCGCCTGCGGCGGAAATGCCATACGGAATCATTGCCATTGCGCACGAAGGTCGCGCCTGGCGCTATCGCTGCGCCTTTGATGGCGTTGGCATCGCTCGACAATTGATTCAATTTGCCAGCGCTGAGCAACTCGCCAGCCTGCCAGAGTGGAGGTGAAAGGTGAATTTGTGGCATCAGTAAAACGCCCGCCGCCCACTGCTAAAATTATGCGTGTTGAGTACAAAGTAATTGCCATCGTAAGCGAACATTTGCGATGTATGTATCAGTTCTAATTCCTGCCTGAATGCACCGGCCAGTGTCCAGCGAATGGCAGAGATGTAGCCCGTAAACGTGCTGGTTATTGTCGGTGCGTCTGTGATTTGCACCCGGTCGCCAAGCCGCAGCGATGGCACGCCAGGCAAGCCAACTTGAGCAATGAGCCTCGGATATTCGCAGCGATCTAGCAGGAATTGCGACAGCACTCCAACGTGGCTGGATGTTTGAATGTACGGATTGCCGCGGATGCTGAGCGTGCGATCGCCTCGATCAGTCCAGTATGCGGCGTTGGCCACGGAAACGCTGCGCGATTCAAGCTCCGGCCCGCCGATGACCGGAACGCCGAGAATGCGCAGAGGGAAAAGAATAATCTGATACGCTGCATTGTTGACTACCGCCAAATCTGCACGCTGTGCATAGTATGTAGGCGTAATCGTGACACTGGATGTGCGGGCACCGCCTCCCTGATCCGCTGCACTGAATTGCAGGCCGGCAATGGCATAAGCTGGAGCGTCATAGCGTGCGACTATCGTCGTTGATGTGCCAGGCGGAATCACTGGCGTGCTATCCGGCTCCCAAATAATGTCAACGCCACCGATAACGCGCGGCGACGCCTCGACCGTGACGACATTGTAGAGATCGTCATCTCCCAGATGAATCCGGAACGAATCGAAATCGTTGCGCCCTAGCGCCAGCTGCACTGACGTGCTTCGTGTAGCTGTCTGCCAGTGCTCCATGTTCTCATAAAGAAATTCACCATCCGGATCAGCGTAAAACCTGCCACCGCAAGCCGCCGCAATCGACCAGCATTCCTCAATTGCGCTTTCATCATCCAGCCACGCCCACGGCACGACGAACAGCCCAGGGTCAAGCGTCATGTCGCCGCCAGCCACGCCAGCAGCATTTAGGAATGTGACAATGATGTCCTTCTCGGTAAGGCCGCCGTCATAAATAGCGGCCAACTGTCCCTGAGTCAGACTGATGCGCCGCTGAAGATATTTCTCCTCCATGCTGCGTGCATCGAAGGTCACGGTAGGCCCCTCGCTGGATGTCAGCGTGGATTCCTGTGGCAGTTTTAGTACGCCGGTAAACACCCGGCTGTAACTGGAGCCGCCGTTGACGGAAACCTCCAGGTAGCACGGCGCGTGATATCCCCTTCCGTCGCGGATAGCAGAATATAAAGCGCCATCCGTGCGCAGAGGGGAGAAGCGCCCGCTGGCATTGCGCATTGTAATTCTCATTTGAGAGACAATGCCCTGGCCGCTGGTCATTCCCGACGAAGGCGGCGATATGCTCATATCGCCGGACGCGTCAATCATGTATTGCGATTCGTCGGTATATGAGCCGCTAAAAGTCCAGTCCACCCACAGGCGAAAACGAAGCTGTCTTGTACCCGCCATGTGCTACACTTCCCTCAATCGCATCCGCACATCCGCCCTCGCCACGCCGCCGAGCCGGTACCACGACAAATCAACTTCCATAGCGGCCACATCACGAGTTACGGTGTACGATCCGCCGAGTGGACTTGTGAATGACGCACTGCCATCACGCACGGTGGCGAACGCTGTTAGAATCGTGGCGACCTGCGCTTCCGTCATGGCGACCCAGGCAAGTTCAAACCGTCGCTTAATCGATGTGGATACTAAATCCGTACTTAATGCGCCGCTTGCCATTTCCACATCAGCGCCACGATAGCCGGGAAACTCCAAATAGCTGTCACGATAATAGACCTGCGGTAGCGTCGTTCCGCCCAACGCTGGCGTTGTGATTGCCATCTAGCTCGCTCCTGTCCGGCTGCCCTGCGCTGCCAGGTTCGCCTGGACGCCTGGCGTCACCAACGATGCGAGCAGAGAAATGAGTTGTGCGGGTACGCCAGCCTCGACAGTCGCCAGGAATCCAGCGCCCCACTGCGATCCGGCACTGTTCCCAGCCCCCTTGAATCGCTCCAACATCCCGTTCATTGCGCCGACAAAACTGTCGGTGAATGTCCCCGCCGCCGTGCTTCCATCCATTCCAGTCTCGCCGGTTTTGTCGGTTGCTCCAGTTGAACCGAGCACACCGGCCGCCGCCGCTTGAGCATCTGCCAGCGACACGCCAAGCTCCTGAGACAACTCGGCGGCAATTTCCGCAGCCAGCGCCGCCGTGTTTTGGTCGCCGAGCAACGCGCGCTTGACCAAATCCTTCGCACGGCCTTTGTCGAGCAACTCCGGGCGCAATCCATCCTCAAAATCACGCAGGATAGAAGCCGCCGCCGCCTTCGGATCGCCAGATGAAGAAATTTGCGCCCATATTTCCGGGAATGTATTTTTGATATACTCCACCCAGGGCGATTCAAAACCACGCACGGCAATATCGGCCAGGCGTCGGGCGGGTTCCTCTACTGCATCTTGGCGGGGCAGGATGTCGTCCAGATTGATGCCTGACTTTAGAGCGCCGGTCAGCACGGATTTCACTTTACTTGCCATGCTACTAAGCGCACTGTCGAAGCTCGACCCACCTCCACCGCCACCACCACCGAGGCCACTGCCGCCAGCCGAGGCGATATTGCGCTGATTCGCCGCTAGTGCCCGTATGCGTTCGCTTTGCAAATCTGCCGCTGATTTTCCACCGAATGTATCAGCCTCAGCGCCGAACCAACCGAACCGGCTATTGTCTAATGGTTGCGGTCCTTTCGGCCCCGGTGTTTCCCAGCCCTTTGCCGCAGGGCCAATAAGACCGGGTGGGCGCTGCCCGGTCGCTTGAAAATCTTTCCATTGCCAGTTAGTGAGGGTAAATCCCTGCACGGCGCCAAGCGCATTGCCAGCCGCCAGCACATTCCCGGTTAGCGCTGCAACCGCACTGATAACCGCGCTGATTCCGGGTATCGATGATAAGAACCCCGACCCTATCAATTCGCCCGCCGTAATTCCGGCGTCACCCGCTTCTATCTGGGCGCCTATCAGCCCGTCCAACTCGCTGATAAGTTTCGGTAGTAATGAGTCGTTGATCTCCTCGATTGATTTTCCCTGCGCGAGCCATTCCTCTACAATGCCCTGCATTGTGCCTTTGATGGACTCAAAAGCACTCGCCGCGCCGTCAATGTTGCCACTATCCAGCAGCGTGTCATACAGGCCGCCAAGCTTATCGCCCGACTGCGCCAACAGGTCGATAGCCGTCGCCGCATTTTCGGCAGCCTGCTTCTGCGCCTCAAGCGCCTCGACCGTCTGATAGACCACTTCACCCGTTCCGATGAACACGCCTTCAATACTGCGCGTGCCTAATTCCTTGGCAAGCACATTGTACTCGCTGACAACTTCCCGGATGGCTGGAACCAGGCGTGAAACATAACCCTCGGCCACTGCCGCCGCCTCGGTGTTTCCCTGCGCATTCGCTGCCGCAAACGAAGCCTGGGCGTCTTTGTATAGGGACAGCATCGCCTGTAATTCATTCTGCAATGCGAGCGCTGCGCTTGGGCCGGCGACGTCCGGTTTGATGGCGTCTGTCAGGGCGCCGAGTTCTTTACCGTGCTCGATCATCTCCTGAAGTTTTTGGTCTGCTGTCGTGGAGGAGATGTCACCAAGCAGCACCGCTACTGAGCGCATCGAAGCGTCAGACACTTCGCCGAATTGAACGACTCGATCCGCGACCCGTTGGATTTTGTCAGCCCACGCTTCAGCGCCAGGTATGTTTTCCGCTTGCGCCTGCTTGACCTGTTCCAGCGCAAGCTGCACGAACTTGATACGTGCTGCTTGCTCATCGTATGTCTTATCGATGGCTGGCGCTTCCGGTATAGGCTGATCTGGATATGGGTCGAAACGAAGGTTGGCCTGCGGGTCTAGTAGAGGCGAGCGGCTTTGCTCTGCCCTAGTTTGCATGTCGCGCAACAATGAGTCTAGTCCCGACGCAGCTTCTACAGACTCGCGGTTGTTGATGGCGTCGATAATCGATTGAACGCCCTGCGCCACATCTTTGGCCCGTGCATCGAATATCGGCGCGAGGGACTCGCCAAGCGTCGCCTGAAAGTTTCCCCAGGCCGTGTCAAGTTGTGCAAAGCCCTCGCCCGCCAACGCATCTGCATTGGTGTTGGCCGTTGCCAGGATGCCAGCCGACTGGTCGATGACCGCATTGACAAGCGCCTGTTTGCGCTCCGCATCCGAAAGCGCCTTGGCGGATTTTCCGAGCGTAGCAGCGTATTCTTCTTGCGCCGCCGCCTGGTCGATGACAATGCCCAGATTGTCCAGGATGAGCGGCGACATGCGCCCGATGCCGGTCACGATGTCGCCGAAAGCCTGCGTGGTGCTCAAGCCCATCGCACGACCGCGCACGGTGGCGATCTCCATGAGCTTGCCGAACTCATCCGCGCTGTCAGCCACGCCAAGCAACATGGCACGGTTTGCGGTCAGCATCAAATCATATTCTTTGATAGTGCCACGGGAGGCCGTGGTCAGTGCATCGAGGATTGACGATGCCTGCGCAGCGCCGCCTGCCATGCTTTCAAAGCTGGCGCCCATCGACAACGAGGCCGCACCCAACTTGGCGATCTCAATCGCAGCGCCAGCCGCTTTCACGCCAAGCGCGACCAAGCCAGCGACGCCGGCACCTTTCGCCAACGCGCCAAGTCCGCCAGCGGCAGTGCCAGCGGCCTTATCCAACGCGCCTAAATCTTGTTTGACTTTATTGATGGCGGGCGATGCTTGATTTTCGCCAACCAGCCGAATTTTTACATCATTCGTTGGCATCGAGCAGCCCCGCTATTTTGTCCATGTCTCGGATAAGCCGCCATTCGTCGGGAGAGATTAAACCGTCCGGCGCCTTACCATCGACTGCTAGTTTGCGCTTGCCCTCTGCGTCTCGCATTCGCTGCACTTCCAGCGCACGCGCCAGCCTGTGAAAGTCCATTGCGTCGATGGCCTGCAACGTTGCGCCTGGAAATTGTTCCAGCAGATAAGCATCGGCCAGCGGCGTGGGCAGCGCCTTGAGCATGTCGCCTAACTGGGCAATGGGTCGGTCAGCGGTTCCGTCGGCGTCGTCGTCTGCTGACGCACGTAGGAGATTAACCACTGCCGACCTATCGATTCCCCCAGGCGGCCGATCCTTCCGTACTCCAGCGCTGGCAGTGACATTAGCCAGTAGAACGCACGCATATCGATACTGTCGGTCATCTCGACAAACTTTGCGGCATCCGTCAGCCATTCTCCACTGCCGAGTGGCAGACTCAGCGCCAACATTTTTGACGCCAGGAAAGCGAAGTATGCGTCACCCTCAAGCTCGGAAAAATGCAGCACCTCGCCGCGCGTCCAGGAATCGCCAAATTCGACGAACGTTCCGGCGATGGCATCGAAGTCATAGCGTTGTGTCATGGAACCCCTTTACGCTACGGTGCGAACAGGCGCACCGGAAAGCGTCAACGTGGCGCTCCACGTAATAGCGCCGCCTGGCGCCGACGTGATATTCCAGTTGCCAACTTCGGCGTTGGCCGTCCAGGTGTATGTGACTGTGCTCGTCCCGTTGGTGTAGGCAATGACCGCCGTCCGTTTAGTTCCCGGCGTCACCGCATCCGGCGCAAGGAAACCGTCTAACGTTGGATGCCACGGCCCGCCGATATTGATGCTCCACTCAGCGGCGTCAACAATGTTGACTTTGCCTGAATCGCCCAAGGTCGTTACGTCGATTTGCGCCAACGTGCTGGCGACGTCCGCTTGATTGATGTAGTTTGTCAACGCATTACTGTTGTATGTGCAGGTCGAGTTACCCTGCGCCTTATATCCTGCCATTGCTCAATTCTCCTGTTAGTAAGTGACGCCTGACACGCAGGCGATGCACGTAACAAACCACGATGTAGCGCTGCCTAGATCGGTGCAGTTCAGGCGCAGGTAGCGGTTAATCGTGCCGGAAAGCGTTACTGCCACCACGCCCACACCGTTGAATGTGAAAGTGCCTTCGCTGCTGTACGTTCCGCCTGATGCCGTTGCGCTTTCAATGTTAATGTCTGCGCCGGTGCCCGTCCCCGTTTCGGTGGTCACGAACAGATACGCATACCCGCCAGCACTGCCCGCTGCGCCGATGTCAACCGGCGTGGTCGTGCCGGTTGCGCTGATTGTGCCGGAATAGACACACGTCCCCCGCCGCAGGCCGGTGTCACTGGCATAGGAGCCGGTGACGGTCATCACCCCGGCGACTGGAGATTGTATCTGCATGTTGCTGGTAGATGCGCCTGGCAGCACATAGCCCGGCGAACCTGCCGGCACCGTGACATAATGGATAACACCGACCGTATCCGCCGTGTCGATTGCCAGGCGCAACCTGTTTTCAAACGTCGAGCCGTTGGCCGTGTCAAACGTCATGTAGCCGCCAAGATTGACCTGAGCGGATGGCGGCAGCGTGACATATTCTTTGCCGGTCGCCTCGAATGGCGTCGTCTCTATGCGTTCCAGTGTGGCCGCTATCTCGCTACTGTTGGTCTGGCTAGATAACAGATAGCCACCCATCAATATCCGTGTATTCGTTCCCTTGATTCCCGCCATAGTTGCGTCCTCAGATGCTCAATTCGTCGCGCACACTGACGAACATAGTTGCGACCAGCCAGGCCAGCGAATTGACGGTTGTGATACCAGGATCGACAGTGAACGATACCGGCTCATCGTAGACAAGCGTATAGCCCGTCCCGTCCGCAGACACCAGCGCCGCCATTGCAGCGACGCCTATGTCTCGCGCCCTCTGCATCGTCGCTGCCGATTTGCCATCGTGCTTAATCCATAACTCAATCGGCACTCTGTGCGTTACCGTCACGGCAAACACGTCTAGCGTCTCCCAGGTGAACCGCGATTCCAGTTCAAACGCTGGTGACAATGCTGCTATCCTCGCCGTTGTGATCGCTGGCGTGAAGTCCGACGAGGAAACGGAATCCACATCAGACACCGCCGTATTGATGGCGCTCAACAGAGCATTCACAATCGACGAGGTGACAGTCATTCTGTCCAGTCCTCGCCGGTCGCCAGCGCCGAGTAGCCATCGATGCGCCGCAACTGCAACGTGCGAACTCGGCTGCGCGGAGCAGTCGTGCTTGTAACTACAGTTACACCAAGCCCGATCAGGTTTGATGCGGCAATCGCTTGCAGGTCGACATCGAATCGCTCCAACCACACGTCGGATCGGTTCTCCGCTTCTCCATTGCTAGAGTCCATGCCGCGCGCAATCAGGATGTAGGCCGCTGCATACAGGTTGGCGAGCGCCTCCAGTTCCTGGTAGGCACCCGCTACAACGGAGACAGGCACGAAATAGCCTGCACTGGAGAGCGCTCTATCTATTTTTGCGCTCCCCTGTGCAAGCCAGGCCGCGACCTGTGCGCTCGTCGGCGTGCTTGTGGCGCCAAGCTCATTAGCAGCCGGAACCAAAGCCGACGCACCGGAGATGCTGCCGTAGGCCATGCTAGTTGTTGCTCCTCGCCACTTCATGCCAGCTATTTCCGTATCCAACAATCGTCAGCGTGTCCCATTGCCCTAGCGCCGCATTTCCGGCCAAAACTGCGCCGGTCGTGTCGGTGATCGTAATGGTGTTGGCCGACGTGTTGAGAAGCATCACGTACGCACCAGCCGTTGGCGCACCGAGTCCAGCGCCTACTGCACCCGCGGCGGTCAGCCGCTGGAGCGTGCCGGTTGGCGTAATCGTGCCGCCATTCGCAACGGTCAGTTCATCGACCGTCGCAATGGATAGCAGGCCAGAAAGCGAAGTGTCGCCGACAACGGCCAGCGTGCCACCAACCGACGTATTTCCCGTCATTGCTGTAACTCCAGTTACAGCAAGATTTCCGATGACTGACGTGTCTCCAGACGTGATTAGCGACTTGGCGATCACGTGGTCGAGTGACGTGTAGAACGTCTGCGCCGTCGCTCCGGCGAACAACACTGCCAGCAGAGATAATGCGACCAGCACTGTAATCATTGTGCGTTTCATCATCCCCCCTTAGGTCGGCGTGCCGTCCGCCCAGGCCGCATTGTTCACATAACGGGCCGTGCCGTTCGTGCGGTCACCGCCGACGCCAACGCCAAACTCAGTAAAGATCATGGCATATTGCAGCGGCAGCGTCGCGTTACTTGAGGTCGGATCGGTCATGACCTCGAAGGTTGGTCGCATCTGGCCTTTCGGCAGGCGCATACGCAGCGGGTTTCGCTGGCTGTTTGCGCCGTAGGATTTCCAGGCGAAGGCGTAATACTGTGGCATCCCGTGAACCACACGCACCATAACATCGTTGATCGTGCCGATGTTATAGCCATCGGGTCGATAGTCTGGCCCAAACGAAGCCAGGCTGACCGTGTTTGCATAGTTGGTGCCCATCTGTGCGACGGGCACGAAGCCGGCCAACCCGCGCACGGTAGTTTCATCCGCCATACTGATCATGGCATTGTACGGTGGAAGGTGTCCGTGCTCCAGTAGTTCCGCCTTGATGTCGGCGAACACTGGAGCCGTGAATGCGCCGCCAGCGATGGGAACGTAGTGTTCATGCGTGGATGCGAACGTTACGCCACCAAAAGCCGGTGGAACGAAATCCACATTCGTAGAAGCCGCAGTCGTGGCAAAGCCTGGCGAGTAACCGCCGGTGCCAAGCCCCTTAGCCGCACCGCTATCGTCGCCACGTTGCAGCAAACGAGAGAGCAGGCGCACGCGCAGCAGGTCGCCCATGTCCTTCACAGCGTCGGCGATGTCCGCCTCAATCTGTGGAAGACGAGCATGACGCAGATAGTACCACGTCCAGGCCAGCGCCCGATCGTAGGGTTTAATCGGCAACATGTGCCCGATTGTGTCTGCTCGTTTCGGGTCAGCACGGCTGTACTCGGTGAACTCACCGAAGCCATTTGCCCCGCCCTGCGCATATTCCGCGACTTGCGGCATATCGGTGTAGGAAAGCAGACTCGACCACAGCGGATCGCTGTACAGGGTTTGTGCCGCCACCTGCACCGATCCATTCAGCATTTGGGCGACGGTCAGGAACGTCGTGCCGTCTTCCAAAGCGTTCTTCTCAAGCACGCCCGCATCCCAACCAACGGGCAATGCGAGTAGTGAGGTATCTCTTGCACCTAGTGCCATGTTGCTATCCTCTTATGTCAAAGTGATTGGAACGGGACGCACGAAGATCGTCGTGGCAGATTCCACGAATCCGATGATCAGCGACTTTGTACCGGCAGTCTCAGAGATTGCACCCGCGGTAGCTGCCGTGTAAGCGTAAGCGCCGGGCGTGCCACCGGTGACGCACAGCACAGGCCCGAACACGACAACATCAACATTGTCGCCGGACGCAAAGGCCGTGCCTTGATTGCGTGGCGTCAGGGCGATCCCGACCAGGGTATTGCTAGCGAGTGCATCGCTATCCGCCGAGTCGATAAATCCATCCGACGACATACACACAGCATCGCCCGGCGTAATTGCTGAGCCTGCGGTGTAGCGGCGGGAAATTGCGCCTTCCAACTTCTTGATATTTCCGACTACTGTTTCGTTGGCGATTGCCATAGTTCAACTCCCGATGAACTTCTGTACATACAAATCCGGATTCACACCTAGACGAACCGCCTGGTCTCGCAGCGAAGCTTCCGTCACGCCAGCAGGTAGATTCACCCTCGGCGCATTGCCCACGCCTGCGCCGCTATTGATGTTCGGTGCGGTCGGTTTGGGCAGTGCAGCCATTAGTTCTTTGGCGTCCGCTTCGATGGCGGACTCATCCTCACCCTGTAAGCGGCTGGCAAGTGCGGCTGGCATGTTGAGCCGTGCGGCCACATCACGCTTAATGCTGGCGATTTCAGCGGCTTGGAGTTTGGC
>OFRC01000379.1_pt1 | contig 11980 bp, 16 predicted proteins | sample 1543051 | NCBI WGS metagenome assembly OFRC01 (sample SAMN07774231, study PRJEB24372) | wastewater metagenome
TTGCGTTCGTCTACTGGCTTTTGTGCCCTTGCCGTGGCCTTGGGCTGTATGGTCGACGTGCAAGTCAAAAGCAATCCGGGCATTCCGCCCATTTCCGTTTCTTCGACTTCGAATTTGAACCACCTTGATCGGCCCAAGCGATTTTGCGCTGATTTGTAAAAAGGGTGTTCGTTTTCGTATTTCGTGTCTTTCATAAAAATCTGGTCGCCATGCTTAAGCGTCCATGCGATTCCCTTGTGCCTCACGGCATCGGTGTTCAAAAGTTTGTCGACCCCTTCGACAATCAAAAGTCTGGTTTCGCGTTCCATGTTACTGCTCCTACTGATTCGATTTTCCTAATCTAGCAAAGCAAGCAATGCTTGTCAAGCAGGGCATACAAAATAGGACTGTCACCATTTTTTGAAAAACCCTCTCACGTGTGCGCGTTTATATATACTAGAAAGAATTAAAAAACCATCCCTTCATGAACGGACTAGTGGTGACGGTCCAGGCCCAAAAAACAGGCCATTTTTGCCAGAAATTTAACATAATAATGGTTAAATCTGGCTATCGTTTTGATTTATAACAATAAACATCGTTTTCAGTTTTCCGCGATTTTGTTACATTCATTTACCAGCAACACAAATTGAGTTGCATTGCGTTACACAGCGAAAACAGGCCATTTGTCCACGCCTGTCCACGCCTTTACCACGGTAAAAATAGTGCTTGACAGCGCGGGAGTTATCCCGCAAAAGGGGTTATCGGAACAACGAAGGGAATATGAAGATGACTAAGACAATCACACTTTACAACATTCGCGCTTTCAATAACAACGAACATAGCCGCTCTTTGGGCCGCCGCCTTCGCACCCGCAAGAATGCGACTAAGCTGGTAAAGCGCCTCAAAAAATTAGGCTTCGACGCCTTTGCCGCTCCCGTGAAGGTGGCGGCATGATCCCCGAAACCCGCGCAGATATGTTCCGCCGTGGCTATGTGTTCGGCTGCCTGAAAAGGCGGTGGGCGTCCAGATAATCCGGCCATGAATTGTTTTTGACGTTGTTAATTATGAGAAGGAAAAAGATATGAACCGCGATTTTTATAGCCGCCCCCGTCAAGCCGGTGGACGCACGCAAGCCGATTATGGCCGCACTGTTCTTGCGAATGATCCGCCGAGAGGTTGCTTGGAGCCCGCAGGGATTGCACTGGCCTTTGCCGCCCTTGTTATGTTTGGCCTGTGGCTGGGCGGTTTTGCGGAAGGGGTTGTGTGATGGGGGGATATACTAAAGGGCCTTGGGTTGTATCAGAGTATTCAGATACGGGCGGCTATGATTGTATGACCGGCGGAATCCAAGCTGGCCCAGTCACGCTTGACGGCGCAGATTATGGACAGGAATGGTGTGCCGCAGAAAACGAAACTTGCCCTCCGCAGATGATGGCAGACGCTCGCCTAATCGCGGCGGCGCCTGAATTGCTGGAGGCTTTGGAAGTAATAATGCTGCATTATCCGCATCAAAATAGCGTTTACGCAAGCAACGCTTATGCAGCCATCGCCAAAACAAGAGGCGTTACAAATCCTTAACCCGAACGCACCCAGACATAGGATATGTAACAAAAAAAGGGGCTTCGCGGCCCCTTTTTCTTATCCCCCCGTCATTTCCGCAATCTCCGAACGTATCTCGCTCCGCTTGGCCTTCTCTGCCTTGCCGCGATCCGCAAATAGAACGTGGACGTCGGGATTAACCGACCATGCCGGTGTGTCGCTGCGCTTTGATACTTGCTCCAGCCAACCAAAAGCCTCCAACTGCTCGAATATCTTTGCGCCTTCCTCCCGCGTGATCTTACGCATCTGGCGCGAGCCGCGTTGCAAGGTCCGCATCGTGACGTTCTCTAGCTTGTGCGCCAGGATATAACCGCCCACGTCGCATAGCTGGTCGTGGTCGTCGGCAAGCCCGATAACGCCCAGATAAAACGCAAGGCTGTGCTTCATAATATAATCATGTAGGAATTTCTCGACCTTGGCAGCCGTGGCCGTGCTGATCGTAACCGGCAACGGATCGGCTGGATTAGCCATTGCATGATCCGCGCAATGCCAGATAATGCACAGGCGCGGAAATAGCCCGTCGAACTTTCCGATGTGCGCCGCCAGCTTGCGGTTATAGCCTTCGATGCGCTGGACCATTGCATGATGCTTGGCCTCAAGCTCTTCGCGTATTCGGCGTGCGCCGTCATCGAACTGCAAGGCGAGCGGGCCTAACACACTATCAGGCGCGCGCAACTCGTGCAGGCATTCAAGGAATAAATCGAAGTCGGCTGCAACCGTGCTGCTTTCCTCGTCTTTGCCCAGCTTTGCGGGGCGCAGGACCACCGGCAAAAATCGCTGAATTAAACCGTCGTCGCTGGCATCTCCAACAATGCGCCGGATAGGGTCGGGCTGGACACCGCCAAGGATTGATACGCTAAGATTATCAATCAGGAACGAACCACGCCCGACGCGGTTGACGGCATATTGCCCGCCGTTGAACGCTTGCAACCAAAAGGCGCGATCCTTGGCCCCGCCCTTACCGCCTGCGTATTTTTCAATCCCGCCGAACCAGCCAGACAATTCATCTTGCAGCGCAAGGATTCCATCTGGGCTATGGCGGGCGACTTCTTGGCAGGCTTCCATCGTAATATCTTCGACACGCAAGCGCGGTTCGGAAGGCTTAGGCCGATCACCCTTTGAACCACCATCCTCTTGCCAATCCGCAAGCGCCTTGTTATTGGCGTAAAGCATATCGGCATCGAGTTTCTTGATCCGACCAGTGGCGGCGCGCATCATAGGGCTTTTTTTGTAAGACGGTTCACCGATCAGCATTATCCAAAGTCGCGCCGATTCGGTCCAAAGTTCATGGCGCTTGACCTTGATCTGTATTTCGTCGCGAATCACCGTGGCGCATGAAGCAAGCGCCGACATTGCAAGCCCGCCTGGGTCGACGCCCATTTGTTCAGCGCGGACTATAGAAAAATCCTCGATGATCTTTGGCAATACGCCGACCGGAAAATCAGGCGGGCTTGGCTTTGCCCATAAGTCGGTCGGTGCGGATTCTGCTTGTTCATCCTCGGCGTCGGCTTGTTTGGCAGCGGCGAACGAACGCACCGCCTTTAGGATGACGGCGGCAACCGCATCATGCCCAACCTCGGAGGCCATGTCGTTAAAATCGCCCTTGTCCGTCGTGACAGGAACGGCAACCGGCACGCCTAATTCCTCGCCTAGTTTGGCGCACATTTCAGCACAAGCGCCAGCATCGGGCGCGAGAATTATTTGATGGCCAGCGGCGTGAAGTTGCGTTGCGACCTCGCGCATGTTGCCCATTGAAAACGTGACGCAGACCTGATCTGCGCAAGCCTCGTGCAACGTGGCGCCGGTAGCGAAACCTTCCGCAACGATAATCGGCCCCATGTTAATGCCGATCAGCAATCGCCCGCCTGCCATCGGTGCGCCGGTGTGGAATAGCTTTTTGCCCGTGGCGGATATGGTCTGGACGTTCTGCAAATTGCCGTCCGCATCGTAAACCGGCAAGATAAGGTTTTCGCCTTCGAGCCGCGCGGTGTGGCGTTCGATTCGTTTCTTGGCGATATAGGCGTGCGGGGCCTCGTCATTATACGCCTGCGACTTGCGCCAGCGGTCGAATGCTTTGGCTGTTGCCGCCTTGCGCTCGGCGGCGGTTTGTGCCTCGCGTTCGGTCATCGCGGCTTCATGTTCGGCACGGCGTTCGTCTGTCATCCGAATATCTTGCCCGCCGGTTAGCCGTGCCAACGCGGTCTTTGTATCGACCCCATCGTTAAGCGCGACGAAATCCACGACATCTCCATGCGCGCTGCAACCGAAGCAATGGAAGCTTTCCGAATCGGGATAAACATAAAAGCTGGGCGTGCGCTCGTTGTGGAACGGGCAGCAACCGGTGAAGTTTTTGCCCGCCTTGCGCAGCTTTGTGACAGCGCCCGCAACGGTAACGATAGGATATGCTTGCCGGATCGCGGCCCAATCATGGCCTTTCATTGTGCGTTCCCACCCAGCATAAATTCATCCTTCAATCAAAATCCCGCTTGACTTGTAATCCCGCATCGCGCAACAAGTCAAGCGCGGCGTTGATAGACCGGCATTTTTAATGCACCGCCGCCGGTCAAGGCCAATGGCCAGAAAGGTTGAATATATGACTTTACTGTCAACAGTGGAGAAGCCACAAGATCGCCCGCCGATCATAACAATTTGCGGCGATGCAGGAACGGGGAAAACCCGACTTGCGGCAACATTTCCAAACCCCATCTTTATTCGCGGCGAGGACGGCCTGCAATCGGTGCCAAAGAACGAACGGCCCGATGCTTTTCCGATTCTGAAAAGCGCAGACGAATTGTTCGCGCAAATGATGGCGCTGATTAAAGAGCCGCACGAATATAAAACGCTGGTGATCGATAGCGTTTCGGCAATCGAGCAGCTTTTCATTGCCGATGTGCTTGCGCGCGATGGCAAAGCGAAATCTCTCAATCAGGCACTTGGCGGTTATGGCGCGGGGCGCAGTGCGGTTGCGGCTATGCACCAGCGCTTGCGTAAAGCGGCGCAGGCTCTATCGGACCGGCGCGGCATGGCTGTTGTGTTCATTGCCCATGCCGATATCGAAAAAATGACCCTGCCCGATTCCGATGATTATAGCCGCTATTCGTTGCGGCTTATGGGCGCGTCATTGCCTTACTATGTGGACGATGTTGATATGGTTGCGTTCATTCGGCTGGTGACAGCGGTGCGCGGCGATGACGGCGAACGCAAGCGGGCTGTTTCGACGGGCGACCGCGAAATTATCTGCTACGCCGCTGCGTCTTGCGTATCGAAAAACCGTTATGGCATCACCGAACCAATCGACGTGCCAGAAGGCGAAAACCCGTTGCTGGCGTTGATACCAGGCATGGGCGCGAAGCCAAAACCAGCGAAGGCCAAGAAAGAGCCGGAGCCGGAAATCGAGCCGGAAACCGAAACCGAAAACGACGACGACCACGTATAAGGAAACATTGATATGAGTGATTTTTGGGGATTAAGTGACGGTTCAAGCGCAACCGACACCGACGAAAACTTTGAATTGGCAGGCGGGAATCTTGAACCGATACCCGACGGCAGCACGGTTATTGCGGCGGTCGAAGGCGCCGCTTGGAAAGATGACAAAGACAATAACGAGTTTCTGGAAATCAAGTGGCGCGTTGCCAAACCGGAAGCCTTCGCCAATCGCGTTATTTACCAGAAGCTTTGGGTAACGGACGCCGATCCGCGCGCCAAGGATGAAGCGGCGGCAAAGAAAAAACAGGACAACGCGCGGCGGTTGCTTTCGCGTATCGACGCCGAAGCGGGCGGCAAGCTTGCCCGCAAGTCCGGCAAGCCCACCGACGACGAATTGGCGGTCGCGTTGCAGAACAAGCTTATGGCCATTAAGGTCATGGTTTGGGCGATGAAGGGCAATGACGGCAGCGATATGTCGGGCAACTGGATTGCCGCTGTTATGTCGAAGTCGAAGCCAGTGGAAATCACGAACGCCGCACCGCCAAAGGCACAGGCGGCCAAGGTGCAGACGTCGCAGGGGTTTGTGGATGATCTGGACGACGAGATTCCATTCTGAGTCCAGCCAAAACAAGCGAGGGCGGGCGCTATATCCCGCCGCTTTTTTTGGGAAGGTGACAAGATGGAACAACGCAGCCCTGAATGGTATAAGGCCCGCATTGGAAGGATCACCGCCAGCCGCGTCGGCGGGATATTAGGCAATAGCCCCTATCAAACCCGTGACAGTGTCATGCGCGATATGGTGCGCGAAGCCCACGGGGCGGAAAGTGAATTTTCTGACAACATTGCTGTGGCCTATGGCCGCAACAATGAGGCTGGCGCGGTGTTTGAATTTGAACTGGAAACTGAATTATCGGTTGAAGCCATTGGCTTTGTGGCGCTAGATGATTGGTGCGGTATAAGCCCAGACGGCTTTACATCGGATGGCGGTGGATTGGAAATTAAGTGTCCTTACTCGCTTCGCAAAGCCGTTGCGCCCGCTCCATTCAAAACATTGGCAGAACAGCCGCATTACCGCGATCAGGTGCAATTCAGCCTATACGTCACCGGCAAACCCCATTGGTGGTTTTTCCAATGGTGTCCCGTTGGCACAAAGTCCGAAAAGGAATTGCCCGATCCCGATTGGCAAAACCACGCCCTGCCACGCCTTCGCCAGTTCCACGCCGAATACCTACACGAAGTCGAACACAACGCCGCCGATCATCTGGCACCGAAGCGCGTTGTGATTGACACGCCCGCCGCGCACAAGATGATTGCCGAATGGGATGAACTTAGAGAGGCGATTGACAACGCCGAAGCGCGCAAAAAGGATTTGCTTGCCGATATGGTGGCGCTGGCAGGTGACAAGGATGCGGAATTTGCAGGGCGCAAGTTGACGCTAACGAAGCGGGTTGGGTCTGTGAGTTATGCCAAGGCCGTTGCGGAATTGATGCCCGATGCTGATCTGGAAAAATGGCGGGGCAAGGCTAGCGAAAGCTGGGGGCTGCGTTAGGTGCAATTAAGACCCTACCAACAAAGCGCCGTTGACGCCGCCCTATCATTCATGCGGTCCAGCGTCGAGCCGGTGCTGATCGACGCGGCTCCGGCTGCCGGAAAAAGTTTCCTTATAGGATATATTGCCGACGAGTTGCACCGCATAAGCAAGGGGAAAAAAGTTCTGTGCCTTGCTCCGTCGGCTGTGCTGGTGAAACAGAACTTTGAAAAATTCTTACTAACAGGCACGCGCGCCAGCATATTCAGCGCGAGCGCGGGTTCGAAGTCGACGCGCCACCATATCGTTTTTGCCACGCCGTTGACGGTTAAAAATGCCATATCGCGTTTCACGAATAACTACTGCGCCGTCATTGTCGACGAAGCGCATGGCCTTACGCCGACGATCCGCGATATTATCGACGCGATGCGCGCGGCGAATCCCATGTTGCGCGTGCTTGGCCTAACCGGCACGCCCTACGCCTTGGGCAAAGGTTACATATTCAGGCAATGGCCGGATGCGCCGGACGGCACGCTGGGCCGCATTAACGGCGATGACAATTGCCGCGATCCGTATTTTGTGAAATGCGTCTATTCGGTTAGCGCCCGCGAAATGCTCGATCAGGGCTTTATTACGCCGATGGTTATTGCAGAAACCGGCGCGGACGGTTACGACACCAGCGGCATTGAATTGCTGCCAAATGGCACGCTTGACCACGGCAGCGTTGAACGCGCCTTCGAAGGGCATGGCCGCAAGACCGCCGCAATCGTTGCGGACGTTCTGCACCGAACGCAGGGCCGCGCCGGTGGCGTTATGTGGTTCGCGGCGACGGTTGCCCATGCGCGCGAGATAATGGCCAGCCTGCCGCCGCAAAATTCGGCAATGGTAACAGGCGATCCCGCCGATGCCAAGGACCGTAAGCGCGCCGTCGAAGATTACCGCAGCGGCAAGGTTCGGCACATAGTTTCGGTCGGCACGTTGACCACTGGTTTCGACGTTGCCCACACCGCGACCATTGCCTTGCTCCGGTTCACGGAAAGCGCCAGCCTATTGACACAGATCATGGGCAGGGCTTGGCGATTGGGCGAACGCGAGGCCGGAATAAACGACAACGCACCGCCCAAAGATGATGGCTGGTTGCTAGATTACGCAGGGAACACCGCCAAACACTTCCCCGACGGCGGCGATATATACAAGCCGGAAATCCGCGCTACGAAGGCAGGCGGTGGCGGTGCGGAATTAGAGGTGATTTGCCCAGATTGCAATCATGCAAACATCACGACGCTGCATAAGGACGCCGAAGGATTCCAGATCGACGCGAACGGCTATTGCCTCGACACTTTTGGCGAACGTATTGAAACGCCGCACGGACCAATGCCAGGTGGCAACATCCGCAGGTGCCACGGTCAGCTAAAGACGGGGCCGCTTGGCGAATATGTGCGCTGCGGCTATTACTGGACGTCTAAGGAATGCGAACAATGCGGCGAGCATAACGATATAGCCGCGCGGTTTTGCCGGTCGTGCAAGGCAGAATTGGTCGATCCGAATGAAAAGCTGACAATCGAATACAAGGCGTTGAAACGCGATCCTACCCAGCGGCAGGTCGATGCGGTTGTGTCGATGGTGGCAACGCGCGGCATTAGCGCAAGGGGCAACGAAACCTTGCGCGCGGATTTTGTGACATCGCATCGGCAGTTTTCGATTTGGCTAATGCCCGAAAGCCGGTCTTTGCAAGGCCAGCGGGATTATCAGCGATTTATGGCTGCGACCGATAACGGGGCCATCCCGCCAGAAACGATTGCATATAGAAAAGATGCCGCTTCAGGCTTTTACCGCGTGCTTGGCTTCGACGCGCCGGTCGACGCTGCGCCAGAGCCTATTATGAGGAAAGTTGCATGATCCCAACATACGGCACAACCCTACCCGGCAAGCAACCATCCGAAAAGGTTGAAATGGCCTCGTTCTTTAGCCGCTTGCGGCGCGAATATCCTGATAGCTATGGCTTATTGGCTCTGCACATTCGCAACGAAGGTTTGCGAAACGCGCGCCAAGTGCAGTCGATGCGAAGCGAAGGCGGATTCGTGAAGGGCGCCAGCGATGTAGTCATTCCAGGATCACCAGCTTTCGTTTGTGAGATGAAATCACGCGCCAAAACCGCGCGCCTATCACCGGAACAAATCGCCTACCTAACCGCTGCCCAAGCCGCTGGCGCGTTCGCCTGTGTTGCGCTGGGCGCGCAGGGCGCTTGGGATGCGTTCGGGGAATGGTGCCGTGGATGATCTTTTTGCCTTCCCGAAAACCATAAAACCACCATCGCAACAACTGGACGACTTGCTTTCGGGCCGAGTTGCTTATGATGACGCGGCACCAGCAATTCGGTCGTGGGCGCAACATTCGATACACATAGGCGCCCTGTCGCTGTTGCGGATCAAGGAAAAGGAAGCCCGCAACGCGGCGCTTTTGAAGGTGCCGGAAACGTTGCGGGATTTGGTGCGGGCAGAAGTGGTTAGGCTGTGGGGGATGAGGGGCTAGCCCTCCACCCCCTTATCAATATCATCTGCCAGCGCACCCAGCCGCCGAACCGCAACGTCTATGCGTTCACCCTTTGGCTTGTGCTGCTTGGCCAGATCGCGGGCAATTGCGCGGAGGCGCTTTGCTGTTGTCGTTTCCGGAAAATCGGGATTGGCTGGCAGTTTTTCCATGCTTTTGAACCTTGTCGAGAATGTAATAGATTGTGGAATGATCTCGGTGCAGGATGCGCGCGACGTCCGGTATTTTGCGCCCTCGTTCGACCAGCATTATTGCGGCCTCGCGCACTGCTTTTCGTGCCTTCGGGCAGCGGTTGTTTTTGCGGAAAATCTCTTGCCTAGTCGTGCCGTTGCGAAGCGCTATAAGGCCAATATCGGCAAGGAGCCGCTCGCGTGGCGTCATGTCCGCTTCCCCCGCGTTCGCCAGCCTAAAGCGGGCAAACCCTTTGCCGCGCGCATTTTGCCCACGGTGTAAGGCGTTGCGCCGGTTAAGCGCGCGATTCGCACGTTTGATAAATCGGGCTGGCTTGATAGCAGAGCGGCTATGTGGGCGGCGCGGGCGTTCATGCGGCAATCTCCCCAAACAACCCGCCCAGCGGCGCTTCCTTTGTCCGCTGCAATTTGGCGTGATTATGCTCTTTGAAACTATGCGCGCCGTCACCGCGTAAATAGGCAAGCTGCCGTTCGATGTCGGCCACATGCTCGGCCTCGATGTCGATCATCGTGCAGTCAAAACCCTCGGCCATTGCCGCAATGCCGGTTTTGCCGCTGCCCGCAAAAGGCTCCAAAATATGCCCAGCGGGCGGCGTCACCATCCGCGCAAGCCAGCGCATCAAATCAACGGGCTTGACCGTGGCGTGCGCCGTTCCGATGCGGTCCAGCGGCCCAGCCTTGGCACTGTAAAAGAAACGCGCTGCTGAGCCGCCGTTGTCGTCATATTCTGCCCCGGTTGCAGTCATGCCCCAACCGTCACCAGATTTGGCACCGCGTGGCTTGCCTATCGAAGCCGCCCCCGTTTCAGGAAAGCCCGCCAGCACTTCATCGCTGCCATGATTGGGCAACTTGCGAAACATGGCCTGCAAATTGGCGGGAAGCCGCATATATTCATCGTCACGCAGCTTCATTATATTCTCTCCCGTGGTGGGCATAGTGACAGAGGCGGCAAAGCGTTTCGCCGTTTTCTAAATCCCAAAGTCCCGGCGTATTTCGCGCATCGTCGGCAGTTTTTATGCCGTGCGTTTCGATCAGGTCGGCAAGTTCGATAATGTGGTGGGCTTCTAGATTATCGGTCGAGCCGCACCGCAGACATTGGCCATCCCGCGATTTTACGGCGTTCATCCATTTGCGATTTTCGTGCAGGCCGCGAACCGTCACATTCAAGCGCGACGAACCGCCTTTCCAATTGTAATGATTTTCGGCCCGCAGCTTTTTAGCTCGTTCGGCAACGCGATCAGGATTTTCGGCGCACCATTTTTTGTGGCTTGCCGATGTCTTGGCTCTAGTCGCTTCGCTGTGTTTTGTTCCGGTGCGCCGGTTGTCGCCTTTGACTCTGCCTTGGCTTAATCCAGTGGCTTGCGCTTCCGTTATGCCAGCGACAGATTGCGCCTTAGCGCGATGCGCCATGCAAGCGGCGTAACGGATGTTGGCCAACTCAAACGGACGCCGGTAAAGCGGCTTTTCGCAGATTATGCAGGCGGTGTTAGGAGTTCGCATATAGCCACTCCATGACTTCGCGCTTTTGTTGCGGGCTTATATCTTCGCGCAGTTCATATTCATCGCAAGGAACCGACCAGATAAGATTGGCTGGCCAGCGGCCTGCGTCTAGTTTTGTAATGTCGCAGTTGCCGTGCAGCCCATTGCCGTAAATTCCATTTCCTTCGCCATTGGGCTTACTGCCTTTGGCCGTCCCGCCGTCAGTCCCCACCCGACACCCATCAATGTTAATCGCGCCGGTGCCATGCTTCAAAACATTGGCGGCAATGCTCTTTTCGCTCAAGGGCTTGCGCGCAAGGCAGATTGGTTCGAGCGCGGGCTTTAGGGCGGTTCCCCAGCCGGACCACTGTTGAGCAAGCGGTGACACGGGTTCGCCGTATGCAATCCCTCGGTGGCCGGTCTCGTAGACGCCTCGGCGTCCACCGCCGACGCCGATCACTATCCGTTCGTCCGCAGTGTATCCCAGAAGCGCCGCCAGCTTGCTACGATAGGCCGGGCTCGGAACGACAAACTCCACAGCGGCGCCGATGGCTCGCGCCCTACCCTCTTCCCAGTCACGGACGCTCGACTCGGTGCAGCCGACCGCTTCGGCTACTTCCCCGCGAGACAGACCAGCATCAGCGCGGCGACGACGAAGTAGCTCCGCCTGCGCGGCTGGCGATGCGCCGCCAACGCGGTCGATCCCCTTCGCCACATCATGCGACTTCGGGAAGCCTGACCCATAGAGCCAGGAGAGCATGTCGCGGATCTCAAAGCCGGCGTCTTCAATGGCACAGGCGAGCCGGTGATAGGTCCGCGTGCCGCTGAAGGCGACCACATGGCCGCCGGGCTTCAGGACGCGGTAAACCTCTGCCCAGAACTCGACAGCGAAAGCCGTCTCGCCGGTGTCCCAGGTCTGAGACATGAAACCGGACGCCGCCCTCTGGTAAACATCACCCTTCGCGGGCTTCGACCCCGGCTTTCCAAACCGCTTTGTAATGCTCACCAGCGCATAAGGCGGGTCGCAGACAACCGAGTCCACGGACGCATCCGCCAGGGTCTTGAGCACGTCGCGGCTGTCGCCGTGGTGGATGGTGACGGTCATGAGCGCTCACCCGCCGAGAACACCGCCTCAGCCTCCGCCAGCGCCCCTTGGCGCTCGTCGCGGTACGCCGGGACCAGATCAATCCCCGCCCCGTTCAGCACCCCCAGCGCGCGGCCTGCGTCG
>OFRC01000380.1_pt1 | contig 11937 bp, 16 predicted proteins | sample 1543051 | NCBI WGS metagenome assembly OFRC01 (sample SAMN07774231, study PRJEB24372) | wastewater metagenome
GACATTTCTCAATTGCTGGAAAAGTCTGAAACGTACAACTACATCCTGGCCCTCTATCACCGGGCGCATGGGCAATACGCCGGCTTCAGAATTCGTTGCTATGACGAGTTTTCCAGTAACGGGAACATCGGAACGCTGACTGCGTTCGATCAACCGATGTTGCTTGTCTCGGCAGGCGTCTATCAGATCGTTAAGCAATACGGCACGAACGGCACCGCCGGAAGTTCCGGTTATCCGTATCGGGTGATTTACAAGCCGGTTTCAGGAACCGTCAAGGTTGGCATCGGCGTAACAGAGATTCGTTCTGCTGATTGGTCGGTTAATACAACGACCGGACGCGTGACGATGGCAGCAAATAACGGGCATGCTGTTACCAATATCAGCAAGGCGGCAAGTGCAGTTGTTACGCTAGGAGCGCATACCTACGTCACCGGGATGTCTGTCAATTTCAAGTCTGTTGCAGGCATGACGCAGATTAACGGATTGCGCGGATTGATTACCTCATACGACGCGACGACGATCACGGTGAATATAAATTCATCTGCGTTCAGTGTCTATACAAGCGGAGGCGAAACCAACACAGCGCCGCAGACAGGCGAAACTGTGTCATGTGGTTTCGAGTTCGATTGGCCTGTTCGCTTCAATGGATCGCTGGTCATTGGTCAGGACTACCCGACACATCGGAATGCTGACGGAATCGAACTCATTGAGATTTTGAACCCATGAAGGCTACCGTTGCGCCCTACGAAACCCGCGTCATCTGCCTGCGCATCGTCTGTGCCAATGGCACGATCTTTCGCCTGACCCGTTATCCGTTCGATCTGACCATGAGCAACGCCGCGGTCTATCTGTCGGCGGCCGGCTATGACTTTTCCAGTGTCATTGTCGAAACCTCGTTCGCCGCCTCGGCCATCGATCTGGAAGGCTTCATCACATCGGGCGGGGTCAGCCGGGCGCAGATCGCCTCGGGGCTGTTTGACGGCGCCGAGTGCTTCCTGTTCGCTACCGACTTCCTGAACCCGGTCGAAGACTACGAGCCGCTGCTGAAATCGACGCTCGGCAAGACAACGCTGAACGACGACCGCTTCACCATTGAAGACATGAGCATCGTCGACAAGCTGAACCAGAATGTCGGCTGGACGCATACGGCGCAGTGTCCGAATACATTTGGAGGCCAGGAATATGGGGGCTGCAAGGTTGCGTTAGGACCAGTCACTGTCACTGGAACGATCACCGCCGTTGGTTCCACACTGTCATTCACCGACAGCGCCCGCGCCGAAGCCGCCGATCATTTCGGCGCGGGCTGGGTGACATTCACCAGCGGCGATAACGTCGGCCTGCGGGCGATCAAGGTTCGTGATTTTGCGTCAGGTGTATTCACGCTTTACGACCCGCCGTATTACCCGATTACTGCGGGCGTCACCTATTCAGCGGTGCCTGGCTGCCGCAAGCGGCTGGTCGATTGCCAGCGCCATAACAACGTCGCTCGTTTTGGCGGCGACCTTTATGTGCCGGTCGGATCGACTTATCGCTCGGTCGGTGGCACGACGCCATGACGCCGGATGATATCATCGCCGCCGCCCGCCTGGCGCTCGGAACGCCGTTCGGCCATCAGGGGCGCGTGGTCGGATCGAAACTTGACTGTGCCGGCCTGCTTGCCCATGTCTGTAAGTCGCTAGGCCAGCCGGTCGCCGATCAGGATGGCTACGGACGGCGCCCGTCAGATGGCCTGCTTGAAGCCGCGCTCGATACCCAGCCGGCGCTGGTCATTGTGCGCGAAAAGCCACAAGCGGGGGATTTCGTGTTGATGAAATTCGAGAGTGACAAAGCGCCGTCGCATCTCGGCATCGTCGCCGGAAAAACACTGATTCACGCCTGGGCAGTCGCCCGCAAGGTCTGCGAGCACGATTTCGATGATGAGTGGCAGCGCCGCGTCGTGCGCGTTTATCGCTTCCGGGAGTTGATTGATGGCGAGTAAATCATTCGGCCAGATCGCCGGAACCGTCATTGGGGCGGCGGTAGGGTTTTTCGCCGGCGGTAACGTCGCGCTAGGCGCCTCCATCGGTGGCATGATCGGCGGCATGATCGACCCGCCGAAAGGTCCGACAGTCGTCGGGCCGCGTCTCGACGATCTCAGCTTCCAGACTTCCACCCTCGGCGCCCCGCTTGGCCGTGCCTATGGCACCGTCCCCGTCCTTGGTAATGTCGTATGGCTGGAAGGCGACAAATACCGCGAGGTCATTACCAGCGAAGATCAGGGCGGCAAGGGCGGCCCGACCGCCACCACCGAGACCGCGCACTACTACGCCACCTTCGCCGTCTCGCTGCTGCGTGTTACCGATCCGACGAAGACCAAGGCGCTGCGCCGCCTGTGGATCGGCTCTAACCTCGTCTATGACGCCGGCTCGGACAACATTGAAAGCATCATCGCCTCGAATTCGCAGAGTTCGCTATTCAGCTTCTACAGCGGGTCGGACGACCAGCAGCCGAACACACGCTGGCAGGCCGACAAGGGCGCCAATGCGGTGTCAGGATTTCCAGGGCGTTGCTACATCGTCATTTACGACCTTGATCTTGAGCCTTATAGCCGCTCGCTGGCGATGGCGCAGGTCAAGGTAGAGCTGGCCTCTGGCGAAGTTATTTCAATGAACCTGGATACTGTCCATGAACTGACTGGAACCTATGGGAACGGTCAGTTGATTACGACAGCAATTCTAGGAAAAAGCGGCTGTCAGTATTCATCGATTGGCTATGACTACGCCACACAATATGCCGTCAGTGTCAGCTTCAACAACGATGAATACATGGCCTCTCGGGATCGCGTCGTTTCCAGCCTGACTGACCCTGGCTGGTCTAACCCTTCGAAGCGGCTTGCGGTTGTCGATACCGATGTTCCTGTGGTCGTGATGCTCGACGCCATCGGCACGTATGGCCTGACGGGGAGAATTCGCTGGTACTCGTCAGGCGGGTCGATGGTCGAAAGCGATATTTTTTCATCATCAGATTTTTCTACGTCGGTGCCGTGGTCCGTCGCCGTTCGCGGCACGGATACATTTTTTGCTTACTACGGTGGCAGCTACAAAATTCAGAAATTCAGCGGCGTGCTGATCGATGTCGAGACGACGGCAAATTACGATGTGCAATATATGGGGGTATCTGAAAACTTCTTGTTTGCCGTCCAGTATTCGGCCACGTCGACCGCCAATACGACGATTTACAAGTTCGACCGCCTGACGCTTGACCTGATCGACACGTATGTTCAAGCCGTCAATGGACAGGTCGTCAAAATCAAGGTTGTTGACGACGCCTCCTTCCACACGCTCCATGCAGATGGGCGGGTTTGCCGGTGGGAAGACGGGGTTATTACGGTCGATCATGGGGTCATGCTTGATGCGTCGGTCCATTCAACGGTAACGGCAACAGTATGGTTCAACGTGTTCTCCGATTCGCCATTCGTCGGGGTTTCTCTGGTCGGGCTAGTTGGAACAACCCCGGCACCGCTCTATATCAACATGGCACACGGCGTCATCCCGCAGGAAGTCGCCAAGTTGCGTGATGTCGTTACGGCGGAATGTGCGCTGGCCGGCATCGACGCCAGTGAAATAGACCTGACCGAACTGACCGATGCCGACGTGCGCGGTTATCGTATCGCCAATGCCGGCTCAGTCCGATCGTCGCTGGAGATGCTGCAAGCGGCGTATCCGTTTGATGTGGCGCCCTCCGGATACAAGCTGCGCTTTGTCTCACGCGGTGGCGCTTCGCTGGCGACGATCCCGGAAACCGACCTCGGTGCGGTCGCTGGCGGTGATTCCTTGCCGGTGTTGCTGCCGCTCAGCCGGGAGATGGACACACAGATTCCTTACAAGGTGTCGGTGCGCTATCTCGACCCGTCCCGTGAATACGACATCGGCGAACAATACGCATCAAGGCCGGACACCGCCAGCGTCAGCGAGCGCACCGTCGAACTGTCGCTGGTGCTGACCGGCGACGAAGCGGCACAGGTGGCCGACGTGCTTAACCAGAAGGACTGGCTGGAGCGGACATCGTTTGGCCCCTTCACGCTGCCGCCGACTTGGATGGAACTTGAGCCGCCCGACGTGGTGACGGTTGAGCATCGCGGGCAGGCGCATGAACTGCGATTGATGAGGGGCGAAACCTTGCCCGATGGCCGCATTGTCTGCTCCGGCGTGCCCTCGCGTTCGCAGTCCTACACCTCGACGGCGACGGCGCAGGAATCGCTGACCATTGGGCAGTCGCTGGTGCCACTCAAGGGATCGACGCAGGGCTACCTACTCGACATTCCGCGCATCCGCAGCGAACAGGATGTATTCGGCATGCCGTTCGTCTTACTCGGTCAGGCGTCCGGGTGGCCGGGTGGCGTCCTGTTGCGCTCGGATGATTCCGGGACGACCTGGCAAACCATCGCCGCAACCAATACCCGCGCCAAGGTATTCACTTCGACGCCGGCGCTGGCGTCACACCATGGCTACAGTATCGACCACGGGGCATCTCTGATCGTAACTCCGCTTTACTCCTCCCATGCGCTGTCGAGTGTAACTGAGGAGCAGTTCTACAGCGAATCCAACCTCGCCGCTTACGGGGCAGATGGCCGGTGGGAAATAGTCGCGTTCAAGACGGCCATCGACAACACCGGCAGTTATACACTGACCGACTTTTTGCGCGGCCTGTACGGTACGGAATGGGCCAGCGGCCTGCATGTTGCCGGCGACTATCTGGTCATGCTTGATACCAGCACGGTCGGATTCTTCGGCCTGCCGACCAATGCGCTCAACGCGCCGCGCCTGTACCGCTCGGTGACTCAGGGCACGTCAATTGACTCGGCGGCTGATGTTTCGGACACTTACGAAGCCAACAACCTGAAGCCATTAGCACCAGTTGATTTGAGCGGGGAGCGTTTCCCCGGCACGCTAGATTGGAACCTTGATTGGAAACGTCGCACTCGCTGGCCTGTAGATGTGTTTTCAGGTTCAACGGTACCACTCGCGGAGACATCAGAATCCTACGAAGTAGATATTTATTCAGATGGCGATTTCGATACGTTAAAACGCACTTTGACCGGGCTGACCTCTCCGGTCGCCGTTTATACCGAAGCGCAGCAACTGGAAGATTTTGGTACTCGCCGTGATACGTTGTACCTAAAGGTTTTTCAAGTTTCATCTGTTGTCGGTCGCGGGTTTCCGCTCACTTCATCAATTTACAGATTCCAGACAACTCCGGCAGACGGTTACGATGATCTTGTGTTGTCACTAAGTCCAAGCCTGTATCTTAAAATGGACGGGTCAACGACTACGTTTGTTGATTCTTCGACGACGGCCAGCAACGCCACAGGGGCATCGGCAGGTATTACTTATAGCCAGCCAGGCATTTTAACTGGGGATTATGGTTATTGCGTCACACTCGCAGATGGGGCTAGCCAGGGTTATATCAGTGCACCTCACCGCGCCGGGTTCAATGGGGCATTTACCGTTGCTATGGTGTTAAGGCCTACATCATTAAGCGCCCCATCAAAAGTTATTTTCCATCACGGCGATTATGCAGTCGGCGGCAGTCAAGGATGGCTTGTTTACTTTGACACATCGGGCCGCGTCAATTTTGAAATTTTCAGCGGGTCGTATCAGTATGTATATGGCACCGTTTCTGTTGTCAGCGCAAATTCTACAGCCCGTGTGACGCTCACCTATGACAACGCAACAACAGTCAAAATATTCAAGGATGGTGCGTATGTCGAAACACTGACGCTGCCCGTGGCGCTGCCGGATAACTCGCAAAACCTGATTGTCGGCGGTTACAGGCAAAGCACGATTTATGGCCGTTTCATTGGGAAAATTGACGATTTCGCATGGTTCGATTCCGTACTTTCGGACGCGAACATTACCGCGCTGTATAACGCAAGTTGAGGGCAATATATGAGTGATTCATCCACTCCGTTCGGTACCATCTCCGACAGCCAGGGCAACCAGACCAGCAAGGCCAATGCCTTGTTAGATGCATCGGCACCAGTCGCCATTTACGCCAAGAAAGCCGCCAGCACAACGGGGCTGACGCTCGGCTATCACGGCGGGAAAATATCCGTCAATGGCGTCGTCACCGTAATTGCCGACGGCACGGTTGCGCTCACGGCATCATCGACAAACTACGTCGAAGCTAACCCTTCGACTGGCGCAGTGACAAAGAATACGACGGCTTACACACCTGGATACTGGCGGATCGGTCGGGCAGTGACCGGCACTGCAAGCATTACGACCTGGTACGACGACCGCTTCCTGAACTTCGCCAAGCAGACTTGGCTATTGACCAAGGCATTCCCGTCTGATGCGAATTACACACTGACGCAGCCAGAAGCCGAAGCGGATGTAATTTCGATCACAGCCGGAACGATCACGACGACGCGTGATTTCATCGTACCGATTGCCTTTCCGAAGCAGTGGACGGTCATCAACAACACCGCGCAATCAGTGCGGATTATCGGCGCTACCGGGACAGGAATCACCATCGCCACACTGAAGACGGCCATCGTCATGGCTGACGGGACGAACGTGCGGCGGATAACGGCGGACGTGTAACGGTTTGAAAATCATCGCCGGCACAGACCGGGGAAGGGAATAGCAATGCCGGAAAAGATCGTTAATAACCTGACGACATGGAAGGACGATATTGAACTGGCGCTCGTTTTCTGGTTCATCGGCGCCACTATCGGCATCGGCCAGCATTTGCTATCTACAGATCGGTTTTCATGGCGCGTCATCGTCGGTCGTGCGCTATCTACAGGCGGCCTGGCCGTCGTCGCCGGGACCATGCTTATGGTGCAGCCGAATATGTCTCCGCTAGCCCAGATGGGCATTGCCGCTGGAATCGCCAGCCTCGGCACTGCCGCGCTGGAAATGGCGTTTCTGCGTTTCGTCATCGGAAGGAAAAGCCCAGATGCCTGATTGGTTGCTACTCCTCATCACCCTGGCCGCCATCGTTGGCGCGTGCCAGTCTGCCCGCGAACGTTACCGCCACAGCAAACGCTGGAGAATCAAATGACCGACTACACGCAAACCCTGTCGCACCCCAACGTCAAGGCCTTCTTGGCGCTCATCAAATACACCGAGGGCGCCGGCTATCAGACGCTGTTCGGCGGCGAGCGATTCACGTCATTTGACGACCATCCGCGCAGGGCGATCACCCGCACGCTTGGCGGCAAGCCGATCACATCAACGGCAGCCGGTGCTTATCAGTTCCTAAGCCGCACATGGGATGAATGCGCCAGATCGTGTTGCCTGCCTGACTTCTCCCCGCTGTCGCAGGACATCGCCGCACTATTCCTGATTGAACGCCGCCGTGCTCTAAATGCCGTGCTTGAAGGCGACTGGAAGACGGCAATTGAACGCTGTAACCGCGAATGGGCATCGCTTCCAGGATCACCCTACGGCCAGCCGACAAAATCGCTGGAAACCTGCCTCTCTTTCCTTTACGCGAACGCTGCAAAGGAGGAAGCCCCGGCCCAAGTCCCTTTCCCCCAACCGAAACCGGAGAAACCATCATGGTTCCGTTCGTTGCTGCTGCTCTTCCGGCGCTGATAAACGCCGCGCCTGCCCTGATTCGCTTGTTCGGCAATGGCGATCAATCCGAGAAAAACGCCAAGGCAGCGGAAACTGTCGCCGCCATCGCCAAGGAAATCACCAGCCAGCCGACGGTGGAGGGCGCTGTGAATGCCATTGAATCAGACCCGGTGCAGGCGCAAGCATTCTCGCAGGCCGTAGAGTCAAAGTGGTACGAATTGACCGGAGAATCAGGCGGCGGCGGCATCGCCGGGGCGCGCAAGGCTGACGCCGCAGCACAAGCAAACGGCAAGCCGTGGCAATCGCCGGCCCTATGGATTTCTCTGGCGCTGCTTCCGCTGGTCTATCTGGTGGTTGCTGCCGTGCTGTTCGGCGAAGGCTGGACGAACGACATTAGGGCAATGGTTGTTTCGTCAATCATCTCTCTGGTGCTCGGGTCTGTGACTGGCTTCTTCCTCGGCACCAGCTACGGCAGCCAGCGCAAAACCGACATGCTGGCGGAGCGATAGGCCATGACCGCAAAAATCATTGATCTAGCCGAGTGGCAATCCGCCCACCCGCCGATCATGCGTCTGATGACCGCACAGGCGCGAACGTTCTACGCTTGGCAGCGGTACAACGCGGTACTGGCACGGGCATGGATGCGGATGCTTTTGCCTAAGTGACGCGTTCAATAGCTTTAGCTCACTTCAGGCCAGTGCTTGCGGGTGGATTTTCGCGGGCGGTTCATGGTGTCGGTTGATCTGAATACAGAGGTGATTCAGGAATTCCAGCCATCTTCAAATACATTGAACTATGCCCTTTCTTCCGTGCGTCTTTGGAAACCCAATTCATGTACTTATCAACATTAACGCCACCATGCTCTGCGCACTGCGCAAGAACACGGTAGTGGTCGAACACACAATGCCCTGTACTCAATGCTGAAGTACAAAACCCTTCGTCGCTGTACTGAAACGAAGCAAACATCGGAATGTCTTCGCGTTGGCAAATCTCAAGTAGTTGCGTAATCAACGGGGAAATATGCTCGTCGTAAATTCTTTCTTTGTCTTCCATTTTTCACCTCTTTTACACGTTGACCGCAACTAAACGGCATTATCCTGAGATAGTGCGTTGGAATGCACGCCTCTGTTTGATCGGATGTCAGCAACAAGCGACCGTGCCGCTTTATTTGCCGCCTTGCGCGATCCGCCGCCAATTCGGTTGCGCTCTGTCCAGAATTCAATCGCACCGGCTTCGTCGCACATAGGACACGGAATGTTTTCTCCTGTGTCGTATAAATTTCCTTCGTTGTCGCAGTTGTCGGCATCAAATAGTTTGCCGTCAATGCACACGCTGTCCGGGTAGCTCGCTCCAAATTCATACCCTTGGTAATCGCACATCAAGCATCCCTCCCGAATCCAATAGCAACATTCAAAAATGCAACCTCTACGAAATACAGTCCGTCTGCATCAACGCCTACCGCAATCGCAGGCAGAAGGAAAAACACGTTTGTGTTAAGTCTCGAATACATGAAAATCTCCTTTTAAACCAGCCTTCTGGCTCCACGGCGCAGCAACTAAGCCGCAATCCGATCAACAAGCCGACGCCGATCAGGCCGCTTCGGCGCTTCCATTTTGTCGGCAATGTAACGCGCATCTGATTCGCACCAATACGCCCGGCCAATGAAGCTAGGCGCAGGTGAAATACGGCCTTCGCGTACCCATGTGCAGAGCGTATTCTTGTGCGGCGCAGGGCAGAAGTTACGCGCTGCCCAATCGCGGAGAAGGATTTTCACGGCATATCCTTTATTCGGCCAATTGCTGCCGCTATCGCCTTCCCTGTCTTTGTCAGCCCCCACTCGCCGCTTCTCGCTACGGATTCACACTGACTGCGCACCTTGGCGGCGAACTGCTCAAGGGCTTGGTCGGGGGAGATACTTAATGCCTCGTTTGCCACATCAATGCCACGTTTGACCAGCTTCGCGTGGTGGTAGTAGAGGAGGCCGTTCAGTGCGTGGCCTAGCGCCTCCCGCATCATCTCGATCTGCGCGGCTTGCTCCCGCTTCCCGGCCTCGTAGGCTTCGGTGAGTTGAGCCTCAGAGAATAACTTTATCCATAGGGGCGTTTCATAAAGTGCTTTATTGCTATTGAAAATGACCTTCTTGCCTGTGCCAAGCTCTTCGACAACTTGAGCAACCGGATCGAATCTAGGTATTGTCATCTCAGATTCCTTTCGGGGAGTAGAGCTGTGCGCCTTCGGGCGGTTGCTCTCCAGACCACACAATAATTGCCATATCCTTCAGAGAACCTGTGTGTTTCTTAACTTCTCCAACAGGCTTACCTAGCCACGCCTTGAGCGCTGAGTCGTCGGGTTGGACGGCGAGGGCTTTCACTGCCAGCTTTGTGTTGGTTTCAAGGTATGGATTTCCCAACTTGTTTAGTCGCATGTAGTCGCACTTCTCGTCATGCAGAGATTGAAGCGCCTCATCCTTCAGCTTGCACGCGGCAATGGCGGTGGCGAGTTGCTGTTGCAGGGATTCGATTTCCCGCTTGCACCAGTTCATATCTGACAGATTAAGTTCGTCGCTCATTCCGGCACCTCCACAGTATATGGTTCGCCAAGCCAGCAGACGAACTCGGGTTCTTGTAAGTTATCGTGTGAGTCTTCAGCCGTCCAATAAACACCGCCACTCGACTTGAACAGCGCCTTCCGTAGCGTGATGGTCTTCATCTTCGGTTGCGGTGGGCGGATGCGGAAGGTCCATACATCATTCCAAGATTTGCCCCTCCACCCGCTCCATTGACCAAGGTTGCGGTATTCAATCTCCCAGCCTTCCCGCTTGAGGCGGAATAGCTCTTCGGGGTCGGTGCAGTCTTTCCATTCTGTGGTCATTTCCATCTCCATTCATATCTTGGCCGGCGCGCACTCTCATATCCAGCAATCACGCGGCATTCGATCTTCTCTTGTTCGTGCCATGATTTCAGTTCCTTCAGCCCGGAATTAACCGATATGCCGAGCGCCTTCTGAAGATCAGGCGTTGAAATCCAGTCTCCACCCGCTGCGGCTTTGTACCGTGCGAAAGTCTGTTCATGCAGAATCCTGTTATGTTCAATCAAATGCTTGGGTGCCTCGCGTTTCTTGATTTTCACCGTTGGTTTCGTAGTCGAATCCATCCAGTATTCAACATAGTCATATCGTCCTTCTCCGCGCTGGCGATTGGCAAGGCTGTTATCCACCAGCCACTCCAGCGCATTACGCACGGCTGTTTCGCTGGCATCTACTTCGCGCATCATTCCCATGACGGTGTAGGTCTTTCCTGTCATCATGCGCCGGATAACTTCATGGCGAATCTGTGCCGAGCGGGAAGCGAAGCGGCCAGTGATTGACTTCGGCAATTCGTCCGATTTGTGGCGCTGCGGTTTGACCTCGATCCCGTCGATGACCTTGCGAACCTTAGTAGGTTTTGGCACGCTGATTGGATTCAGCAACATGGATAGGATGCTCATTTCGTTTCCCACAATTTTCTGACGCGCGACCATTCGGCGCGGTCGCAGTCATGTCCGAGCGCCTTGAAGTCTCTTCCTGCTTCGCGGTCTTCGTCGTCACGCGCAAATGCTTCTTCAAGATCGCGCTTGATGATGTTTTGCGTTTCCTTGCTGAGATACGGCCAGATTTTGATAAGCCATGACGCGCAGTCGCCGACGATGTAGGTCATTCGCCCAAGGCAATATCTGAAAGCGGCGATGACCATCAGATGATCGTGCCCGGAGATGGCATCCATGACGGCGATTGCGAAGTCGATATTCAGCCCGAGTTCGCGCGGATCGGCGGCTTCGATGCCGTCGTCGCCACGGCGCCAGTCGTTATGCCTGCGCAGGTAGTCGGAACACTCTGAAATGCCGCTCGGCTCTAGTTGAACTGGATTGTTCGCAGAGCAAAACATATTGTGGTTTCCGCTCATTGCTGTCATTTCACGCTGGATAGGGCTGCGAGTGCCTGTTCGTAACACCCGTTGCCAATATCAACCTCGCCGATCTCGTCGTCTTTAAGCGAAGCACGAAGCTCCAAATCGCTGATTACGTATTCAAGCGCCGCCAGCAGTTCGTCGCGCTGCTTCTCTGCATCATCGGCACGGCTCTTATGGAATGCCGCAGCATCTTTGAATGCGTCGCGCTGCTTGGTTGTCTCAAGTTCCCGCTCGATTGCCTTGTCTCTCTCGACTTCGTATGGGCGACCAATTTCAACTGCGCGCAACATTCCTTCGGTGCTGTTTCCAGCGCACCAATTCACGCAGGCGACAATTCTCTTCATATCTTCTCGCCTATTTAGGTTGTTGCTATATGCGTTAACAATCATGAACCCAGTTTCTTTGTCGAGAACGGTCAGACTGTTT
>OFRC01000383.1_pt1 | contig 11881 bp, 15 predicted proteins | sample 1543051 | NCBI WGS metagenome assembly OFRC01 (sample SAMN07774231, study PRJEB24372) | wastewater metagenome
GAGGAACAGGTTGGTCGCGCAGCGCTGGCCAGTGCGCGCGAACTTGTTGTAGCGGCCATCAACAACACGGCGTTTGATGTCAAGGCCACGGTGGAGCAACTGCGCGAGATGGTCGCCAGCCTCATGGGCCACGTGAGCGACAAGGACGCGCAAATCGCCCGCCACCAAACCGAACTCAAGCACAGCCAGGCGCTCAACGCCAAGCTCACCCATGAGAACGCGCTGCTCAAGCGCATGAAGTTCGCGGCCCAGTCCGAACGCTTCAATGCCGAGCAGCGCAGCCTGCTCGAAGACGAGATCGAGGCCGACCTGGCGGCCGTTGCCGTAGAGATCGAGCAGCTACAGCCCCCGGCGGCTGCACCCCAGCGCAAACAACAGCCCAAACGCCAGCCGCTGCCAGCACACCTGCCGCGGCGCGAGATCCGCCACGAGCCCGAGTCGAGCACTTGCGCCTGTGGCTGTGCGATGAAACGCATCGGCGAAGACGTGGCCGAAAAGCTCGACTATGTGCCCGGCGTCTTCACGGTAGAGCGCCACGTGCGTGGCAAATGGGCCTGCGCCAAGTGCGAAACCATCACCCAGGCGCCGGTTGCCGCGCATGTGATCGACAAAGGCATCCCTACTGCCGGCCTGCTGGCCCAGGTGCAGGCTGACCTGCAGCCCGACGTGACCAGCGCCATCGCGGCGGCGATCGCGGCGCTGCCCGAGGCCGGCGCGCCCCCGCCGCGGCCCCCGGCGCCGCGGTGGCGGTTGGGCCCCGTCGGTGGCGGCCCCGGTGTCGGTGTGGCGGATGACCTCAGACCAAGCAGCCGTCTTGTGGCCGTTCATCGCCACCCCCGCCCTGCCCGCCACCGGATCCGCCACCCGCCGGCGCGCCGACCCGTGAGGTCGGGGCGACTCCTGCCCCGAGCGCCCCACCGGGGGTAGCCGACTCGCGGCCCCCGCCGGTCGGGTTCGTCCCGCCCGCCACCGCGCCGCCCTGAGCGACCGACGCTCGCGTTCCTGGCGCGGTGCCGCCGCCGAGCGCCCCGCCGGATGCCACCGCAGCGCGCACCGCAGGGGCCACACCGCCACCGAGCGCCCCTGCAGGTGTCGCAGCATCCCGAGCGCCGCCGACGGGCTGTACGCCCCCGGCGAGTCCGCCGCCCGGCGTGACGCCCGCGAGCGCCCCGCCGCCCTGCCCGCCACCCGAGCCCCCGCCGGCGGGCGCGCCGACGCGAGAGCCGGGCGCAGTGCCCCCACCGACGCCCCCGCCCACGAGCGGCGTTTCGCTGGTGCTCATCGACTCGGTCGGTGCCACCCCACCGCCGAGCGCCCCGCCGTTCGCGACGCCTGCTCGAGCGGACGGGCTCGCGCCCGCGCCGAGCGCACCGCCAGGAACGACGGCGAAGGTGCCGGGGCTCGGCGCATTCCCACCGGCCACCGCCCCACCCTGCGCCACGGCGGCGCGCGTGACCGGCGCGGTGCCAGCGCCGAGCGCCGAGCCGGGCGACTGCCCACCGATCCGCACCGCGCTCGGGGCGACGCCTGCGCCGAGCCCGCCACCGGTGAGCGGCGTTTCGGTGACGGCCGCGTCGCCGGTAATGCCGACGTACGCCCACGCGTTCCCCACCCGGACGACCGTCGTGTCCGCACTTTTCGTGAACTTCAACCGCATCCCGTCGAGTTCGGTCTGCGTCCACGCTGCCGAGCCCGGCGCGAGGATGTAGTGCGCGAGGGTGTTATTTACCTTCCACCCGTTGATATCCGCATTCCAGAGGGCAGTAGTCGCGTGGTCGGTACCGGCAGCGTTCTGCAGGCTCGTGAGAACCGTCGGCGTTCCGGTCGTCGATGACGAACCGACGTTGCCCGCGAACGCGACGGCCTTGATCGCCTCGGACCCCGAGAGCGTGTAGGTCGCGAAGCCGACGCGCTGCACCTGGCCGGACGTCGACGAGTTGATATAGGTCGTCGTCGTGTCGCTCGGCCGCTCGTCGATCGAGCCCCACCGAGACCCGGCCGCGCCGGTGATCGTCCACACCGAGTCGACGTCCGAGTCGGGCGCGAGCGCGAGCACCTTCGCGGCGACGTTGAGTCGGGCGTTGCCGTCGGCGACGAGCAGGTCGTCGAACTTGAGGTCGTACGTCGCGGCGGTCGTCGTGTTCGTCCCGAGCCGCCACCCGTTGACCCCGACGCCCGCCGTGCCGGCGCGGGTCACCTGCACCTCGGTGCCGCCATCGACCGACACGTTCGCCGTGTGCGTCGTGGTCGTGTGGTCCCACCGGATTTCTAGCCGGTACCACGTGCCCGCCGAGAGCGTCGCGATCGTCGCCGACTCGGTGCCGCCGACGTAGAGCGCGGTGAGCGCGCCGCCCGATCCGACGTTGATCCGCAGGTCGTTACCCGAGAACACCGACAGGGTGAGAACGTCGATCTTCGCCGAGGGCAGCGTGTCGAACTTGAGGTAGAGCAGGATCGTGCCGGGAGTCTTAGTCGCGGCCCCGTTGTAGGGCGGCGTCGTGTTGGTCTCGCGCCGGGCCGTGACGGCGGCGGCGCTCGTGCGGTTGATCCGCAGGCACGCGCCCGTGCGCGCGCCGGTGGCGGTCTCGGTGACGGTCCCGCCGGTGGTCGTGAGGGTGATCGCCTCTTCGCCGATCGTGACGGCGTCGAACCCCATGAGGTCGTGCACGTCACCTGCGGCCACCGATCACCCCCTCACACCCGCGAGCGGCCCCGGTGTGAGCGGGGCCGCTGCGGTCTCGTCGTGGATCACCCTGCCCCCGGTGGGGCTAGGTGACGTCGATGTAGAGCAGACCGGCCGGGTCGATCGTGAGCGTGTACGGGGTGTTGACGGTCTGATCGGCACCCCAGTCGAGCCACGCGATGACGGGGTCGGTCGAGTCGGCACCGGCGGTGTCGATGTAGATGATCCCGTAGCGCCAGGTCTTGGACGCCGTGAAGGTCCACGACGGGTCGTCGAAGTCGAGCCGGATCTGATCGCTCGCCGCGTCGTACGACCACGTGACGGTGGTGAGGGTGACCCCGCCGGTCGTGTACCCGTTGCCGTTCGCGAGCTCGTTCGCCGTGAAGTCGTCGCGGAAGTCGGTCGTGTCGATGTTCGGCGTGAACGACGACGTCGCGAGCGCGAGCTTCACGGTCACGGCCTCGAGGTCGTACGGGGTGTCGAGCAACTGCTGTAGACCCGGACCGAACCACTTGGGGGTGATAGCCACGGTGCGTCAGACCTCCGGTGTGTGTGTCGATGAGCCCGCGAGCGCGGGTGCCTGCGGGTGAGCCGACTCGGGAGGTCCGGCGAGGTTCAGGATAGCCCGAGCGGCGCGGTCTGCGGGATCGTCGAAGGGGTACAGGTCGGCGGCGATGGCGCGCCGGCGCAGTCGGTCCTCTTCCGGGTCGGCCTGCGCCCGCAGGATCGCGGCCACGAGCCCCGACGGTCGGTCCACCTGCGGGCCGACGTCGGCGCAGTCCCAGAACCTCAGGCCGTGGTGCACGTCGCGGCGAAAGTCGGGCGAGTTGAGCACCACCACCGGACCACCGAAGGCGGCGAACTCCCACAGCGTCGACGAGCAGTCGTTCACGTACACCCCCGCCCGGTCGAGCACCTCGTCGAACGACCGGATGAACGGGACGCCGAGGCGCTCGGCCTCGGGCTCGACGACCTCGCGGATCCGAGGGTGCGCGTGCAGGGCGAAGTCGAACCGGCGGGCGAGACCTGGCAGCGCGCGTCGGTAGTACGACCACGCGCTGCCCGCCTCGGGAACCCCGGCGAGCGTCGCGGCCCAATGGAAGGACGCGACCACGAGGGGGTCTCGGGGGCCGTCCTCCCGAGACCGGCCCCCGAGCTTGGGAGAGCCGACGACCTCGACGTCGGCTCGCGGGTATGCCTCGCGCCAGAGAGCGGCGTGCCGCTCGTTCGTCGCGAGAAAGAGGGTGACGCCGTCGAACCCGGGCCCGCCCGAGTAGCCCTTGCGGCGGGTGCCGTCGGGCAGCACGAACGACTGCCCGATGCCGTGCCCCTGATAGACGATGCGCCGCATCGACGACCTGGCGCGGACGATGTCCTGCGTCGCGGCCACGAGCACCGGGTCGGGGTCGCCCACTCGCAGCGGCGGGTCGCCCGTGCCGTGGTAGCCGGTCGCCTCGACGCCGAGGGCAGCGGCGTGGCCGACGAGGTCCACCGGCACGAAGAACTCGCCGCGCCGGTGCTCGGGCAGGGCGAGCCACGTCGGGGCCAAGTGGTCGATGTAGTGCTCGAGCCGCGCGGTCGCGTCGATCATCGCGCCCTCGCCCCCTCGACCGAGCCCGCCTCGGCGATGAGCGCCCGCATGACGTCCGGCCGGTGCCGGGCCGAGTTGTAGCGGGCGGCGAGCAGGCCGTTCGCCTCGGGTGCCTCGTGCACCCCGCGTGCGTCGAGCGCGGGCGGGTGCCAGAGGTGGAAGAGGGGGGCGCGGCTCTCGCGCCACTCGGGACCGGCGAGGCAGCGCAGCGCGTCGCGCCACGCCCCGTCCTCGCCGCCCCAATCGACGAACCGCACGTCGGGCGGGATGGCGCGCAGGGTGTCGAGCGGCAGCACCACGATCCCGCCGCCGCCGACCCCGCGATAGGGACGCTTGACGGTGGGCATCCCCTCGTCGGGCTCGTGCCCGGCCAAGACGACCTCGGTTGACTCGGGCGTGAGCCGGTGCACGCGGTAGTGCGGGATCGCCCACGGCGCGCCGGCGCGCACGGCCTCGATCGCCTCGGGCAGCGCCTCGCACCACACGTCGGCGTCGTGAACGACCACGATGTCGCCGTGCGCGGCCCGAGCCCCCTCAAGGATGGCGCGGGGCTTCGACCACTGCTCGTGCAGCTCTAGCGTCGGGATCGTGAGCGCGTACCCGAACGGGCGCTCGACGAACCGGCGGGCGAGCCACGTGAGCGCCCGAGCCCGGTGAGGGTCGCCGTTCGACTGCCACGGGATGACGACGGTCACGCCCATCCGTGCACCGCCCTTCGGCGGCGGAAGGTCTGCCGGTCGTCGTGGAAGAACGCCCGGCCGATCCGATACGTGTCGTCGTCCTCGCCCTTGCCGAAGTGCGGGTGCAGGTGCTCGACGACCGAGTCCGTCGCGAACGCGAGCGCGCCTCGGTGCCGTGCGGTCGCCACGAGTTCGTCGTCGGGGAAGTTGTGCCGGTAGCCCTCATGCATGAGCCCCGGCCGGCCGTCGACCTGGCCGAGCGCGACGTACGAGCGATCGACGAGGAACGAGGTCGCGTGTCGCCCCTGCCGGACGCGGCGCGTGCCGAGGTCGTTCACGCCGACCACCGCGACCGGCGGGCGCAGGTGCGCGACCGCCGCCTCGTACCACCCCGGACGGAACGCGAGGTCGTCGGCGGCGGTGAACACCTGCTGCTCGGTGGTGATCGCGATGCCCGCGTTCACCTTGGCGGCGTAGCAGGTGCCGTCGGCCACGATCGCGAGCCCGGCCTGCGCTGCCTGTACCGCGTCGATGGTCGCGTCGTCGCTCGCGTCGCACACGAAGAGCACGCGGTGCGGCACACCGGTCGTGCCCTGCGCGATCGAGAGCAGGAGGGGGGCGACTCGGTGCGGTCGCCCGAGCACGGGCACGATGATCGCGAGGCGGGTCATCGGCGCACCGCCACGGCCCGCGTGTCGCGGTTCACCTCGTCGGCCTCGACGACGTCGAGCCCCGCGCCGGCGAGCACGTCGGCGAGGCGCTCGGCCGGAACGTTGAGGTAGTGCTCGCCGGGGTGCAGTCGCCACCCGCCGTCGATGGCCGAGTGCTCGCGCCTGCCCGGCCCGGCGCAGGTGACGATGAGGGTGCCGCCGGGTGCGAGCCATCCGGCGGCGTGGCGGATCATGCCCGGCCAGGTGACGCAATGCTCGAGCACCTCGCAGCACACGACGCAGTCGGCGAACCCGGTCTGCCCGTCGCCGTAGTCGCGGGCGTCGCCGACCCAATCGACACCGGGGCCGGGGTAGAGGTCGAGGCCGACGTAGACGGCCGTCGTGCCGAAGAGGGAACGGACTGAGCCGTTGATATCGCGCGAGCCGATTTCGACGACTCGCAGGAACGGGCCGCGCGCCTCGACCTGGCGGGCGACGTACTCGTGAGCAGCGTCATGCATCGGGAGGATGCTCCTGTAGTGGTGGGAGGTGGACACCCTCGGCGACCGTTCACGCGCCGCCGAGGGGTCCAGGGATCGGCTCGCCTACGACCCCGAGGTCGTGACGGTCGAGTACCCGCAGGCAGCGACCGGCAGCGCCGAGTCGTAGAACCACGCGACGCGGCCGTCGGGGTTGCTGTAGCCCGTCGGCTGATCCTCGTACGGGTCGCCGAATGCCGGGTTGTTCTCGCTGTAGCCCGTCATCGCGACGGTCAGGAACTCGGACGAGAACTCGTTGTCGCCCAGCTGCCACACCGACTTCGGCACGACCCACCGGATGTACGGCGTGCCCGCGAGCGGCGCGTCGCCGTCCCATGCGCGGGTCCAGAACTCCCACCCGATGCCGCCGGCGCTCACGTCGCACACGCCGACGCCCGAGGGGAGGATGTTCCCGATCGCGGCGGTGCCGGGGGCACCGGGGATCAGGTCGGCCCCGAACATCATCTCGAACAGCAGCGGCTCCAGACGGCAGTTGTCGGCCTCCAGGTTCCACCGCTTGATGTAGTCCGGTGCCCGGTAGGTGAGGCACGGGCAGTCGGCCCCGTTCTTCTGGATCCGGTCCTCACCGGTCTCGACCTCGGGGTTCAGGGCGACGCGCATCGGATGCGCGGTGACGTACGACGACGCGATGCCGACCGCAGGCGAACCGTCGGCGTTGAGCCGGGTCGCCCGCGCGGCGAGAACGTGGATTGATCCGGCGCACTCAACGGCCACGGTTGGCCTCCGTTCGTGTGGTGGGGGTGGTGGTGGTCATCACGAGCCGCTGCCCGAGCCGGGTGCGATGACGGGGGTCGTGCTCTCGTCGAGCCCGGCCAGCTGCGCGAGGTGCACGCAGTCGTCCCACTCGACGACGACCGACCGCTCGGCCCGGACGACCACGCGGTTTACCCGGCGGTCGATGATGGTCGGCGGGTCGGCCGGGATGATGACCGGACCGAGCCGCACGAGCATCGGGCCGGTCGCGTAGATCCACGAGGCACCCGCCGGCGCGGGTGCGCCGTCGGGACCGCTGCCCGTGTAGCCCGAGCCGATGACGACCGGCGTGCCGGTGGCCGTCATCCGAGCGCGGCCACTCGCCGCCGCGTCGATGGTGAGCAGGTTGTAACGAGCGGCCATCGTGGCGGCACCGCGCGTCATGTGGATCATCCCGCCCCGGCAGGTGTCGCCGATCGCGTCCTCGATCTGCGCGAGGGCGAGCGGCAGACCGGCGGGGTCGCCCGCCAGGTCGGCACCGGCGTCGGCGATCGCCGGGTTCGTCGCGATGACGCCCCCGGTCCACACCTCACGCTCGATTGCGTGGTGCTGCGACGCATCGAACGAGGCGCGCAGCCGATCGACAAACTCGGCGTAGGGGCCGAGCCCGAAGGTCGAGCACGCGCGGGGCTGGTAGACGGTGAACGGATCGAACGTGCGCCACGTCGGGTCGCCGCCGGGGTCGGGGCCGTACCCGTCCCCCTCGCGGTCGGCCGGAACATCGACGCACGACGGGTCCTCGACGATCGAGCACTCGCAGGGGTAGGGGTCGAGGGCGACCCCGTTGAGCCACCGCCCCTCGCCGTCGACCACCTGCGCGACGGCGAGCAGCCCCCGAAGGGGGGAGGTCGGCGCAGGGCCGACCTCCCGCGTGGCGTTGCGACCGGCGATGGCTTACGCCCCCGCGACGGCAGCGCAGGCCATGACCTTGCCTGCCTGCTGCACCTGGCCGGAGTAGCAGACCGTGGACGTGACCCACAGGCTCTCGACGCCCCTGTAGGCGACCTCCTCGAACGACTCCATGAACAGCTGGTAGTCGTTCGTGCGGTTGAGCACCGAGTCGCGCACGAGGCCGAGGTCGAGCACCCCGCCGTCGAGCGTGAACCACGAGCCCTCGGGGAAGAATCCCCACTGCACCGAGGTCGGGAAGTCGGTGAGCGCGCCCGCGCCCTGCGACCCGTAGACCTGCGCGGTCCCGCCGGTCACGCCGTCCTTGTACCACGAGACCGACACGCCGTACCGCTCGAGGGACGAGGCGACGAGCGACTGCACGAGGTCGGCGTGCCCCGAGTCCATGCCGCCGCGCAGGCCGTCGAGCGGGAACGCCTCGACGAGCCACGCCGGGAGCAGCACACGGAACCGCTGCGTGTCGCGCATCCGGTGGCGGGAGATCATCCCGGCGCGGGCCTTGAGGATCGCGCCGATGATGTCCGTCCACGCGCCGGCGGCCTTCGCCTCGGTGACGGCGGTCGAGCCCGTCTTGATCTTCGTCGTGTAGTACGCCTCGCCCATGCGCGCCCACTCGGCCGAGAGCAGGTCGAGGTTATGCGCGAGGTCCTCGGGCCAGGTGCGAGCGCCGAAGTTGCCGACGGTGGCGCACTTGTAGAGCGCGCGGATCTCGGCCGACACGAGGTCGGGGCAGTCGAACCGCGTGCAGTCCTTCGTGTTCACGGGCTCGCCGCCCGAGTCGAACTCGGCGTCGTCGTCGGCGGTCATCATCCCGAACCCGCCGGTGATCGCGCCCATCGTGAGCGGCAGGCGGTAGGTGATGCCCCCGCGCTCGGCCTGAAACGACGGCAGCGAGGCGCGCACGGGCCGGTCGTCGGTCGCGTAGGTCTCGACGTCGTACAGCGGCTCGGGCGGCGCGCAGATCCCACCGGCGGCGGTGAGGGCGAGCGGGCCACGGGTGGCCGGTCCGGAGAGGAACCGCGACAGTGTCGCCGTCACCTCGTTCTCGGCCCCGCGCACCTGCCGATCCTCGGGGTAGTCCACCGCGAGGCGGGCGATGGTGACGCGCTCGCCTGCGGTCGCGCCCTGGCCGACGGTCGCGTTCACGCGCTGCGAGAGCACGCGGGCGAGGTCGTCGCGGCTCTCGACGCGCTCACCGGTGGCGGTGAACGTCATCCCCGACTGCGGGCCGGTCGGCTCGGTCTGCCGGGCGCGGTGCCTGGCCGGGGCGCGGCGCGGGGTCGCGGCCTGCGCGCCGGCGGCGAGGATCCGCACGACCTCGGCGGCGACGCCTGCGGCGGTCACGGGCTCGGGCTGCGCCTCGGCGGGCTGCGCCTCGGCGTCGGCCTCGGCGGCGGCGGGGTCGTCCTCGACCGGCGCGTCGCTCTCGGCGGGCTCGTCCTCGGGCTCGTCGCCCTCGTCGTCACCCTCGGGCGCGTCGCCCTCGGCGGATGCGGTCGCGGTGCGGGCGGCGAGCGCGGAGAGCGCCTCGGCGTCGGCCTCGGCCTGCGCGTCGAGGGCCGACAGGTGCTCGACGATGCGGTCGTGCGCGTCCATCGCGGCGGTGCCAGCAGCGACGACCTCGGCGAGCGAGAGCGTGCCGACGAGCTCGTCGCGCCCGGGGGCCTCGGGGTTCGCGAGGATCGCGGCGCGGCTCGACAGGGTCGAAGCCAGCTGCTCGAGCGCCTCGCGGCTCAGGCCGGTGAGGTCGGCAGGGACCTCGGGAAAGAGGGGATCCATCGGGTGTGTCCTCCGTGAAAGGGGAATGGTCGGTCATCCCCGGACTACGCCCGGCGGTCGGGGGCCGACTAGGCCGTGCCCCTCTTCGCTCTCGACGGTACACACCCCCTCGCCAGGTCCACAAGGGGGCGCGCACCGCCCGAGGCACCTAGTCGGCGGCGACCTCGCGGTCGGGGTACCAACCCGGCGCGTGCCCGCGCCCGCCGTTCATCCCTCGCGCCTCGCTGCACCAGTGTGCGGCTTGCTCAAGGTTCGTCCTGGCGAGCGCCCATTCGCGCTGCCCGGTGTTCCCCTGCACCATCACACGGACGCGGGCGATGAGCGCCTCGATGTCCTCAGCGATCTGACCCTCGACGGTCTGCACGAAACCGTCGGGCTCGCCGCTGCTCATGGTCCCCTCGGGGCTTTCCATGAATCACCTCCATTTTGAACGGGTGAGCGGTGATCGTACCTACGCGCTCAAGGCAGCGCGAGCGCCCGCCGATGGTGGTGGACACCCCCGAGCAGGAGAGCCCCGATGCCCGAGCCCCGCACCCCCGCCGACGCCGCCCGCGACCTGAACGAGAGCGACCCCGCCGGCGACCTCGACGACCCGCGTTGACACCCCCCACGGGCAGGGTGTAGCGTGATCCCACACCGGTAATCGAGGGAAGAGGAAACCCGATGACCACCGACACGCACGACCTCATCACACGCACGCACCGCAACATCGCCGCCGCCTTCGTCGGCGCGCAGGTCGAGGTGCAGACCGACGACGGCCTGAGCCACTGCGGCTACCTGATCGCCGTGGTCGGGTACTCGCTCGTGCTCGCCGAGCAGACCGGCGACGACGTCGTGATCGACCTCGCCGACTGCGACCTGATCGCGAAGGTCGCGTGATGAGCCGTCGAGGCGGACCCCCCTACGTCGTGATCCTCACGCACGGCGACAACATCGTGCCGGAGGTGTTCGGCCCCTACTCGCGCGAGGTCGCCGACGAGCAGGCCGATCGGCTCGTGAACCGCCTGCGCGCCACGAGGGAGGGTTACACCGGCACGCCCGGCGAGTACGCCGCGTACGTCGCCCCGATCGCTCGCGGCCCGATCAAGGTGCGGTCGGTCGTATGAGCCTCGACTACCCCGCCTCGGCCATCCCGCCCGACCGCCGTTGCCCCGGATGCGGGGGCGACGGCGACGAATGGACGCAGACCGGCGAGGATGAGTTCACCCCGACCGGCGAGTGCCGCACGTGCGGGGGGACGGGCATCGACCCTCGGCACCACCCTCGGCACCTTGAGGTGATCCCGCCTGCCCTGCCCGACGACGACGACCTGCCGTTCTGAGCCCGCCCCCGCCCCGCAAACCCTGCCCGACGTGCCCGTGGCGCGTCGATCAGGACGCCCGCGCCATCCCCGGATTCGACCTCGCCCTCGCCGAGCGCCTACGCGCCACGACGAGCGGCGAGTTCGGCGCGCCTCGGTTTGCCTGTCACCACTCCCGCGACGAGTCGATGTTCGACTGCGCGGGGTGGCTCGTGCGCTACGGGTGGCACTCGATCGGGGTGCGCCTCGCCCTCGCGGCGGGCGACCTGAGCCCCGAGTCACTAGAGCCCGGCCCCGATTGGCCGGACCTGCACGAGACCTTCGACGAGGTGATCGCCAAACTGCGCGAGACCGCGCCCGCGACCGAAGAGGAACCCGATGACGACTGATCCGATCCCCGGCGACGGTCCGGTGCCTTTCCGACCCACCGACGCGGCGCTCGACGCGCTCTCGCGGTCCGTGGACGCGCTCACCGAGGCGACCGGGTGGGAACGCGACGAGGTGCACTCGATCCTCTGCCGCCTCGTGGGGCAGTGGTGGACGGGCGACGTTCTCGACCCCGCGCCGCTGTACGCCGACGAGCGTGCGGCGATCTGGCGCGGCGAGCGGCACGCGACCGACCGCGAATGGTCGGTGACGTTCGCTCACCTTGAGGTCGCCGAGCGCAACGCGCGCCTCACCGCCGCCGCCTTCCGCGAGCGGCTCGAGCAGACCGCACACGTGAGCGCGGCGGCGCGCCTCCTGCTCGACCTGCACCCGCCCCTCGACGAGCCCGCCATCCTGCGCGACCGCTACACCGGTCCGGTGTTCGGGTGACCGTCGGCGACATCCTGCGCGAGCGCGCCGCCGCGCTCGGGCTCGACCTCGCGCACCTCGACGACTCGGAACTAGGCTCGCGCCTCGCGTCGATGCCGCTCGACCTGGCCGACTCGGAAGAGGGAACGGCGACGTGGCTCGTGTGGGGGACGCGCGACGG
>OFRC01000384.1_pt1 | contig 11874 bp, 6 predicted proteins | sample 1543051 | NCBI WGS metagenome assembly OFRC01 (sample SAMN07774231, study PRJEB24372) | wastewater metagenome
TATGAATATGTTATTGACACAACTGCCGATCAACTAATCAAGGAATATGGTCTTGATCCTAACAAGATTGAGACTGCGTATGGACTCAGCCATGACTACGAAAAACGACTCAAGTTCCAAGCCGACATTCAAGATTACGTTGACATGTCAATTTCGTCCACGATTAACTTACCTTCGTGGGGAAGCAAGGGAAATACAGAATCTGATGTTAGCAGCTTCGCACAACTTCTATCAAAGTATGCTCCACGACTACGGGGATTCACATGCTATCCAGATGGAAGTCGAGGAGGTCAACCTCTAACAGAAGTTCCCTATGAAGAAGCACTTCGTCATAAGGGTATTGTCTATGAAGAGAACATTGATCGTGCTTGTGTAAGTGGTGTTTGTGGAATTTGAGGTAAGCCAAAGGGATAGGCAGCTAGACAATAGCATCTGAAAGATGGTTCGAGTCCATCACCTCAAACAAAAATAATAAGAAAGATAAAGATGAACGAAGAATTCAAAGCACTACTACTAGAAACTCTGCAAGAAGTTAAACAACATCCTGAAGGTAAAGAAGGTGTTATATTTATGACATTCTTTGATGAAGAACCTGAATGGGAAGTTGGTTTAATGTTCCGACCTAAGCAAAAGTAATAGACGTAAAAAAGCCCTCTTGGAGAAATCCTTGAGGGCTTTTTGTTATGCTAAGATGACGTTTTTACTTGTCATTGAGAACTCCTAAACTTATTCAATAGATTGGCTTTACGTGCAGTCTCATAATTTGCTGGTGCCTTGCCCTTTGAGTTAACAATGTAGCGAGTTTCCACATCAGCCAAACGACTCCATACTTCTGAACCAATCATATTTTCAAGTGTTTTGCTGTCGACACCATAAGACACGATTTTTTCGATATACTTCGGGTCGCCTGTCTCTATGGCTAGATCAGCAAGACGCTTGATCTGATTTTGACGATTCTTATCAATCTCAGTTCTATTCAGAGCCTTCTGAGTTTCAAAGCGATCATCAGTACTACGAGTACCCATTAAACCTGCAACAACATCCTTAGTTTCACGAGGTTTCTCAGCCATTCCAGTATTACCCAAAGGCATCATGCCTGTCTGTTCACCCATGATGTTTGTCTCATTCACACCTAATAGTTCTTTAGTGCCATAAGCAATCGGACCAACTGGCATAGCTTTACTAACAGCCTTGCTTAGATCAGCGTCAGTGTGCTTCTTTCCAAGAGCTTCTGAAATTAACACAGAACCACCAGACACAGTATCAGCAGTTACTTGAATCAGTGGGAACATCCTTGTCCAACTCTCTTCAGCTAGAAGAACACTACCCAACAGCGTTGTGAAGTTTTCGTTAGCACGAACAGATGATGAAAGATCAATGCCACTTAGAGATGGTAGTCCATATTCAATTGTCTTGCGAACAAGATCATTGTCAGGAATGATACGATCAATCATAGAATCATCATGAGCCACTAAATCTAGAACACTTGGAATACTATATTCAGGATACTGAGCGTTCAGCCATTTACGAATAATTTCATATTCAGTAATGAAAGCTGGAGCAAGAACACCACCAACCATTGTAGCTGTTAGACCATATGTAAGCAGTGGTGCCCAAGTCTTTGGCTGAAGTGTCTTGAAGTGTTTAATATCCCCAACAAGGTTAGCGAATTGTGCTTGACCAAATGTTTGTAATGGTCTTGCCATTTCACCCACGATACCAGCATGTTGGAACATGGGAGCTTGTTCAGAGCGACCATATTGAACCATCGTTGTATCTGTACCATGCATTGCCAGTTGTTCAGCTTCTGCCTTTGTCTTGCCCAGTGATTTATAATGCTCATACATACTAGCATAGGTCAATACACGGGATAATGAATCTGCTCCTTCGTTGACCTTGTTCAAGAATACATACTTCTTAATTCCTTCAAGAAGAGAACTGTCGTTCTTATTCAGATGGAGTGCCTCGATGAACTGAGGTTCAAATGTGTTAGTTTCTTGACTGACTTTGAAGATACTGTCTTTGAGTTCCTTGTCATTGATAGCAAGTTTAAACAAACCCTTACCAAATGACATGTATGCACGTAGACCACCATCATAAGCCATGTGTCGAATTGCTTGAACAGGTGTAGAAATAACTTGACCCACAGCAAATACAGGTTTTGCCATTAGTTTGGTTAGATAGAATGTTTCTAGCATACCATTCTTAACTTTGTCAAACACTGGATCGCCGGGTTTGAATTCCTTACCAGCAACATCGTACAAAGTCTTAGCAGCAGAGTCTACCCAGTTACGCACACTGTCATCCAGAACAGCCATCTTATTTTCTACTTTGTTAAGAGCAGAGTCTGACATCTGTTGGATAACAGCAAGAGTATCAGGATGCATTGTCTCAGCACCATTACGAATGATTGGTTCAACTGAATGGTTGATCTGCATCTTACGTAGAGTGCCTGTGTAGTCATTGACAGAGTTTTGGATAGCTTCCTTAAAGGAGTTACCACGTTCTTTGGCAGAAGCAAATACTTCAGAACCTTTATAACCTTCTAGGTTAGAACGATAGTTATGATGCTTTCCAAGCTTACCACCACGAGTAACCAAGGCTTCAACTAGTCCTTCAATATCCTTCTTTAAAACACCACCCGCAGATGGATACCTCTTCTCAAGAAAGTCTTTGAATGTGTCGATACTATCAAGGAATGGATTACTATCTTCCAACTTGATCTTCTCTACACCAGTTGCAGACAAGTGTTTTAGATTACCTGATCCTAGTTTTTCTAGGAAGGCCTCACCTTCAGCTTTGGTTGTGAAGTGTTGACGATATGCAGATGTACCTTGGAAGTTAATATCAACATAGTAATCACCCTTACGCACAGATGGATACCATCCCTTACGACGAGGTAGGATATTCTTCTTACCCATCTTTTCTTGTTCTTTAACCATCGCTTCATATTGCTTGGTGAACATTCCAGTTAGGGTTTTAAAGATACCTTGTTGTTCTGTTGATAGACCAGTTCCATACTTGTCAAGTGTTTCACTATATTCAAGTCCTTCTTCTAGTCCCTTCTTTAGTAGATCATGTACAGCAGCCATGTCTTCTGGTTTAGATGTTTTAACAACCATATACGGACTGGACTTGTCTTTGATCTTAGACAACTTAGCAAAGAAGTTACTTTCATCCCACACCTTACGACCAACATCTCCGAACCAGATGTTATTTGCAATCCGTGCAGAAGTCATTTCTGCATTACGAATCTTCCAATAAACATCTTGGATAATTGGATTGTCTTTGAATATTTGAGCAACACCAGTCTTACCAAACAACTTAGTGGCTGCACCAACAAAACTAGAACTGATTGCTTCTACAGCACGACGAGATAGACCCGGTTGATAGCTTCCATTCATAGGAGCATCATCAGCCACAGTCTTCTTAATCGACGTGATACCATCTAGTGCACCCAGTACCTCGCGAGTATCCTGCAAAGTCTTTTGATAGAACGGGAAGGCATCACGATCTGCTGCTTTCTCACCAAGAATCAACTTGTCATTACCAATGATCTTAACACGATCGGCAGCTTGTCTACTGGTACTAGCAATATACTCAGTACTACCATTTAGAATATCAGAAAGGATTGTGTCTGCAAAGTCCGGCTTTGGTTGTTCAAACCCAAAGGTATCTTTTAGATACTTGTGACTAGCATCTACAACATTCTTAATATCAGACAGCATACCCTTACTACGCTTATCAAAGGCAGAGATAACATGCTTGTGCATGAGTTCCCTTGCAACCTTCTCAGCGAAGAATTCATGGAAAGCCTTTTGATAATCGGCACGTTGCTTTTCCTTACCCATATCAAAGATGGAATTGGCAGTGTGCTTAGCTTTCTTATTGAAATCTTCCCACTGCTTTGCAAGGATCATTAGATCATCAGTATGAGTAACTGAATCTCGCAGATACTTGTTAAGGATTGCATGACCAAGTTCATGAGCAGCATAACGAGTAGTGTTTAAATGCTCTAGAGCTTCTGTTAGTTTCCCACCAGTAAGCTTATTGAAGAACTTCTTTCCAGACAAGTCTGCTAGATTTTTTGCAATATTACTTGGATGTAGACGAATGTATGTAGTGTTACCAGCGTGCATCACACGACCAGAAGCAGGAAAATTCTCAGCTAAAACAAAATAAACCTTTTCATCTGCAAACTTCGTGAGCTTAACTAGATGAGTCATGATCTTCTGAAACTTCTGTGGAAGATTCACATCAAAAGAAACCTTTGTTCCCGGAACAGTGTTCACCAATGATGGGTTAGCATCTAATGCACGAATAGCACCAACAACATCTTCACCAGTAGCTTCAGTAAGTTCCTTCATAGAAACATACTTGTTCTCTGGAACTGGTTGTGGTTCTGCTTTGGTTTCACCAACAGGTTTGTTTAGTTTCTCACGTAGTTTTGGATTTAAATCCAGAACCTTTGCGATACCTTCTTGATGCATAGCAACCTGACGTTCAAGAGACTCGCGCATCTGCTGTGCTTTAGCAATGTCAAACGTACCAGAAGGTGTTTTACCTTCATCATAATTCTTGATTTGTTTATTAACATTGTCTAATATTCTAGACAGTTTATTAAACTGAAATTGATGATGTTGCAGTTGTTGAGCAGGTGACTTTGTTGGACCAGTCTCAGCCGCTCGTTGGCGTTGTTGCCAAGGAGTAAGAACAGGTTCATTAGCATACGCTTCTATTGGAGGTAGACCATTGTCAGGTGAAGTTGCTTGACGTTCGAGTTCCTCAAGTGCTTCAAATCTTTCAGGACCAGCCACCTTACTAACAGGAGCAGGCTTTTCTACTGGAAGTTCTGGTGCCTTTTCTGCACCACCTTCAAACCAACTGAAGTCCGGCTTCTCTCCACGAATGAGTGCTTCATACGCCTTTGCTTCTTGTTCTAGGGCGGCCTTTAATGAACTGTACTGAGAACCTGGAGTATCATCAAGAGCAACACGTTCTGGTAAAGTATCTAGCGCATCACGTGCCTTCTGTAAACGCGCTACAAGCCTCTCTTTAGGCATGGACATAGCCTCACCTATCCGAGACACTGCAACCTCAACTGGAGACATTCTAGGGGCCTCTATGGGGCCACCTTCTAGTGAGGCTTCATCAACTACACGAATAGACGAAGTATTACCTTGTTCATTCTCAGGATACATCCTTGCTTGATCTTCTAGAGTAACTTCTTGATCTGGTTGACGAGGACCACGGTTAGCCTTACGACGAGCCTTGATCTGGTTCATTAGATCATCACGAACAATCTTGTTCTCAGTGTAATGAGACTCAGGAATCTGTGTAGGATCAGACAGAATGTTTTCAATCTCTGTTGCCTTAGCAGATGTCTTGCGATGTTGATCTTCTAGTTCTTTGAAGGTATCTAGAAGATGTTGTGGAACATCATCAGGTGTCTTAGCGATTTCATCATTCACCTCAGTCATCATCTTTTCAATATTTGAAATCTTTTCTAGAGATGATTGATAGACACGATTCAACATAGTGAGTTCACCAGTTGAAGGAACGTGTCCGGGTGCTTTAATAGATGGATCAGTTTTGTCAATGGTGGGAACAGGAATATTCTCAACAGCTTTTCCACCGACAGCTTGACGCATTGCCGGTTTAGCTAGATGAGCCAGTGCTTCTAGTTGTGGAGCAGCACTAACAAGTGGTAGAAGGGCATCGTTAATAACTTGTCCAACTTTGCCAGAATATTCCTTACCAACAGCAGTACGTGGTGAGTAAGTAGCCATGTCTGCATACTCATGGAACTTCTCACCCGCCTGCTTAACACCTTCTTGTGTGCCAAAGGTTCCACTACGAACAGTGTCCAGAATACCTTGTGCGCCACCAATCATACCACCAACAGAACCTGATGTTAGTCCTGTTAGGGTAGATAGAGCGGCTTCACCTGCACCAATTAAAGGATTTTCTAAAGATGTCTTTTTATCTTTTTCGGGAGAAACTGTTTCCCAACCACCAACATCTTCCCAACCATCATTTGATTTACTAACAGTTTCCCATCCAGACATAATTAGTTTCCTTTAAGTTTTCGTTGAACTTTACCTTCAACAACACGATAATCGTATTTACTTGGTTCGTAAGCAACACCAGAAGCTTCTACTTGAGACTGTAAGGAAGCGGGCACTGGTGTAACAGACTGTGTGCCATTAGCAACAGGTGCTGTGTAACCTTGTTGTGCAGGCTTAGGTTTAAATAGACCCTTGAGTGCAGGATTGTTTGGATCAAGTTCTTGACCCGGTTGAACCTTCGCAGCAAGAATAGCATTCTGAAGTTCAGTGAGTTCTGCGGCATATTCTGCCGGAGTAATCTCACCAGTTGCTCTCATTCGTTGTAGTTCTTTGACTAGGGCTTCTTGAGCAGTTTTATCCCCACGAATAGCGTCAGGTTTAAGACTGGCTATGCGAATACGACCGGCTTGACGCATCTCTTCTAGGTCCATATTCTGATCACCCTTCATACCCAATAGACCCTTTTGTTGGATATACTTAGGATCATTTTCTGCTAGTGAACCTGCAAGAATACTTGCACCTTGAGCAGCAGCTTCGCGTACATTAGGATCAAGAGACTGATCAAACTGTGTCTCCATACCACGATACATATTACCAAATAACTTACTTTTGGATTGTTCTTGACCAAGTTGTGCTTGTTCAGCAGCTTGTTTAAAAGGTTGTAATGCTTGTGCAGTTTTACCAGCAGCTTCCTGTGTCTGCATCTGTCCAATCTGTCCAGACAATTGCATTGGAATGTAATCAGGAGATTGGCTCTTTGCATTAGCGAGTTGTGCTTCATAGAACTGTTTAATCAGATCAAGTGGATCACCAATACGTGATTTTTGCAGTGCTTGTTCTTGAACTAGATTTGCAAGCTGAGAGGCATTATCTGCACTCCCAGCATTAAATCCATGATACAAAGCCCCAAGAGCAAACTCAGGTTTGTATCCTGTTGCGATGTTTTCAATTCCCATTATCGACCCTTAATTGCTTGTAGCAGTTCTTGAATCTGTGGATTGTTCTCATAACTATTAGTATTGAGAATCTTACCAAGAGCATCGTAATAAGGAGAGTTTCCTTGTGCACCATACTGTTGTCCACGCATTAATGCTTCTAGACCACCTGCCTGTACTGGACTAATATTAGCACCAGAACGTGTATCCCAATTATTTAGATCTTGTTGATAGTTCTGATCGTACTTCAATTGAGCAGCAGCTTGAGCAGCTAACATAGCAGGGGCAGTTGCATTGAAGTTATTACGATTACCGTGCATAGCAGCTTGACGATTTAGAACATTTGCAATCTGGTCATTAGTAGCTTTATAGCCAGCATCAGAGTTTGGATTCTGACGGAAGTTTTGCAAACGTTGATTAGCCATCGCAGCTTGTTGCTGTGCTGCATCGCGCATTGTGGTTGCGCCCGGAGTCATCATACCAGCACCAGTAGAAGACACATCATATGGAGCAGCAAACTGGCGAACAGAGTTAACTGTCTGTGGAATTTGCTGTGACATCTGCTGATTAGATTTCTTCTCTTGTTGTGCAGCCATCAAACCGGCAAGACCTTTCAAGAAGGCGTTAGTTGAACCACCACTGCCACCCGTCCCACTGGTAAACAACTTCCCTAAAAAATCTGTACCACCTTTAAGCATTCCTGCCCAGTCAGTTCCAGATTGTGGTTGCGTTGAATTACCCGGAGCTAGTGTCTGGAAAGGTGTTGACCCCAATCCAAAAGTTGGATCGTTATTGTAATTAAACCACTCTGGATTTTCTGTGTTGCCCGGACCAAAATCCCATCCAGAAGATGGAGACTGTTCAAATTGGTTTGCTTGTGGAACAGTGTTTAGATTATTCCACTGATCTCCCCAATAATTTTGGGATGTCGTAGTTTGATCTTGAATGTCTCCCGGACCATAATCCCAACCAGAGGACATTCCGTCATCTTGATTACCGGGACCATAATCCCAACCATTATATTCATCCATGTTTATTTCCTTTTATTAACTACTATATTGTTATATTAACATAAATAGAACAAAGTGTCAAGACACTCGATACCAAGTAGTGTTCGCTGTTCTATATATCCAAGACGCATTTCCATCAACTGCTATAGTAGTTAATGCACCTTTAAGTGTTTGTCCAGTATTAGGACTATGTGTTAAAGCTGTAATTATTTGTGTAGAAGCAATTGTAACCACCTGTTCATTTACAGGAGAAGCGGGCATTGTTAGTGTACCAGTTGCAAGTGTTCCAGCGGGTTCAAGTATATAATACGAAGTTGTGTTTGCAATAGTATTTGTAAACCCCGTTGTTGGAACAACTCGTTCCAGCGTATTCCTAGCATTTCTAACTTCATTTGCAGTTAGGTGATAATACTCACCACTTGTACCGCCCTGTAGACCAGACAATGTATTATGTGGTCCTGCCGTTAATGCTGCATGTTGGGCAGCAGTTAAATGGTAATGTTCACCAGCCGTACCACCATCAATGTTCTGCAATTGATCATGGTCCCGTGTAGCAATATCAGTTATATTAGAACCTGCGAAGTTAATCACATACCAAGGTACAGAACCATTGGTTGAAATATAATTACGTAATTGTCTATACCATTCAAGCCATGTAAACGAACCCGGTTGATCGTTAATCGGGGGTGGAGGAAGCCCTGTTGCCATTAATGTGTTCCTTCCTCGTAGATCAACTCAAGGGATTCTAAACGCAAGGGTTGGTTAGCTGTGTGCTTAAGTTTCCAAGCACGTCTACGGAATTGACCCAAGCGTTGAAAGGCAGGATAAGCATCACTCATTTCAATTGGAACACCTGTTGACCATGTTTGATAATCATCATTTGTCCAAGACAGTGTTACAATATTGCTTGTACTATAGCTATCACCAACCAAACGAACCACAGAACCGAACTTACGATTATAGGTATCCATATCATATTTGTTTGTAATGATTTCAACAGTAATAGGATCTGCTTCATCAAGATACGCATTAGGGTCCAATCTATAAATATCACCATGAACAGAGCTTAATAGGTATGCAGCACCGTCACCCTTATCAGCGACATGGTTGTACAAGAACACTTCATGCTCAAGTGCCGCAGTCCAAGAAGACCACTCATGCCACAACTTTTCATCCATGTCATACACAAGTGTGCGATGTTGGGTTGGTAGATTAATAAGAAAGAAGAGATGTCCCTTCGTGCGAAAACCATACCCAGTAATCTGAGTAATGTTTGTTTCAGCGTCAATGATGCGTTCGATAAACTCATCTGAGATTTTGTTAGGTTTGAAACCTGTCAAACTCCACACTGCTCTACCACCTGAAGCAGACTGACTAACCCAAGCACAGAACTGTTCATTCTGATAGATCGCATGTGGAGCAGCAATGCCAAATTGGATAACGCCAGCATCGTTCCGGCTAAGAGGAGAACCAGCAGCATTCGCAGCATCGTAGAAAAACTCCGTTGAACTTTCACCTAAGACAACTACTTGGTTATTCTGTCTAGCCAATGCTAGTACAGGATCAGGAAACATTTCAGCAGATAGGTATTGGTCAGGTGCCCAACTCAATGGATCATCCAGATCACAGTTAAATACATCACTATTTTTTGCTAGTAACACATACCCGTCGATGAATGTTGGCGATGGTACATGTGGTGTTGGAAAGTCTGGATCAGTTACTTGGGTAACTGTGTGATCGCTTTTGACAATCCAGCCAACGGTTCCATCACATAGAAATAAGTAGTCACCCAAAACAGATGAGTTGCAACTGATGAGACCGCAGTTGCCAGTTGAACTTGGTAGTGTAATCTTTTCTGTAACTGTTGCACCATCATCTGTCACCTTATAAACTTTGTTTGCGATAATCGCGTAGAAACTTCCATAGAAATGAATGAGTCCACGACCAGCCCCATCACCTGCCACATTACACAGTTCAACTAGACCCGGACGTTTGTTAATATAAATCCGGGTATTCTCTAGTTGCTCAACTTTGCGAGTTTCAGGAAAGGCATTGATAAATCGCTGGTCTTTGGAACCGCTATTTGTACGATTGGAGTATGCCCCGATTAACGGAAGGCGTACCTTCTTACGTTCTCCTTGACGTTGCTGTTGGGCCACGAGTAACTCCTTGTAATGTTCTTGCTAAACTAGTTGGTCCATTGACAGATTGCTTGTCTTCATTTGTATTACTAAACAATTTACCAAGACCGCCAGTTGCTCCTTGTAAGGTGGATAGAGCGGTAGTAATGTCCAATGATTTTCCTTGTAGGATATTCTTTAAAGCACTGCCACTGAACCCGCCTACAGCCCCACCAAGAATGTCACCACCAGTACCACCCACAGCATTTTTAGTTAGGTCGCCCAAATAAGGTGCTGCCAGATTAGATAATGTATTTACTAAAGCATTCTTATAATCTAGCTTACCACCAAGAGCAGATTTCCCTAGTGTATTAACAGTACCACTAATTAAACCCTTAGCAATGTTCGTACCTGTCTGTCCAGACAATCCTAATGTTTTAGCAAGATCTCCGCCGTAAGCACCACCAAGACCTCCAGCAAGTGCATTAATACCGCCAGTACCTAAAGCCTTGCCCCAGTCACCCGTGGTTGTGCCTGTCTGAATAGTAGAGGGAATGGCTGCGCCGATGCCTTGTCCAACAGCACCACCAACCGTTCCAGCACCTCCTCCAGCTAGAGCGCCCGCTCCACCGAACATTGCACCAAGAGCTGTCATTGTAATAGCAGGCATCCACTTATTAAACCCTGATGGAGCAGAATCAAAATCAGACTCACCAAAACCATACATAGGGTCATAAGTAAGGCCCCTGACTATTTTCTCATCTTTATTCAGCCAATACCCACCAGTGTGTTTACCAGCATTCTTATCCCAATCCTCTACAGTCTTTCCACTATTGTAGAAGGCAGTTTTTGTACCATTCGCATTCTCAACTACCTTGTACCCGTTAGGATCACGATTGTTGTTTTGCTGAATAGACCCCCAACCATCATCGGCATATTGAGCCATGAACCGGTCGTTATCAGACATCTTTGGAACATATCCGTAGTTCCAAGAACGAAGGCCCGTCTGCTCATCGTAGTCTGGATTTACTCCGAAAAACATCCCCTCTGCGATGGAGCCCGGATGCCAAATCCAGTCGCCGTTATTCTCGCCCGGACGGAATCCATAGCTGGTGTACTTCTCGATGGACTCTTTTGCTGGGGCATAGCGACTCTGCCATTCCGCAGTTGAGGAGGTGACTAAACCATATAATTCATCAATCTGTGCTTGTGCCTGCTGTTGCTGTGTAGTGTAAGCAGCTTTCTGTTGTTCATATTGTTGTTGCTTTTGCGCAACTTCATTGCGATAAGCAGAGATCTTATTACCAACAGCTTCGTGAGAAGCATTGTAATAATCTTGTCCATACGCATTGGGCAGCTTCAGGCCAACAGATTTAAACTGCTCACCAAGAGAACTAGGTGCTCGTGCATAGCCCTGACCAGTTAGAATAGTTTCTAATCCACCTTGCGTGTATGGATTATCTTTTCCATAGTATCCTTCAATCTGTTTGCCACCTTCTTGATAATTACCTAGAAGTGGTTGAATAAATGAGCGGGTATCACCAGACATGTTTGGCATCTGAGAAGGATTAACTTCTTGGAAACCCGCCATACGCTTGGCACCCTCACCAACACCTCGCTGTGACCAGTCAGTGTTAGCAAGAGATTGTTGTTGACGTGTTTGACGTAGGCGTTCTGACTGACTTTGACCAATCGTGTTTTGCAGGGTCTGATTATATTGAGACTGTAAATCCATTCCCGG
>OFRC01000385.1_pt1 | contig 11833 bp, 27 predicted proteins | sample 1543051 | NCBI WGS metagenome assembly OFRC01 (sample SAMN07774231, study PRJEB24372) | wastewater metagenome
ATGCAGAATGAACTTAGTCTCGGAGAGAAGCAAAGAAAGTTCGCGCGAATGGTTGCCAGGTTACTTGATAAAGCGCATGAGTTAGGGTTTGAGGTTACGCTTGGTGATGCTTATCGTGATCCTCGCGCGTTTGGTGATCAGGGCAAGGTGCTGGCATATGGCGCAGCAAGAAGCGCACACAAGAACCGACTCGCTATTGATCTTAATTTATTTAGATATGGAAAGTATTTAAGCGCTACAACCGATCACCAACAACTTGGTGAATGGTGGGAATCACAAGGAGGAGTTTGGGGTGGAAGGTTTAAAGATGGAAATCATTATAGCATCAATCATAACGGGATATCTTAAAATGATAAATGATGAATTAGTACCTTATTATTACGGATGTTAATATGACACCTATACCTCCACAAGTAATGCTTTTCGCTGCAAAATACGGCTTAAAAATACTCGCTGCATTGGCGATCATTGCAGCTCTTGCGTATACTTATCATAAGATTGATCAAGGAGGATACGATCGTGCAACTGCCATGTACGAAGCAAGGGACGCAAAAGATGCAATCAAAGCGGCGGACATTCTGGCTGCGGCGCAGAAATCAGTAGCAGATAAAACGCTAGAACATGAACGAATCTTAACAGGAGTGTTAATTCAAAATGACGAAGATAAAAAGAATCTTATCGCTGAGCGTGATGCTGCTGTTGCTCGCAGCGTGTACGTCACAACCAAAGCAAATGCGGATCGTGGAAACGCCGTGCCCGGAAAAGCCGGTGTACTCAAAAGCGATGATACAGGAGGGCAAGGAACTTGCAATCAAGAATTGGCCGAAGATAATCAACGAAAGCTTGTCTACGCAGAATATCAAATAGCAAGGCTTGCTGATTTGCATTTATCTTGCGTTGAGCAGATCGAACGGACGCATACTTTAAAATGAATGGCTGAATAGGTGGAACTGGGTAATGGGAAAATTCTACACGCAATTAGAACTGCGAGAAATCGATTCTGGCGGCATGTTTCGCCGTCCTCGCTATCGCTTAATATCTCCGTTGATTTACAGATCGAGCAATATTGGCCTTGTGATCGTGGAGCCTGAGTTTGACACTGATTTAGATAGTACGCCAAGGGTTCCTATATTTTATCGCTTGCTTGGCAATCGCGGTAAGGCTCCTGCTGTACTGCATGATAAACTTTATACTCCGCCACATGAATCAATACCAGGCGTTACGGTTACCAGGGCGATGGCGGATAAAGTTCTGCGCGGGGCAACTTACGAGAGTCTCAGGATCGCTTACCCTGAGACGGTGTTGGATAGCGTTTTAAATGTCTTGTGCTTGTGGGTTGCTTGGGGCATCTGGGCTGGCGTTAGGTTGTTCGGCTGGCGGCATTGGAGATAGTTTATTGTTTATTGCTTTAAGATATCCACACGATTCTACGCTTACCAATATTAAAATAACTAGTAAAAAATTAGTCATTTCGGATCTTCCGGTAATAGTTTGTAGTGTGCTGGTTTATCGGCGGTATTCCGTAAATTTCCGTGACACCATAAAAACTTCGAACCGCATCTTCGATAATTTGAGCTTTCGGTTTGTCGGTTCGGCTATTAAGATAATCCAACACGTCAGCTGATAAGCTGGTAGAGATTCTAATCTTTTTTGATTCAGACCGTTTCCGGCCTGATCCTACGCGCTTCCCTCCGCTAGCGCTCCGGACTGGGGCTGTGGCTTGTTTATTCATGGTGCTATAGCATCGCCACGATGAGCGTATTCTTTTGATTTGTAAGATTGTATAATACTCCAAGCCTTGTCTTGATCATCTTTGCTCATAGCGATTGACGCATCAAATAGTGCTATTTTTAATTGCCGCTGATCAACATCGTCCAAACCTACATTCTGTACTATGACTGACATTTCAAACCAAATATCTTTTTGTACTATCCTCATTTTAATCTCCCGTTTAGTTATCTGCTGCTGATGTGATAATTATACAGGTGTTATGATTAAATGCAAGCATTATTTCAAAGCAATGTTAAAATATTTCTATTCAATCCCCATATGGGGACTCGGTTAAATTCCCGGTTGAGGAATTGAATACTATTTTCTTGACTTTCTGCGTTTCTTTATCCTTCGGAGTATTCTCATCAATCGGCAGCCAGGGGTCGAGTTCGGCGCACTCCGTAGTTATCAGCCATCTCAGAATAAATTGCAGTTCTTCATTATTCTTGTTAATCGGCGCTTTTGCTATTTCAAGCAATCTTTCCTTGCTTATTCCTTCAGTCATGTTTATGCGCTCCACAGTGTTTGCATCTTTCGGTAAGGAATGGCAGCCCATTAATCCTTGATCCTGGCAATATCAGCTTTATCCACACATCTTCGTACTCATGCCCCCACATCCAGCAAAGTATTTTATTTAGTATGCGTTTCATTTTGTTTCTCCAAATATTCTGACGCAATGCTGAATAATTCAAAAGCCGAGATTTCATTATTCATGTACTTGTGCTTTACTTCTTTTATTTCAACTGTTTCTGGCAGATTATTGAAAGCAATTACTGTTTTAAGTGAGTGTTCGTTCATTTCTCATTATCCTCAATTGTCATTTCCGTGATTGCTGCGACTGTCCAAACGCTCATTGCCCATATGGCGCAGATGTAGAGTGCTGGTAGGTAGATCATTTGCATAATATACCCATTCCTTTATCAAACCTAATCCTTGCGGATCCGTGATTTTTATGGAATCCATATTCAATCTCGGCATTTTTGCGTGCTTTTATTGCGTCTTCTTTTGAAGCATAAACACCTAGGTTTTTGCTCTTTCCTTCAATCATTATGTATGAATACCATCCATTCGTTTTCTTATGAAAACTTACCCCGCACGAACCTGAATTGTTCCTGATATTAAGCTTCGCATTTCTAGAATTTTCTATCCTGGTAACTTTCCTTAAATTGTTAAATCTATTATCAGTACCATCACCATTTATGTGATCTACCTCAATATTAGGATCCAATAAAAATCCTTCTATATATAAAAACGCCAGTCTATGCGCTTGAAGTGTTTGATTGCCAACACGTATTCTTATATATGTATTGCCACTATTGGTCGTATATTTACATCCAGCTACAGAACCTACCCTAGATTGAACACTATGAGAATTCCATACGAAAACGCCAGTTTCTGGATCGTACTTAAGTTTTTCTTTTATTTGCTCTTGAGTAATATTCATTTCATCACCTTATCATCCGGCGGCAACTGATCGGCGCAGTTATGCCAGGTTATTTGCATGATTTATGCTTCTTGTAAATATCTGCTATTGCTTGTCGTCTTTGCATACTTCCTCCTTAAATTCAGTGAACGAGTACTCCGCCACTGGAATGTTCCAGTCTGGTGTGGTTGTTATGCTAATATTGGATCTGGATCGCATAACCCATCTGCTACGATCATCATTAAAACACCCGTAACTCTCAATAACCCGAACCCAAACCGGCTGACCTGTAACGGCTTGACGAATTTTCATTTCCCTCAATGGATCGTCAGGGATGATCCAGTAACTGACAACATCCTCGTATCTGCACTTATACTCAATACTTAGAAAACACACTTCTTCGCCGGATTTTCGTCTAACAACATATCCATTCTTGCAGGTACGCATCTCAGAAATCTGATCATCGCTTCCTGAATACTCTTTCCACTCTGACATTTCTTTCTCCATTAAAGAGGTCTGCTGCTTCCATGATTTTCGTGATAGCCATATTTGTTTTCAGCTTCTTTCCTTACTTCTGCGGCGCTCTGTAAATTTGAAAACAAACCTAAACATAAAAGCTTGCCGTTATGACTTATTCTTACACGCCATTTAGACACTTTCTTTTCCCATGAAACTCCAATAATCCCGCTTTTGTTATTTGATGGAACGCGTCTATTTCTACAATTTTCAGTTGTGGTGGCGTATCTTATGTTTGATATTTTGTTGTCCAATCCATCACCATTAATATGGTCAGTGTCGTGTTCTGGCAAATAGCCATAAACATAAAGGCAGGCTAGTCTATGGGCATAATAACTTTTCCCGTTAATCATTATTATTCTGTATTTCTTACAGCGCTGATTGGCTATCCAACCTGCTTCGCTGCCTTTCCTGGCATTGCCTTTTGATTTGTTCCAAGTGAATATTCCCGTATCTGGATCGTAGTGCAGTAATTCCTTTATAAATTGTTGCGTAATTATTGGCGAGCTGTCTTGCTCTTTCCATTCAGTCATCATTTATCCTTTATGAATTGTTTAACTTTATTTATTGCTGGCTGATTACCCTCGAATAAACCCTTACATTCACAGATACTCAAACTTAACTTGGGCTCGTCGGTTTCCTTTACTTCGCGACACCACACACCATTAATTAAAAGATCTGTCGTCTCTATAGTTGAGTGATCCATGATCTCATCGAAAATCATCCTGCGCGGCTGGATTTTTTCCATCTTAATCTTGGCTTCCCAGTATAGGAACCCGTCATCGCCTACATATTTATTATATTGATCTGGATCAATATGGACTTCTTTTACTGCCCATCCGTCCGGCAATCCTTCGACTTTAAACATATCAAAGATCCTTAAAAATATAAATAGCTATCATAATTCCAGCAAGTATTGCCCCTATTGCCGCTGCTGCTATTATTTGGATTATCTTGGTTTTCATAGATTATTCACCTTTTGTTTTTGGTGCTTCAGTTTGTCAATCCTGGTTTGGTATATTTTCATTTCTAAATCTATTTTAAGCATTAACCATTCTTTAGCATCATTAAAATTTGCAAAATATCTGTGATCTGATGATTCTTTTGCTTCTTTGAATTCTCTGGCATCTCCCAAAGATAAAACAATAAAATTCTCAGTTTCTCTCACATAATCAAGTTCGTCTATTTGATACTTCCATCCTGCATCAGCTCTAAATGTTTTCATATCGCATACACAAAAAGGCCAAGCGCAATAAACAGCACAACATAACTTGTCATCATGCAAAAATTAGATACGTCAGCTTTGCGCGTTAAACACATATTTCGCTGATTTGCTCTATACGTTTCAAGTTCAGCAGCTTCCCGGGCCTTCTTTTCTTCAGTCAATTCCTTCTTTGTCTCACGCCATTCCGCATAAACACAATCCAATTCCTTTCCTACAGCCTCTAGATTTGCTCTTCCTGATTTACACATTTTTATTCTCCTATTGATAAGTGCAACCAATAACATCGCTTTCTTTTATATTCCAAATTTTGCATATGTGCTGTATTGCTTCGCGGTGTTTATCTTTACCATCAGTATGATATATGTCACTGTATTGCTTTAGATATCCATCAGCATCCTTGATCCAAAATTTAACAGTATAAGTATCTGTGCAACTTGGTTTCATTACTTTATCAACTTAATTTTAATTCTGTTTAATTAGCATTTGTGGCAAAAATATTGCCACATGAAATTCATTGTTTATGTAGGTATATCCCACATTTATTTCTTCCCTTGCCCAAAGTCTTTTAGCAGCTTTTATTGCTTTTGGTCTTGCGATCTTGTGCCACCTATTCGGGTGTTTCTCCAAGAATTTCAACAACGCTATCTGATTTTTCCCGTAGATCATTTTCTCAGTTCCTGATGTTTAATAAACTGCTCTGCAGTAAAGCTTGTTTTGTCGTATTCCATCTTACCAACTATTACTGATATAGAGATAACCGCAATGATTGCCCAACATATAGACTTAACTGTTAACGCGGCTTCTTGCGCTTTGTAGTGCTGCATGTCGTGGTTGTATATTTTCATTTCTTAACCTCACTTGTTTTAATAAATTCTTCATAAGCTTTTCTAGCTTCTTCCCATGCTGATTGATTTCCTGGGTGTAAAAAATTTCTCTTGCAATAATCCATCATCCAGTTCCATTTGGCTGTCATTTCGGGGCCTCCGGTGTTTTGATTGGCATTACGTGGGTTATGTTCTCTTCCTTGCAAATTCCCCCATCTATCCAGAACCTACCTAGACTGTGGTTTCCCATGGTTCTGTGGTTAAATCGGCTGTGAATTAAAAAACACCATCCATCAACAGGATTCACCTGGAACTCATCTATCGTTTGCCATTGCTGGTCTGGTAGTTCTTTGCACATCGTAATTAGTGTGTGTACGAACAGTTTGCTTGTGCCATCCGGCATATTTTCTTTTACTCTGATTAGCTCTTGCTTGCTTATTCCTTCCATTTTAATCTCCCGATGTTTAACTGATGAGTAATTGTATTAGATAAATAACAAATATACAATAGTTATTAGTAATTATTTGTCAGACTTTTTAAGTTTTTTATCTTTCAGCGGTATCTTTACACCGATACTATCCAAAACTTCATCTATGTACCTTGGCGTACACCCAACTGTATTAAGTATTTCTCTATAACTAAATCTCGCTCTGTGCATCTTAATGATTTTTTCTTTGACTGATTCTTCAATAATATTATTCGCTTTTTTCCGCTCCAAAACGCACTGACTTATTGTCCTGTAGCTGATAATATCTCCGGTTTTTGTGCGATCCACTATCTCTATTTCTTCGGTTTTCTCAGCCGTATAAATAAAATCCATAATATCTTTAACGCGCATGATATTTTCTGCCAACGCTTTATCTATGTAACTAAGAAAAAACCTTCGGCGCGACTTAGCATTTGCGTTATTTGGATTTAAAATAGCTCGTGTGTCCGGCGTGCCTCTCTTGATATAAGTCGGCAATTTATTAAGCCAGTGAATTGGCACCGGCTGCACTCCGAAACTGATCATCCAGGAGTTTTCAGAATTTGATTGATACATGCTTAACCTTTCCATCAAGTATTAAATCAATTATTGCCGTTGCGGTAACGTCGTCTATGCCTTCATAAATAAGTGACTCCGACGCGTCTAGTATTATTTTCTTTCTGTGATATTCATTTGCTATTCTTGCAGCTTCTTCTTGTGCAAGTCGTTTTGCTTCAGCTTCTTTTAATGCTTCGTCTCTGAGTTTCTGCTGTTCTCTTTGATACTCAAGTTCTTTTGCTGCGCGCTCCTTCTCTACTCTGTCAGATTCTTTTTTCGCTTCTTCGGCTAATCTGGCGCGCTCTTTTTCTTCCGCTTCAAGCCTTATTTTTTCCTGTGCTGCAAATGCAGCGGCTTGTACTTTTTCAATTTCTCGCTTTGCGGCTTCTTCTGCTTCGCGCTTGCCTCGTTCTTCAGCTTCTTTCACAAGCCTTTCTTCTCGTTCTTTTTGTTCTCGCGCTACTTTTTCAGAACGTAATCTTTCTAGTTCTTTTTGTTCTTCTTCGTGTTTTTCAACTTGAAGCAGAAGATTTTCGCATCGATTAAAATAATCATCTTTGATTAGTGCCGCATCTTCTGTGAATTCCATAAATCTTTCTCTTGAAATTACAGTCATTTTTAATTTAGTCAAATGCCGTTTTATAACTTCAGATCCCAATCCAGCATCAGGAATCTGCATCATCATTTCCAGCACAACCTTAATCTCTTCTTTGCGCGCTTCCTCTGCATTTTCCCAATCTGTTAAGGGTTTTCTAACTTGATCCTTCAGAGCATCCAATTTGTCGCGCATACGCTTGCGTTCAGCATCCACAAGCTTTGGTTGTTCTTTCAGTTTGTCGACCAATTCCTTGCCAACACCGTCAAGGTAAGTTTTAGATTTAGCAATCTTTGCCGCAATACTGGCAATAGCTGCGCGTGATTTTGCTGTGCTGATGTCTGGTACAAACGAATTGACTTCATCTTCAATTTGCCTGATGTACGAATCCAAGCCGTTTGTTTGAGTAAAAACTTCAAGAGCCGTTTCTTTAGGTATTACAATTAGTTCATTCATTTTAAAATACTATTTATTAAAAGCTAATCGTTTGTAAATCTGGCGGGTTCTTTCTACATCATCAATACAGTAGTCAATTACTTTCTGAGGGTCAATAGGCCATGTTTTAGCAACCATAGAGCCATCAAAATCACCCTTCCCGGGAATTCCAAATGCTTTGCATAACCTATCCATTGATCCCTTTTTCCATTTGTCATTTGACCACATAAGCAACGTATCCTTAATGCAGTCATCCCATTGCTTGCTGTTCATTGCTTTCCATAGATTATTTGGCGGCTCAATATCCAAAATTATTGATCTGTGCTTTAGAAATGGGAGATCAAAGCCATGTATTTTATGACCGCAGAAATAATTATCTTGCGAAAATGACAGGTACTCATAAAAGCATCCGATTGCTTCAACCTCCGAGTGATCTGGCATAGTGCTTAATATTTCTCCGTCATCACTACACCAGGCAATACATGCTATTCTGCCATATAGCCCATCAAAGCTTGTGTTAGCTATAAGGTCAAGCAAAGCTGATTCTCTATTTTCATCCATCCATAAATTGATGGACTCAGCTTTCTTTATGTTACCTGGTGGTGAAATTGTTTTTTCAAGTTCCGCAATAACTGATTCATCATTGGTCGGCAAAGTCTCACAATCGAAGAAGTTTATCATTGTAAGATGTCCTGTTCTTTAGGTTCCCAAGATTTAATAAGATCCTTTCTTTCTTGTGTTATTGTTCCGATTGTCAGTAAGTAGTCAATCAATGCCTGTGCTTTCTTCTCTCCGCTTTCAATTGACTCGCGCCATTTTGTGGCTTTCTTTATCCATTCGGTTTCTGGGTAAGGATCTTGAGTTGTTTTCTTTTCTGACTTTGTTTTTTCTTCCGGCTTTCCTTTTGCCGCTGCGTTACCGTCATCATCTTCAGGCGCAACACCCACCATGGCCGCCAAAGCATAACGCCTACCGTAAGTAATAGCGCTGCCAACGGCTTGAGCATCAATCTTAGATACAGGCATTGAATATCTGCTTGACTTCCATTGTCCACTCGAATGCAGCAACATTGTTTCAATGGCTATTCCGTTTTCTGATTCTTCCGGGCACTGGATAATTGAAAGTCCATTCTCTGTTAATGGCTTCCTGCAAGCTTCCCATACACTAGCCAGATCTGCATATTTGGACTTAAAGAAAGGATTTGCGCTATCTTTCTTTGCCCCTTCAATCTGCCCCTGGGCTTTCGATAAGGCTGCTGCTAGTTCGTTTAACTGTTCACTTTGATTCATAATTCCCCCAGTTTAAAATAAAGAGTATTCATATCTTTAGCTGCGATATCAACACTCTTTTTTTCTTTGTCAAATAATCCCTCGTCACGCAACTCAAGCATTAAAGCTTTTTCAAACACATAAACAGCATTTTTTACGCCATGATTATCAATCAACGCTCTGACGCTTGCTATGTATTCTTTGTAATATTCTTCATCCATTTTATCTCCCAAAAACATTTAATCAGAAATTGCATAATAACTTATCCTGTGTTATCGTGTCAACCTGTTTCGATAACAATTTTACACAAAGGAGAAATAAAATATGTTTGAAATAGAAGAAATCCGTCGCAGATTGAAAGACTCTAATCTTGCCGCAGTAGCAAAAAGTAGCGGTGTTAGCTACCGGATCTTGTATAAATTCATGAATTGGCCAAACAATGACCCAAGACACTCGACAGTTATGCTGCTATCTGCTTATTTAATGAGTTTGGAGGGTAAAGAAAATGAGATTCGATGATTTCATTGATGCGTTGCACGATCACGGATGGCGGCAAAATAGCGATGCTCAGCACACAAATATTAGGAAATTATGGAATAAGATGTTCCCCTTAGTCTCTGAGCTAGAGGACAATATTTCGGAATTAAAAAAAGATATGGAAGATCTTATGAGGGCTAAACAAAATGACTAAGAAAGAATTTGAAAACATGCGATTCAGCAAAGGAATGAAAGCAATATACAGAAGCTACACGTATCGGATAACAGCATGTGATTTTACAGAGTATCTGTTTGAGTTAACTGATGACGAAAATGACTGTATTTGGGTTCGCTGCGAGAATGTTGAATTAGTGGAGAAAAGAAATGAAAAATAAAGAACAGTGCTACTCTGTAGATAATGAGAGATACTCGGACTACGAAGATATGATGTACGAGCTAACAGAATATTATGACATCGGCGAAAGCGTCGAGGTGTGGGAAGCTGATAAGGTCGATTGTAAACATTTTCATTACATTTACGCTAAAGATTTAATTGATGCGATGCAGACCAGAGCAATGGATGACTGTGGAGAAATAGCTGAGGAATACTTGAACGATTTAGAAGACTGGAAGAAAGCAGAATTAGAGCAACACATTGCAGAATGGTTCAACAAAAACGCAAAGCTTGATTTCTGCGGGGTTGAAAACGAACATAAAATTATGGTTGTGGTTGAATGATTATGGACAAACTAATAGATTTAATAATCAAATCCAGCATAGCATTAACCGCTATCCTGATAGTTTTTACACTGACTAAAATAATTAAATTTCACTTTGGATAATTATTTTGTAGTATAATACAAGTTCAATATTGCGGACTGATAAACCGTGATCATTACAGTGAGCAAAGTATGAAAATTAGCTTTTTTACGAATCCAGAAAGAATCAACGCATATTCACTGTATTGCGTCGGTTTGTTGCGCTTATCCCGCAGCCTGGATTCTTAAGAGGGTTAAATAATGAAAAAAGCATTATATCTAGCAAAACAAATATCAAAAAGAAAGACATTAAACGGTAAGCGAAAGGCTATTTTACGCTGGTGTAAGGAAGTCAAAAAGGTGTTGTCATGAAATGGTTTAAGCATTTTACTAACGCTTCGGCTAATAATAAGTTGACAAAAGTTCGAATGAGATATGGGGCTGAAGGTTATGCAATATATTGGTACTGTCTTGAGTTAATAGCTGGTGATCTTGGAGAGGCGGACGAGATTACTTTTGACCTGAAACATGATGCGGAGGTGATAGGGTTTAACCTAAAGATTGACCAATTGAAGGTAGAAGAAATTATGAAATATATGGTTAGTATTGATCTTTTTGGTCAGTCTAACGGCGTTATTTCATGTATTAAATTGGCGAAATATCTAGATAAAAAGAATACAAGAAATCAATATATTCATAATATTATAGATAAATTTAAGTGTCATGAAGATGTCGCGGACAAACAAGATAATGTCGCGGACAAATCAGGACAAATTGCGACAAATCCCGCTAGATTAGATAAGATTAGATTAGATAAGAATAAACCTATTGATACTATCGTATCAATTGTCAGTGACGGAATCCCTGACTGCCCACATCAAGACATAATAATCTTATTCGAAAAGAATTTGCCAATGGGTGTTCAGCCAATGTCATGGGATGGAGCAAGAGCAACAACTTTAAAAGCAAGGTGGCGTGAAGATAAAAAAAGACAGTCTTTGGAATGGTGGGGGAAGTTCTTTGTTTACATATCAACATCAGATTTTCTAACCGGCAAGGTTTCAACTAAAGACAGAAAGCCATTTGAAATAAGCTTGCCTTGGATTATAAAACCAGAAAACTTTAATAAAATAATAGAAGGGGTTTATCACAGATGATTACAGATGCATTGATAGAGAGTGAACAAGTAATACTTGGATCTTTGCTGGTAGACAATGATTGTATCGATAGCCTGGAAGGTTTAAAGATTGATGCCTTCTACAGACAAGACCATAGATTAATCTACAAAACATTAATCGGATTTATTGAAAGCAATAAGCAGATTGATTTGATAATCTTGGCTGAAGAATTAAAGCGAAATGACGATCTTGAGCGAGTTGGTGACCTGCAATACATCGGTGCATTAACGCAAAGCGCGTCACCAAGGACAGTTAAGGCTCACGCAAGAAAAGTTATAAATCAATGGAAGCTTAGAAGATTAAAAGCATTACTTTCTGAACTTGGTAACGATGTTGAGGG